>Ga0207714_1001585_pt1 | contig 14569 bp, 14 predicted proteins | sample PonA232FremontCA_2_FD_187270 | JGI IMG/M metagenome (GOLD analysis project Ga0207714, IMG submission 187270) | Marine sediment microbial community from Fremont, CA, USA - Pond A23 Sediment 2 (SPAdes) | ecosystem: Environmental > Aquatic > Marine > Unclassified | place: USA: Fremont, California... | reverse complement strand
CGTGCCGTCGTAGCGTCGCTTAACGCGCTCGAAACGACGCCCGACATCGTCCTCGTCGATGGAAGCGGACGTATCCATCCACGTCAGGCTGGTCTTGCGGCGCATGTCGGTGTTGCTCTTGATGTTCCGACGGTCGGCGTCGCAAAGTCGCTGTTGTGTGGCAAACCACGCAGGTCGATCGAACGCCTTGAAGAAGGCGAGCGCGTCGCTATCGTCGCCGACGACGGCGTTGATGCGTCAAAAGATACGACAGTGGGCTACGCATACCAGTCGAAACAGTACTCCGAGGATGCAGCGACAACCGTCAATCCGCTCTATGTCTCACCGGGACACCGTGTAAGCGCGGAGACCGCTGTCAATATCGTCGCTGAGACTTGCGACTGCTACAAGCTACCTGAACCCGTGCGTCGTGCCGACGCGCTCGCCGATGAGGCGAAGCAAGAGTTGTAGAAACGGACTATTTATCGACACATTTAATGAGAAGTCGTCGCCTTCGTATTTCTATGAACTTGGAAAGGTTGGAGAAGTACGTGCCACACTTCTTGCTAACGGTTGTGTTCGCCTACATGGCGTGGATACGTACGCTTCCTTATTCGAGCGTCGTAAGCGAAGACGGAGTGACGTTCTCGGCTAACGACCCGTGGTACCATATCCGCACCGTCGAGTATATGATTGAAAACTACCCCGCTGTTTTCCCGTTCGATCCTTGGACGAATTTCCCTTACGGCTCTTCATCGTCCACAGGATACGGCGGGCTTTTCGACCAGATAATTGCGACCGTCGCGGTCATAGTCGGTCTCGGCGACCCCTCAGCGCGTCAGGTAGAGTTGGTCACAGCGTTCGCGCCCGTATTTTTCGGTGCCGCGACGGCGATACCCGTCTACCTCCTCGCAAAGAAGCTAACCGACCGTTGGGTAGCTCTCCTCTCCGCATTCTCACTCGCACTCTTCGGCGGACAGTTCCTCAACAGAACGACTTTCTCGAACGTGCAGCATCAGGCTGCCGAGGCTTTCTTTGTCGCGGTTGCGGTCTTAGGCTTCGTCATCGCAGTCGAACGTGCCTACTCAGAAAAACCAACGGTTGCGCATCTCAAGGACTTCGACCTGAAGCCGTTCTCGGGTGCGTTTATCGGTGCTGTCGGTTTGGCGTTGTACCTTCTCACCTGGCCTCCTGCAGTCTACATAACGGTACCGCTGGGTCTTTTCGTCGTGGTTCAGTTGGTTCGTGACCATCTCAACGGAAGTTCGACGGAGTACCTCGCGCTTACATCCTTCTTCGTCTTCTCGCTCTCTGCGATACCTTTTCTCGTCTATACCATCCTTCTCGGACAGATAGATATCATTGCGGGTACGACGTTCTCAATACTACAGCCTGCCGTTCTGTTCGTGACAGGCGTCGGTTCGCTCGTACTGCACTACATAGGCAGCTATCTCGGCAAGAACGAGTACGCAAAGACGACTTTCCCGGCTGTCGTTGTCGGTATCTTCGCCGTCGGCTTCGTCTTCCTCTGGCTCACGGGTTTCATATCGCTATTCGAGAACCTCGTGAGCAGAATGTACTCGTTCGGCGCGTTAGCCTCGGAAGGTTCGCTGACAGTTTCCGAGGTACAGCCTGCTGACCTCACGAACTCAATCGAGGACTACGGTCTTCTAATAATAATAGCCGGAGCGGGCCTTGTCTTCCTTCTCGTGGATATAATTCGGGAGAACAGCCCGGTCAAGATGGCTGTTCTTTTCTGGTCGATAAACATGTTTACTGCTTACTTCACGCAGATCAGGTTCGGCTACTACCTTGCCGTCTCCGTCGCTGTTCTCGTCGCGTACGCCATCTACCGTGTCGTACAGCTTACGGATCTCGAAGAGATGGACATTGAATCAGTGGACGACATAACGAACATCAAAGGCTACCAGATAATCGCACTCATCCTCATTCTCTTTCTGTTCCTGCCCGTAAACGTCGTCGCTATAGGCAACAACCCAAACATGCAGCCAGCATGGGGTTCCGTAAACGCCGGTGGAACCGACTACTGGCAACAGGATGGGCTTTCTTGGATGGAAGGTAACACACCGGAGATTTCGATGGAGTACAACGAGGACTGGGAGACTCCAGAGGATGAGGACTTCGATTACAACGTCGAAGAGTCACCGATTGAAGGGGACTACGGCGTCATGTCGTGGTGGGACTACGGACACTGGATAACCCATATAGGCGAGCGAATACCGAACGCGAACCCGTTCCAGGAGGGGAACATAGTGAGTTCGTTGTTCTTCACGTCACAGTCGGAAGAACGCGCAGACCTACTGGTTGAGGCTCTGCCGTCTGTAGATGGAGGTAGAGAACTTCAAGGTATGTCGAACGAGGAACTTCGGGAGATTATCGAGAACCAAGAGCCCCAGGAGCGTTACGAGGACACACGTTACGTGATGATAGACGACCAGATGGCTGCTGGCAAGTTCGGCGCGATAGCAACGTGGACCGGATTTGGAGACGAGGAACCATATGTAGAGGCTAGGGAGTTCGGGGAGATGGGACAGCTTCCGACACTGGGTTCAAGATACGACAACACGACCCTGTCACGGCTGTATTACGACGACGCAAACGGGATGAGCGGATACCGGTTAGTGCACGAAACCGAGACGTACTCGTTGATAGGTAGCCGAACGGTTCCCGGAAGCCGTCCGCGCGTAAACCGGGTAATAGCGCGGCTACCGTACGACGGAACACTTGGCAACGTAACGCTCAGTCAGCTAAACCAGCTCCCTGACGATCGGATGCTTAACGCAGGTGGCGGATCGCGCTTATATGACTTCAGTGCCGTTGCGTCACTGAAGACGTTCGAAAGAGTCGAAGGCGCGACGATAACAGGGCAGGCAGAAAACGTAACCGGGTCGGAAAGTGTCATAGCGGGTGTTCAGATAAGCACGACGAACACCGACCGTAGCTTCCTGTACACAAGGGAGACAGAAACCGATACCGACGGTAGCTTTGATGTTACCGTTCCGTATCCGACAGAGGATGACGTGTCTGTCGAGGAAGGCGGCACGAACGCAAGTGTCGAAGCCGACGGGCCGTACAACGTCTTCGTTGGTGAGAACGTGTCTACAATAGAAGCGTTCGGACAGACACAGATAATAGGATCTGAGGAACAAGGACTCGTCAACGTCACAGAGACAGACGTGTACATGGGTAACGAAGTCGAAGTCGAACTTGAAGGGACGGAGACACCGGACGACACAAACGAGACGGACTCAGGTGGAGAAGAAGACACATCGGCTGGTAACGAAACTGACAACGGAAGCTCCGATGGAGGTGACGGAACGACAGGCGGTACATCGGAGGATGACAACGGTGGAACGACGGACGGTAGCAACGGCGGCACTCAGAACGGAGCCGGGACAGAGAGCGACAACAACACCGCGGGCGGTGGCGGTACAGCAGGAAGCGGCTGAGACGGTCAGAAAAGACCGAAGAAGCCAGCCGAGAGAGCGGTGACGATTACGCCCGAAAGGACGACACCGAACGCGATTGCGGGCACCGAGTACCTGTGTTCTATGCCGAATACGAAAGCCGCGACGCAGCCTGTCCACGCGCCTGTTCCCGGTAGGGGTAGAGCTACGATAGGTACGAGTGCGACCGCGCCGTATTTTTTGTAGCGATCTTCGACGCGTTCACGTGTGCATTCGAATAGCCATGTGAAGAACCTCTCGAAGACCCGGTACCGGTACGAAAGAAAGTTAGAGAGGCGTCCGAGAAAAAAAAGAAGCGGCAGGACAGGGAGTAGGTTGCCGAAGACACCGAGTGCGAAAGCATGCGCAGGCGACATGCCGTAGAAGCCGACGGCGAGGGGTATCGCGCCACGGAGTTCAAGGATAGGTGAGGCGGAAAAGACAACGACAACCAGTTCCGGCGGAAGAACGGAGAGGTTCTCTGCGAGTTCTTTCGCGTAAGCTTCGACGGTCATTCGGGGTAAAAGAGTCGTTTCGCTTCCTAAGCCTTGTGTTTGTCAGCCATCGTGCCCGTAGAGATTTTACGCTGAGCGCGAAACTTAGGTTTCCAACTAACGTCGGCACGCGACGACAGCCACCGTCTTCGGCAAAAAGAGGAACTAGGCTTCCGGTTCCTCTTACTCGTATATCGACGTTACCTTGTCGTAGTTCTCCGCGACTTCGTCCCAGTTTACAACTTCGAAGACGTTATCAACGAAGTCGCCACGGTCAGGTCCGTAGTCGTGGTAGTACGAGTGCTCCCAGACATCGACCGCGAAGATTGGGTGCGCGCTCCAGAGCGCGCCGTCGTTGTGCTTCTGTACGGCGAGGTTGCGCAGCTGTTTCGATACGGTGTCATAGACGAGGAGTGCCCATCCGCCGGCGGACCAGCCTGCGGCTTCCTTGAACTCGCCTTTCCACGCTTCGTAGCTACCGAAGTCTTCCTCTATACGGTCGGAGAGCGCGCCTTCGGGTTCGCCGCCGCCGTCGGGATGCATGTTCTCCCAGAACAGCGTGTGGAGGTAATGTCCACATCCGTTGTGGCTGACAGAACGCATCGCTGCGTCGCTGCCCGAGAAGTCGCCGCTTTCGCGGTTCTCCTCCAATGTGTCCTCCGCGCTGTTCAGACCGTTGACGTATCCCTGATGGTGTGTGTCGTGGTGCCAACGGACGACCTGTTCGCTGATATGCGGTTCAAGTGCGTCGTAGTCGTACGGTAGTTCAGGTAGTTCGTGTCCTGACATAGCAACCCTATCCTTGGTGCGCGCGGCACTTAAACATAGGTATTCGACTTGGATATTTTGGTTCAATGGGCGAAGAGGAAGGCGAGTGCGGGTGGGACGGAAGGTCAGACACAGACTACCCTGTTTTTTGATGATTAGGGGGTCAGGGTAGACGCCGGGAGACCAGCAGGATTCAGAACACCTCGAAAAGGCTGACAGCCAAAAGAACGTTGGTGACGATTATCCAGCCGACGTTCCTTCCCAGAACGGTTTCGGTTATCTCCTCGTTCCTGAGACACGAAACCACGGGTCTATAGAGAAGTGCGAATCCTGCGAGAACCAACAGGCTTCTGAGCGGGAAAGGACCCAGAACCGAAAACAGAATTACAGCGGAGGCACAGAGAAGACAGAAAACGACGTAGACGTACTTCGCAACCCTCTCACCTGTCAGTGTGATTATATTTGTCCTCCCACCTAGTCTGTCGGCTTTCAAGTCAGGGAACTCGTTGAGAAGGAGGAGGTTGAAGGTCATGAACAAGCAGGGCACGGAAGCCGCCAAGACGACAGGCGCGACGCTTCCGGACTGAACGAAGCCGGTGCCGACGACCGGAAGCGCGCCGAGACCTAATCCCGCGCTTATTTCTCCCAGACCTACCCTTGCGAAAACGTCGGTATAGCCGACGATGAGGACGCCACCGACGAGTATAAGAGGTAACATAGTCCAGCCGTAGAGGTAGACAAAGTAAACCCCTATTAGAAAGCTGACAAAAAGCGTGATGAGACCAAATACGAGTGCGCTTCTCGGTTCTATCTCCGAGTTGATTATTGCCTTGCTTCCACCGCTGAACTTCGTCGGGTTCGTCTCCTCATCGATACCTTTCTTCCAGTCGCTGTATTCGTTTATCGCGTTCACCGAAGCTGTCAGGAGTACCATACCGACGAGGGCGAGCGATGTGTGTAAGAGATCAAACTCTCCTGCGTAGGCAGACGCAGACGCGCCAATGAGGACGAGCGTAACCGGCAGGAGCAGGAAAGGTACTCTTGCGACCTTGAGGTAGCCTCTCGCGTTCAGGTGACCGCTCGCGTCCGAGTAGCCGTTCGCGCTCATAACGTAAAGGGGTGTTACGGAACGTAAAAACTTGCTATCCTCTTGCTTTTCACCTCGGTATTAGTCAGAAAGCTTGTCCACAAGAGCGGTCTTGTCCACCTTCTGGCTCCCTGTCCGCGGTAACGAATCCACGAAATGGACGGTTCGCGGCTTCTCATAGCCCGCGAGCGCGTCATGTCCGTCGCAGAACTCCTTTACCTCATCGGCTGTAAGCGAACCGGCTCCCACCACCGCCGCCGTGACCTTCTCGCCCAGACGGTCGTCGGGCGTGCCGAAGACGGCGACGGCTTCGACGCCGTCCATCTCCGCGAGCGCGTCCTCTACGCGTGAAGGTGCAACCTTTTCTCCGCCCGAAAGGATGATATCGTCAAGTCTGTCCACGAAGTACAGAATTCCATTTTCGCTTCTAACCACGTCGCCCGTACGGAACCAGAGCGTTCCGTCTTCATCTTCCTCGAAAGCATGCTCAGTCCTCTTGGGCGCGTTCCAGTAACATGGCATAACGCTGTCGCCGCATAGCCATAGTTCTCCTTGCTCGCCGTCGTCCGCGTTCTCGCCCGTCTCGGGTTCGACTATACGCGCCTCAACAGTCTGCACAGGCAAGCCGAGCGCGCCTTCCGCACGCGGCGTTTCAGGCGTCCCTGCGACTGTCAGACCCGACGCCTCTGTCTGTCCGTAGTAGTTGAGCAGGTGGTCTACGTCGAATACCTCCTCGAACTCGTTGAGCGTCGATTCGGCGGCGGGGCTACCGCCATAGAAAGACATACGCAGAGAGGATGTGTCATGTTCGCGCGCGCCTTCGTTTCCGAGCGCGTCCACCATCATAGCGGGAACAAGACCTGTGACGGTTGCCTCCGACTCCTCAACAAGACGCGCCCACTCCGCTGCGTCCCACGCGGGATGCACGACGAAAGAACCTCCTGTGAAAAGCGACATGAGCGTCGCGCCGTGGAAGCCGCCGACGTGGAATAGGGGCACAGAAACGACCGCCGTGTCTTCGTCTGTAACGTCGTACGTCGTAACGCCTGCCTCAACCTGCGAACCGACGTTGCGGTGTGTCTGGACGACGCCTTTCGGGTCGCCCGTGGTGCCCGAGGTGTGCATGACAACGGCGGGTTCGTCATCGAGACGCGTCGCGGTTTCGGACGCGTCTTCTGTTTCACCGAACGATTCCTCCAGAAATCCGCCTGCATGTCCCTGCACGAGTTCGGCGTCTGTGTCGGAAATTTCGACCGCCGACTCCGCTGTGCTTGCGAAGACTGCGTCGTGTACCACGACCGCCGGTTCTACGTCGTCAAGGACGTACGCAACCTCATCGACTGCGAAACGGTAGTTGACGGGGGTGAAGACGCGCCCTGCGCGCCATGCACCGAGCGCGACAGCAACAAACGTCGGGTTGTCGAGCATATGTGCGGCGACACGGTCGCCCGGTTCTGTCTCTTTGTCAAGGAAAGCCGCGACAGCCTCTGCCTGCTCACGTAGTTCGGCGTATGTGATGTCTTCGCCGTCGGGGTTCACGACTGCGGCTTTTTCGGGTTGTTTACGCGCCTGTCGCGCGAAGTTTTCGTAAAGGTTCATGGCTGTCGTTGTCGTCGGCGGAGTATAGATGTTGTCCCGACAGCAGAAACGCGGACACGAAAACTTATCGGGCTATACGGGCACCGTAGGACAAGATGAGCTTTCCCGTTCCCGCGCCCGAGATACCCGACGATGTACTCGAAGAACACGGCTGGGAGGAGACTTCCGGCGACACGGAAACGATGACGAAGGACGTTTTCGGTGCAGTCGAGGTCGAGGCTCTCGCACACACGAAGAAGTACGAGGTCGTCGGCGCCGAGGAAGACGACGCAAGGCTCCTTTTCGCAAACAGAACGAGAACGAAGCCCAGCTTCGAAGACCTGCCATTCGGCGTCGGGGAGGAACGCGTCAAGGACATCATCAAGTCTTTCGCACGCGACCGTTTCAAGGACGAGTTCCGCGAAAGAGGTGTGAGCGACATAGAAGAGCACGAAGAGAAAGAGACGGAAGCAGAGACGGGTGAGAAGATAGAGCTACAGCGATTCGAGGCGACACGCAAAGTCGGCGGAAGCGACGTGAACGTCTCGGGCTGGATAGGTGTCTGGTACCGCGACGGCGACGTTTTTACAGTTGGTGGCGTCTATCCCGCGAACGACGCAAAGGAAGAACACGAAGAAGGGATTCTGGAACTGATAAGGGCAGTCAGATAAGATTTTTCAGGCAGTCGCCCTCTTTGGCTCTGTTTCGTCGTAGACTAACTCCCCTTCCCAGTCAAGATATCCGCCTGCGACAGAAGCGACGACGGCGTCGCCCGAGACGCCTTCGTAGGAAAGAAGCAGACGTGCGGCTTGTACGGAGGAGTTTCCGTGGCGACAGATGATGTATATTTCTTCGCTCCAGTCGTGTTCGTCCATCTCAACGGGAAGACGGCTCATCGGGACGTGTTCGGCCCCGGGTACGAAACCGCCGTCGGTCTGACTTACCTCGTTCTCCTCGCGTACATCGATGACCTGCACGCCTTCCTCTTTGAGTTTGGCTTCAAGCTCGTCAGCGGAGATCTCCTCAACCATGCTTTGGTTCTGTATATGTCGGGTATATGTAAAACCTTTGCAATACCGGCAAAACTGTGATGTACCGAAACCGGACGAAATAGTGAAGTACGCGTTAACTTACTCTCCCTTCTCTATCGGCGCGCCCACAAGATTACCCCACTCGGTCCAAGAGCCGTCGTAGTTGCGTACATCCTCGAAGCCAAGGAGTTCGTGTAGGAGGAACCACTCTATCGACGACCGTTCGCCGACACGGCAGTAGGCGATGGTTGACTCCTCCCCTGTCGCGCCCGCTTCCGCGTAGAGTTGACGGAGTTCGTCCGCGGTTTTGAACGTGCCATCTTCGTTGAGCGTCTCTGCGATGGGAACATTCGACGCGCCGGGTATGTGTCCTCCGCGTTGCGCCGTCTCCATGAGACCTTCGGGTGCTATCTTTTCGCCGGAGAACTCCTCGGGCGAGCGCACGTCTATCATCGGAAGACCTTCCTCAATTGCGTGGTCTATATCGTCCTTGTAGGCACGGATGTTCTCGAAAGGTCCACGTGCGTTGTACGTCTGCTTGGGGTAGTCGGGTACGTCGGTCGAAAGCGGGTAGTCGTTGTCCACCCAGTAGCCCTTTCCACCGTCTATGACACGGATATCCTCGTGTCCGTAGTACTTGTATATCCAGTATCCGAAAAGCGCGAACCAGTTGGGCACGCGCCCTCCGCCGTAGACGACTACGGTCGAGTCCTCGGAGACGCCTGCCTCGCCGTTGACGCGCTCGAACTGCTCCTTCGAGGCTATGTCGCGCTCATTTTCGTCGCTCAGGTCTTCCTCCCAGTCAAGGTAGACCGCACCCGGTATGTGTCCCTCCTCGTACGGCGTGTACTCCGACTCGTCGGTCACGGTCGGGTTGTTTATCTCTACGAGTCTGTGCGAGTCGTCGTCGCTCTGGAACTCGTCCAAACGTTCCTCCACCCAGTCGGCGGTTACGAGTACGTCTTCTGACATGACATTCATAATAACACGCCGGTAAGGATATACGGTTGGGTAGAGGCAATTATTGTTTGTGCTTGAGAAAGTCGGCGACCGCTTAGGGGGACGGTGGTTCGACGACGTACTCGGTTGGGTCTTCGACGCCCGCTTTCACGAATGAGGCGTGTCTGTCCTTACATTTCTTACACTCGCCGCAGTGTTCGCCGTCCGTCGGGTCGATGCACGAAAACGTCTTTCCGAGAGGCACACCGTCGGCGACAGCCTTCTCCACGACCTCCTGTTTGGTTTCCGCTTCGAGAGGTGTCCTTATCTCTATCTCGTTGTCCAGACCAAGTGTGAGCGAAGTCTCCATGCTACGTCGAAACTCGTATCTTTCGTCAGGGAAGCCGCTCAGAATCGGCTGCATGCCGTGGTATATCTCACGCACGTCTTCGCGTGTGCAGAGCACACCGGCTTTCGAGAAAAGAAGAACGTTACGTCCGTGTATGTAATGCCCGCCCTCCTCGCTTCCGTCGGGTACGCCTTCACGTGTGAATCCCCAGAAGTCGGGATACACGTCGTCTACGGGCGCGCGGAGTTCGTGCGGTTCGCGCACACCGATTCCGTCGGCGAAGTCGCACGCGTACCCGTACTCTGCGTCCTCCCACGCGAAGCCGAACCTGACGTACGCCGGAAGGACATCTTTGTCGCGCGAGACCTTATGCAAGAGGTACGCGCTTTCGAGACCGCCGCTGAACAAGACGCAGGCATCTGGCATATAGTAACTTGGCACGACGCGTGTTTACCGTTAACGATGCGCGAGGATTATTAAGCGCGCAGACCAACACCGAACGTGAACATAGAAGACGCAGACGTTCTTGTGACAGGTAGCGCGAAACGTGTCGGACGTGTCATCGCACTCACACTCGCCGACGAGGGCGCGAACGTCGCTATCCATTACAGAACGAGCGACGAGGCGGCAAGTGAGACGGCGGACGATGTACGCGAACACGGCGTCAAATCGGCGACGGTACAGAGCGACCTCTCGACCGTCGAAGGTGCGTATGCTGCCGTTGACAACACCATGGACGCGCTCGGCGGTATCGATGTTCTGGTTAACTCGGCGTCGGTCTTCTCAGAAACCCCCGTCGGCGAGGTTACAGAGGAAGACTGGAACAGAAACATGGACGTAAACCTCCGCGCGCCTTTCTTCGCATCACAGCGCGCCGCCTCCCACGGTGCCGAGAAGATAATCAACATCGCGGGTGTCGGTGCGCACCGTCCGTTTCCATCCTACCTGCCTTACTCCGTCTCGAAAGCGGGCGTCGTCTCGCTCACAAAGGGGCTTGGGAAGGCTCTCGCACCCGACGTTACGGTAAACGCCGTCTCGCCAGGTACCGTTCTCTCGCCCGAAGACCGTTCGGAGGAGGAAGAGCAACGTATCGCAGAAAAGACGCCTGTCGGACGTATCGGCGAACCAGAAGACATCGCTGACACAGTCGCATTCGTCGTTGCGTCATCTGATTTCCTCAACGGCGCGGTCATCAACGTAGACGGCGGAAGATCCTTATAGAGGTAGGTCACAGAAACGTGACCCGTCATGCCTAAGTGTCGCGCGCGCGTAGACAAAAACGCATGTCAGAGTCACTCGCAGACCAAAAATGTGAACCGTGCCAGGGTGGAGTACCCCCGATGGAGACCGACGAGATACAGGAGTACCTCGAAGAGGTGAGCGACCACTGGGAGGCAGTCGATGACCACCACATAGAGAGCCACTTCGAGTTTGAGGACTTCCGAGATGCTCTTGAGTTCGTCTACGACGTTGGTGAACTAGCGGAGGAACAAGGACACCATCCGGACATATATCTTGAGTACGGCGCAGCGGAGGTAAAGTTCTGGACGCACAAGATAGACGGCTTGCACGAAGCCGACTTCGTGATGGCGGCGAAGGTGGACGAAATCTTCGACGAGTACGCCTGATGTCGGAGTCGCTGGTCGTGCGCGGCGGTTACGTCGCGGACGGGGACGGGACAAGACGCGCCGATGTTGTTGTGCACGACGGCGAAATTGTGAAGATCGAGGAAGGAGTCGAACCGGACGCCGACGACGAGGTAATTGACGCCACGGACGCGTACGTCGCACCCGGACTTATCGACTGCCACGTACATCTAGTCTCAGACGGAAGGCCGGATCCGAAAGGCGACCACCGCGAGAGCGACGCGACGCTTGCGTACCGTGCGGCGCGTGCGATGGAGGACGATCTGCGCGCGGGAATAACGACGGTACGCGACGTTAACGCGCCCGGAAGCGTCGCAATCGACGCAGGACATGCTGTCGAAAAAGGAATCCTCGAAGGACCACGTGTCTTCGCGTGCGGCGAGGCGATAACGATGACAGGCGGACATTTCCACCAGATGGCACGTGAGGCGGACGGTCCGGACGACTGCAGAAAGGCGGCGCGCGAACAACTCAAACGTGGCGCGGACGTTGTGAAGCTAATGGCGTGCGGCAGCATCCTCTGGGACGAGGTGCAGGCGGCACCCGAACTCACGTACGAAGAGATGCGCGCAATCGTCGAGGCGGCACACGCCAAGGACGTACCTGTCGCTGCGCACGCACCCGGAACCGAATCCATGAAAGACGCCGTCCGCGCGGGTGTTGACAGCATAGAGCACGCAAACTTCATGGACGAAGAAGCGGCGCGTATGATGGCTGAAGAAGACGTTTACTGGGTTCCGACAGCGAAGGCGTTACGCGAATTCGTGGAGCGCGGACCCGAAGAGGGATTCGACGAGCGATACATCGAACGTGCGAGGGAAACGAGGGCGGCGGAACGCCGTACCTTCGAACTCGCACTCGAACACGACGTGCCGGTTGCGATGGGCACGGACGCCGGAACGGCTTTCAACTACCACGGAGAGAACGCAACCGAGATGGAACTGATGGTCGAACGCGGTATGTCGCCTGCACAGGCACTTGAAGCTGGGACGGCAAACGCCGCCGAACTTGTCGGTGTTGACGCAGGTAAGGTGGAAGAAAGACGTTACGCCGACCTCGTTGTCCTTCCGCGCGACCCGAACGAGGATGTGTCGGCTTGGAAGGAACCGGTCACGGTCGTGAAAGATGGAGAGGTAGTACACGAAAACAAATCAACATGAAACACAAAGTCACGAAACAGATAGAGTTCAGTTACGGGCACCGTCTACGCAACTACGACGGAAAGTGCCAGCATGTACACGGACACAACGGTATCGCGGAGGTCGAACTTTCGAGCAAAGAACTCGACGACCGCGGGATGGTCTACGATTTCGGCGACCTGAAGGACGATGTAAAGGGCTGGATAGATGAAAACATGGACCACGCGATGCTTGTCCGGCACGACGACCCTCTCATCGAATACCTCGAAGAGACGGGCGAACCCTACTACGTCATGGAGGAGAACCCAACAGCAGAAGCGATAGCGCGCGAGGTATACGAGTACGCCGAATCCCAGGGGCATCCCGTAACTTCGGTGAAGCTCTGGGAGACGGGTTCTTCGTATGCGACTTACGCCCCCGAGACAGAGCGATAGGGGGTAGATGAGACACGCACGAACCTAAAGGCGCGCCAGTTACTTTACCCTTCATAACGTATTAAACATATGTCCGCCGGAATCGGAGAGAGACGCAACACTCTGCTGCGGCGTGCGGCTTACCCGGTAGCCGCCTTCGTCGGTGTAGTGGTCTCGGGGGTAGTCGGTTTCGCGGCACTTGCCGACATCGGTCCCGTCGATGCCTTGTTCTGGGTAGTAGATCCGACCAGCATAGAGCTGCACTTCCGGGAACACGGCACAGAGGCTGCGGAGAGGGCTGCGAAGGCTCTGTCCATCTTGACGAGAGCTCTTCTGGTTCTCACTGGCGCGTGGATAGCCGAGTCCGTGCTCTCTGCGGCGTTCGGCGGTCTGATAGGGAGGGAGCTAAAAACAGTGCAGATCAAAAAAGAGATAGGAAAACTCGAAGACCACGTAATCGTCTGCGGATACGGGATGTTCGGAAGAACAGTCGCAGATAGACTACGGGAAAGAGATAAACCCGTAGTCGTGATAGAGTACGACAGCGACGAGTACGAACGCACCCTCAAGGACGACCACTTAGTAATAAACGGGGACGCGAGACAGGAAGGTGTTCTCAAGGAGGCAGGTGTAGAGAGGGCAAGGAGCGTCATAGGCGCGGTCGATGACTCGAACGTAAACATACAGACGGCTGTCGTTGTGAGCCAGATATCCCCCGAATGCAGAATGGTTGTCCGCGTCGGCGACGAGATGTACGAGTCTTTGGCACGGCGTGCGGGCGCAGACGAGGTCGTAATACCGGAGGTGCTCACGGGCGAAAAGATAACTGACCAGGTATGACTAGACCCCGCGAGTATCGGACTCATCCTGTCGTTGCCCGACGTTGACTCCGAAGGTGGAACAAACCAGTATCCTTTTACCCCGTTTGGACCTATCGTCGTCTAATCAGAGGCACACAATGGGACGAAGAGAACAGATCGTAGACCAGTGCATAGACCTGATGGACGACCCCGAGTTCATACGTAACATCGGTATAGTCGCCCATGTTGACCACGGCAAGACGACGCTGACCGACAACCTGCTCGCCGGCGCGGGCATGATTTCGGAGGAGCTTTCGGGCGAACAGCTCTTCATGGACACCGCAGAGGACGAGCAGGAACGCGGTATTACCATCGACGCGGCGAACGTTTCGATGGTTCATGACTACGAGGACGACGACTTCCTCATCAACCTCATCGACACGCCGGGGCATGTGGACTTCGGCGGAGACGTTACACGCGCGATGCGTGCCGTCGACGGTGCGGTCGTCGTCGTTGACGCAGTCGAGGGCGCGATGCCACAGACGGAGACGGTTCTGCGTCAGGCGATACGCGAAGGCGTGAAGCCCGTTCTTTTTATAAACAAGGTAGACCGCCTCATAAACGAGCTACAGGAAGGTCCACAGGAGCTTCAGTCGAGGCTTGTCGATGTTATCGAAGAGGTCAACGACCTTATTCGGCAGGTGGACGAGGAGAGGTACGAGGAAGGTTGGCGCGTCAAGGTCGAGGACGGCAGTGTCGCCTTCGGTAGCGCGCTCTACAACTGGGCGATAAGCGCGCCGTACATGGAGAAGAGCGGTATAGGATTCGAGGAGGTCTACGACTACAACAAAGGCGACGAGGACGACATCATAGAGCTTG
>Ga0207714_1001583_pt1 | contig 14580 bp, 17 predicted proteins | sample PonA232FremontCA_2_FD_187270 | JGI IMG/M metagenome (GOLD analysis project Ga0207714, IMG submission 187270) | Marine sediment microbial community from Fremont, CA, USA - Pond A23 Sediment 2 (SPAdes) | ecosystem: Environmental > Aquatic > Marine > Unclassified | place: USA: Fremont, California... | reverse complement strand
CCCTGTACACCGAGCAGTGCCGCCACAACGACGGCGCGGGCATCGACTGCACGCTCGACCCCTGCACGCGAGCGTTCCTGCTGGACGAGCCGACCGATCTGGCGCTGATGGACGGCCTCCAGTGGGACGGCGAGACGGTCGCCGACAGCACGACGGTGCGAGTCGGGACGGGTGTCGCGTACGACCCGTTCGGCGTCGCGCCGTTCGGATTCGACCCGGTCGTCACCTGCGTCGAGGCGGGCACGACGGTGCGCTGGGAGTGGGTCGACCAGACCGAGGTGAACGCCTTCATCCCGGAGACGGTGCATCACAACGTCGACATCTTCCAGTACGAGGACGACTGTACGCCCGACCCCGAGTCGTTCGTCACCAGCGGCCACCCGGTCGGCTACAACTCGGCGGCGGGCGTGGGCGAACCCGACCCGTTCACGCACACCTTCGACGACCCCGGCATCTACCCGTACTACTGCGAGCCACACGGGCCGCCGGAGTCGTTCCCCGACCCCGATCCGTCGACGCCCGAAAACGCGGCGTTGGACGACTATCACCACCCACCGGGCCGGCCGGAACTCGACGAGCCACAGAACCTGCTCGGGATGCGCGGGGCGGTGATCGTCACGGCGTGACGAAACCGAGCCCCGTGCCACAAACGACTTAACCGCTACCGGCCCACTGGGAGTATGGACTGGCTTCTGGTCGGGTTACAACTGGGGATCGATCCCCAACAACTGGGGTTGGAGTTCGGGGGTGGGGCCGTCATCGGGGGGATCATCGGCTTCGCCGCGAAGAAGCTGGCGAAGGTCATCGCGATCATCGTCGGCCTCGAACTCGCGCTGTTCAAATTTCTGGAGTCCCGCGGGATTCTCACCGTCGACTGGGGGGCGCTGTCGGCGGGCCTTCTGAAGACCGGTGAGGGCGCGGCGTCGGGCGGGCCGCCCGGCTGGGCGTCGACCATCCTCTCGACGCTCTCCGTCTCGGCCGGCTTCACCGGCGGGTTCCTGCTGGGTTTCCGGCGGGGATAGTTACCTGACGTTCAGATCGTCCTCGTCCTTGACGATTCGCGTCTCCGCCTCGCCGCTCGTCACCTCGTTCACCAGATCGTAGAACTCGTTTTGCATCCCCGCCGGGAAGGTGAGAACGCCGATCCAGGAGCCGTCGGCCTGCCACTCCTCCCGATCCAGATCGCCGAACCCTCGGATCTTCGCCTGTGCGCTCCCGGCCTTGTCCGCGGGCACCTGCACCGCGACGGTCACCTCCGCGAAGCGGATGGGGATCACGGGTCGGAGAGCGTCGAGGGCGTCGTCGACCTGCGTCTCGACGCGCTCCATCGGATCGACGCGAAAGCCCGCCTCCTCCAGTGCCCGCTCGATCCGCTCGGGCGGGTGGGGCGCGTCGTCCATCTGTGGGTTGACCGCGTTGCGCGCGATGCGGTTGATCAACTGCTTGCGCTTCTGCTCTTGCATCTCGCGGCGCTGGTCGGCCGTGATCTGGATCTCGCCCCGCTTGACCACCTCGGGGATGATTTCGAGGGGGTCGGTCGTGCCGAACACCTCCTCCAGGTCGTTCTCGGCAGGGCGGTCCCCGCGGGAGGCATCCTCGAAGACGTCCTCGGCGGCGATGACGTCCTCCAACTCACCGTCGAACTCGCCACGTTTGATGGCGAGCGCCGCGTCGGGGTCGATCAGTACCTCGAACCGCTCGCCGTGGGATTCGAGGCGTGCGGTGACGGCCTCGTCCAGCGAAATCATACCACGAGATAGACTCTCCGGGAGTATATACTCTCGGCCGCCGACTCACTCTTTGGCGACGAGGCCGTCGAACCCGGTCGCCATCAGCCGTCGCATCACTGCCACGAGGCCGTTGTCGAACCCGCGACCGAACACCGCCCGTTCGTCCTCGTCGCCGAAGGAACTCACGAGGATGACCGACTGATCGACCAGCAGGAGGCGTCCGATTTCGGTCTCGTCGTCGGGAAACGGCGATTCGGTGAGCACCTCGATGCCCGAAACGAACACCTCCGCGCCCGGGAGGTCGGTCTCGATCCGCTCGCGGATCGACTCGTCCCACGTCCCGACGACGACGTCAACCCCGCGATCGCCGGCCGCTCGGAGACGGTCGAGCAGTTCCTCGGAGAACACCGACCCGTAGCGACTGACGACGATCACCTCCTCGTCGGCCTCGTCGATCAGTTGTTCGACCCGCCCGTCGATGCTCGCCGAGCCGGACAGCGCCCAGACCTCGTGGGTCATCTCCGCTCCGTCGGTGTCGTCGATCCGGTCGAGGTCCCGGAGCGCGGCCCGGAGCGCCTCGGTCCGGTCTTCGTACTCGGCGCGGATCGTTCCGATCGCCTCGTCGATCGAAACCGCTCGGAACAGCTTGGGACTCGTATGCTGTACCTCGACCAGCCCCTTCGTCTCAAGCATCTTGATCGCGTCGTAGACGCGGGTTCGGGGTACCTCGGAGATGTCACTGATCTCCTTCGCCGTCGCCTGTGGCCGGCGCGACAACGCCACGAAACACCGGGCCTCGTACTCCTTGAACCCGAGTTTCTGTAGCAGTTCGGCCGCGCTCGGTTGATTCGAATCCCCGTTCATAGATTCCAACCACCAGTACTGGCTGCCCGGCTGGCGGCACTTACCCCGTATTCACCGAGACGATTTCCGTCCCTGGTTATGTCACAACGAATTAACTTATGATTACCGGCCAAAACCGTACACCGGCGAGTCGGGATGGAATCGTCCCGAAACGGCAGTTCAAGCGATCCGTAGTTCACCGCGATCATCACAATTCCGGTCGTACTTTGCCCGTTTCGAATCGTTCGTTCACTCTGTTACTCACAGTAACGCTGTACGCCGTCTCGACGAGGGGTCCCGACGACGAGACGGGGATCTGGGGCACGGGGCAGGCTAACGGGTTGGTGGTCGTGTTACGGGCGCTCTTGGCGTGGCAACTCGACGGCGAGCGCTAGGAGAGGTCGTCGATGATGTCGACGAGATCAGCCTTGTCCTGGACGCCGATGAGGCGCTCGGCCTGCTCGCCGTTCGCGTAGAACTCCAGCGTCGGGACGCTCCGGATGCCCCGGTCCTGTGCGAGCGCCTGCAGTTCGTCGATGTCGACTTTCAGGACGGCCGCCTCGGTTTCGGCCGCGATCTCCTCGACCGTCGGCTCCAGCATCTTGCAGGGGCCACACCAGTCGGCGTAGTAGTCGACGAGCACGACGGCGTTCTCGGCGATGAGTTCGTCCAAGTGGTCGGCGTCTTCGACGTGGATGGGTTCCCCCTCCGCGGTCGATTTGCTCATACTGGCCTGTAGCCACGCGAACCCCTTAACGGTTGAGTCGTTCGGGCACCCGGACGCACGACCGTCAATTCACCCCGTACGTGAGCACGACGCCGTCGTCGAGGCGATCGACGCTCCGGAGGTCGAGCGACGGGAAGTCCTCGACGAACCCCTCGCCATCGGCGAGAGTCGGCGCGTCCCGCCCGCCGACGACGAGCGAGCCGACGAAGACGCTCAACTCGTCGACGAGGCCGGCGGAAAACAGCGAGTAGATGAGTTCGCCTCCACCTTCGGCAAGTAGTCGGTCCACGCCCTCGGCTTCGAGGGCCTCCAGCGCGGCGGGCAGGTCGACCCGCTCCCCGCCCGCGTCGATCACCGTCGCGCCCGCGTCGCGGAGCGTCGCCAGCCGATCCGGGGGCGCCGCGGCCGACACCAGGAGATACGTCTCTGCGTCGTCGTCCAACAGCGTCGCGTCCGGCGGCGTGCGGGCGCGGGAGTCGGCGACGACCCGCGCCGGGTTGGCGGGCCGGCCGTTGCGCAGCCGTTCGACCCGTCGGTCCTCCGACTTGACGCCGAGATGTGGGTCGTCCGCGAGCACCGTCCCGACGCCGACGAGGACGGCGTCGGCGGCCGCACGCAGGCGGTCGACGCGGTCGAAATCCGCCTCGTCCGAGATGCGCACCTGTCGACGCTCGTGGGTCGAGAGCTTCCCGTCCACGCTCGTCGCCGCGTTGACGACGACTTCCATGTCGCTCACTTCGCGTCGGGGCGCAAACCGCTTTCGGTGGTCGACGCGGTCCGGAGCGGTTCGACCCCCATCTCGAATCCGGGGCTGTAGTGGGCGACCGGGTCGGCCGTCGGCGCCGGCAGATCGACCGCCTCGAAGAGACCGCGCGGCCGTACCGTCGCGTCCACCTCTCGAAGGTCCCACGGCTTCCGGTCGAGTTCGCCGACCCGCACGCGTCCGTCGGAACGCCGACCCGCTCCGACGCGCCGGTCCTCGTCCGCCGGCAGGAAGAACCGGAAGCGTTCGATACCGAACGACTCGAACGAGTCCGATGCCGCCCGGTACGGCTCCCCGGTCGGTCGGTAGCGTGCGCGGAAGACGGCCGGCGGGTCACCGTCGCGCCGGCTCCGGAACGTCACCGTCTCGCCTTGACGGGTGATCCGCATCGACGCGCGGTGGATGGGGATGCCGAACGCTCGCCGCCCGACCGTGGCGGGGAGTCGCGAGCCGGTGTCGAGCGAGAGGAAGTACACACCCGGCTGCCCGTCCAGCGTCACGTACGTCCGGCAGACGAGTTGGGGGAGTCCACGTTCCAGCCGTCGCGGGAGGCGAATCGGTCCGGGACCGACCCCGCGCACCTCGATGGCGAGGGCGCTGACCCACGCCGACCCGTCGAACGTCGCCACGTCGAGGGCGTCGGGGATGCGGGACTCGACGACGGCCGTGTCGAGAGGCCAGTGAACGAACAACACGTCGCGCCCGGTGACGGTGAGGACGGGTGGCACAGTCGCACTTGGACTGGAGGGGCTTCTGGTTGACGCCGGTCGTGGAGCTAGTCCATCGACCGCGAGCGACCGGAGGGAGCGAGCGGGCCGAGAGCCGACTGAACGGAGGCTCGAAGACTTTTGTCGCTAGAACGCGGTGCGTTCTGGCTGAACAGCCAGAAATCTCCGATTTCTGGCGGTGATCGAGCGTTTGCCAGCGAGACGCCGTCGGCGTCTCGCGCAGCAAACGGTCGGGTGTCGTCGTTTTTTATGCGGGCGCGACCAACAGCCCACCCGATGAACGTCGACGACCATGCCGAGGAACTCGCCTCCGACCTCGGCGTAGACAAAGCGGAGGTCAAAGAGGACCTGCAGAGCCTGCTGGAGTACAACGTCCCGGTCGAGGAAGCCACGGCGAGTATCCGCCGCAAACACGGCGGCGACGGCGGCTCCGCGTCGGCGGCGCCGACGGCCAAGTCCGTCGCCGACGTGACGCCCGACGACGGCGCCGTCACCGCGACGGTCCGGGTGCTCACGAAGGGGACCCGATCCATCAGGTACCAGGGCGAGGATCAGGTGATCCGCGAGGGCGAGTTCGCGGACGCGACGGGGCGCATCTCCTACACCGCGTGGGAGGCGTTCGACTTCGAACCGGGCGACTCTATCACCGTCGGCAACGCGAACGTCCGCGAGTGGGAGAGTCGTCCCGAACTGAACTTGGGGACGAACACCACCGTCGCCGCGGCGTCGGAGGCGGTCGAGACGTCGTACGAGGTGGGTGGCGACCGCGATCTGATCGATCTCGAACCCGGTGATCGAGGCCGCGCGGTCGAGGTGACGGTCCAGGAACTCGACCGGCGGACCATCGACGGCCGCGACGGCGAGACGGAGATTCTCTCTGGCGTCGTTGCCGACGAGACGGCGCGGCTTCCTCTCACGGACTGGGACCCCCACGCCGACATCGAGGAGGGAACGTCCGTCCGCCTCGAGGATGTGTACGTCCGCGAGTATCGTGGCGTGCCGCAGGTAAACGTCACGGAGTTCTCGACGGTTCGGCAGCTGGCACGCGAGATTGCTGCGCCCGCGACAGCGCCCCGAATGGGCGTCGGTGAGGCCGTCGACTCGGGCGGCCTGTTCGACGTGGAACTCGTCGGCAACGTCATCGAGGTTCGCGACGGCTCCGGCCTGATCGAGCGGTGTCCGGAGTGTGGCCGCGTCGTCCAGAACGGGCAGTGCCGCGCCCACGGCGACGTCGAGGGCGAGGACGACCTGCGGGTGAAGGCCATCCTCGACGACGGGACGGGGACGGTGACGGCCGTTCTCGACACCGACCTGACCGCCACGGTGTACGGCGGCGGGGTCGAGGACGCCAAGCGGGCGGCCCGGGACGCGATGGACAAGGAAGTCGTCGCCGACGAGATTCGCGAGCGCATCGTCGGCCGCGAGTTCAGGGTGCGGGGATCGCTCTCGGTCGACGAGTACGGCGCCAACCTCGACGCCGACGAGTTCACCGAGAGCGCGGACGACCCGGCGGACCGGGCGAGCGAACTCCTCGCGGGGGTGGCGCGATGAGCGCCACCGACGACGGCCCCGGGCGCCGCGAGGTGGCCTACCGCCTCTTCGCCGCCGAGTTCGACGACGCCACCCTCTCGTACGCCGAGAGCGACGAGGAGCGGGCGCCGAAGTACGTCGTCACACCCACCGGCGCGCGGGTGAACCGGCTGTTCGCCGTCGGCGTTCTCACCGAGGTGGCGTCGGTCAACGACGACGTCCTCCGTGCCCGTGTCGTCGACCCCACCGGCGCCTTCGTCTCCTACGCCGGGCAGTACCAGCCCGACGCCGCGGCCTTCTTCGAGCGGACCGAACCGCCGGCCTTCGTCGCGCTCACGGGCAAGGCCCGAACCTTCCAGCCCGAGGATAGCGACCGAGTCTACACCTCCGTTCGCCCGGAGAGCGTCTCGACCGTCGACGCCGAGACGCGCGACCGGTGGACCGTCTCGGCTGCCGAGGCGACGCTCCGGCGCGTCGCGGCGATGGCCGACGCCCTCGCGATGGACGAACGGGGAGACGACTTGGCGGCGGCCCTGCTGGAGCGCGGCTACGACGACCCGCTGGCGACGGGCATCCCGGTCGCCCTCGACCACTACGGGACGACGGTGGCCTACCTCGACGCAGTGCGGGAAGTCGCCCTCGACGCCCTCGACGTCGTCGCCGGCGAACGCGACGAGGTGCGGGCGCTCGACGTGGCGCCCGGCGACGCCGGTACCACGTCGCTCGGCCCGCTTCCAGAGGCCCTTCGGCGGGCGTCGCCCACCGACGCCCTGGAACCCACCGACCCGGCAGCGGTCGAATCGACCGCGTCCGGGTCGGCCACAGCGACGGACGCCGGGACGGCGGCCGAACCGGACACGTCGACGCCGATCGAGGCGCCGGCGGACGCGCCGGAGTCGGTGGACTCGGACGTGGGTGGATCGAGTGACGTGCCGGCGGCGGACGACCCGGAAGCGGACACGCCGGCCGTGGACGACTCGACGACGACGGACGACCCGGAAGCGGACACGCCGGCCGTGGACGACTCGACGACGACGGACGATCCGACGGTGGACGACACCCTCGGCGAGTTCGACGACGGCGACACCCTCGGCGAGTTCGACGACGGCGACGACGCCGGGGACGACCTCTACGAACTCGACGAGGCGGAGCGCCGCGAGGTCGAAGAGGAGTTCGACGTGGGCTTCGAGAGCGGCGCCGAAGTCGACGACCCGGGCGAGGCCGGCATCGACGTTCCGGGGCCGGAGGAGCTAGAGGATGACGTAGCCGAAACGGGTGACGACGGGATTGCGGAGGCGTCCGAGACGGCCGCGGCGACCGACGACGAGGGTGACGCCGCCGCCGTCGACCTCGAAGACGCCGCCGTCGACGCCATGTCGGCCCTCGACGACGGCGACGGCACGCCCCACGACGAGGTGGTCGCCGCGGTGGTCGAGGAGTACGGCGCCGATCCCGACGCCGTCGCCGACGCCATCGAGGACGCGCTGATGAGCGGGAAGTGTTACGAGCCGAGCGAAGATCGGCTGAAAGCGATCTGACAGTGCTCGTCGAACCGGTGTCCGGCGCGCCGGCCGCGGTAGCCGACTGCGGCGCCGAACGTGCGCTCGTCGTCGCCGACTACCACGCCGGCATCGAGGCTGGCCTCCGCTACGAGCGCGGCGTCGAGCTCCGGAGCGACGCCGACGGTCGCCGCGAGCGCCTGTGTGCGCTTCGCGACCGCGTTTCGCCGGACTGCGTCGTCGTCCTCGGCGACTTGGTCCACCGAATCGGCGACCCCAGTGAGGGGGAGCGCGACGAGGTGGAGGCCCTGCTGGACGCCCTGGCCGTTCCGCTGACGCTCGTTCCCGGCAACCACGATGGTGGCGTCGCGGACGCGTACGACCGGATCGACGTGGCCGACGCCGGCGGCCTGCGACTGGGTGACGTGGGATTCGTCCACGGCCACAGTTGGCCCGACCGAGCGGTCCTCGGCGCCGAGACGGTGTGTATGGGCCACGAACACCCGCAGGTTCGGCTGGAAGACGAGGTCGGTGGCGGCCGGACGGAGAGGGCGTGGCTCCGGGGTCGGCTCCGTGCCGCTCCCTTCGCCGACCACTTCGGGGTGGCGCCCGAGTCGCTGGGCTGGACGACGCCCGAACTCGTCGTCTTCCCGGCGTTCAACGACCGCTCGGGCGGGACGTGGATCAACGTCGAGGGTCAGTCGTTCCTCTCGCCGTTTCTCCCCGACGGCCTCGCCGGCGACGCGGAGGCGTACCTGCTCGACGGGATGCGGCTGGGTGCGTACCGGCGGGTGTGACCGTCGTTCGCTCCCGCCTACGCCCCCGGCACGCCGAACGCGCCCATGCCGAGTCCGAAGGCGGCGTTCACGATGAAGAGGATGAGGAGGGCGGCGACCCAGGCGACGACGCCCATCACCGCGGCCGTCCCCCACCCGCCGGGGTAGCGCCACTTCAGGACGCCGATCCACACGATCAGGGCGACGATGGACCCGACCAGCGGAATCCACGAGACGACCGCCCAGCCGATGGCGCCGAGCAGTGCGGTGACGACCGCACGGCCGTAGTCGCCGACGTCCGCGACGACACGCGCGCTGACGTAGATGGCGAGCCCGCCGACGAGCAGGGCGACGACGAACGCGACGATCGAGCCGACGAACGGGATAGGCATACGCCTCGAACTCGCGCCGCCGCGACTAATTCCTGTGGGTAATCGCCCCGCGAACGGTGGTCTTAATCCGCTCGGCCCGTTACGAGGGCCGATGGCAGACGGGACGCCGGTCGCCGGGATGGACGCCTTCACTCACCTCGGCGACCGGGTGCGGGCGGCGCTCTCCGAACGTGGCTTCTCGACGCCGACGGAGCCACAGCGCCGCGCGATTCCGCCCCTCGCCGCCGGTGAGAACGCCCTCGTCCTCGCCCCGACGGGGACGGGGAAGACGGAGACGGCGATGTTGCCGGTCTTCGATTCGATCCACCGTGCGGAGGACCGATTCGGGGTCTCGGCGCTCTACATCACCCCTCTCCGGGCGCTCAACCGGGACATGCGCGACCGCCTCGACTGGTGGGGCGAGTACCTCGACGTCGAGGTGGACGTCCGCCACGGCGACACCACGCAGTACCAGCGGAGCAAGCAGGCCGACGACCCCCCGGACGTGCTGGTGACGACGCCGGAGACGCTGCAGGCGATGCTGACGGGCGAGAAGCTTCGGACAGCGCTCTCGGACGTGGAACACGTCGTCGTCGACGAGGTACACGAACTCGCCTCCTCGAAACGTGGCGCGCAGTTGACCGTCGGCCTCGAACGCCTCCGGACTCTCTCGGATTCCTTCCAGCGCATCGGCCTCTCGGCGACGGTCGGATCTCCCGAGGAAGTGGGCAAGTTCCTCACCGGCGACCGAGGCTGTACGCTTGTCGAAGTCGACGCCGGCACGAACGTCGCGTTTCGGGTCCGAAATCCCGAGCCGACCGACGCGGACGAGCGACTGGCGGGCGAACTCGCCACCGACGTCGACATCGCGAGTCACGTTCGCGCGATCCGGGACATCGTCGCGGAGAACGAGTCGACGCTGGTGTTCGTCAACACGCGACAAACTGCGGAGGCGCTCGGCTCGCGGTTCAAACGGCTCGACGCTCCCATCGGCGTCCACCACGGCTCGCTCTCGAAGGAGGCCCGCGTCGACGTCGAGGGGGCGTTCAAGCGCGGCGAGATAGACGGCCTGGTCTGTACCTCCTCGATGGAACTCGGCATCGACGTGGGGCGAGTGGACCACGTCGTCCAGTACGGGAGCCCCCGGGAGGTGGCTCGGTTGCTCCAGCGGGTCGGCCGCGCGGGCCACCGCCGCGACGCCGTCTCCGAGGGAACGATCCTCGTCGATCACCCGGACGACACCCTCGAAGCGTTGGCCATCGCCCGCCGGGCCGTCGCGGGGGAGGTTGAACCCGCGGCGATCCACCACGGCAGCCTCGACGTGGTCGCCAACCAGACCGTCGGCCTCCTGATGGATCACGGCGAGATCAGCGCGCGCGACGCCTACGAGACGCTGACCCGCGCCTACCCGTTCCGCGACCTTTCCGAGACTCGGTTCCGCGAGGTGGTGCGTGAACTCTCGGGCAACCGCCTCCTGTGGTTGGAGGAGGACGCCGACCGGCTGGAGAAGTCGGGGGGGACGTGGCGCTACTTCTACGCCAACCTCTCGATGATCCCCGACGAGGAGACCTACGAGGTGTACGACCTCTCCTCGCGGGAGACGGTCGGGACGCTCGACGAGAAGTTCGTCCTCAACTTCGCGACGCCGGGCGAGACGTTCATCCAGCGCGGCGAGATGTGGCGGATCACGGAGGTCGACGAGGAGGAGACGCGGGTGGAGGTAACGCCCATCGAGGACCCGGCGGGCGAAGTGCCGTCGTGGACGGGATCGGAGATTCCCGTCCCCGCGGCCGTCGCGGGTGAAGTCGGCGAGATGCGCGGCGCCGCGACCGGGCAGTTCGAGGCCGGCGCCGACCGGACGGCCGTCGCCCACGAGTTCTGCCCCCGATATCCCGGCGACGAGCGCACCTTATGCGAGGCGCTCGACCCGGTCGAGAAGCAGGTCGAGGCGGGCGCGCCGACGCCGACGAACGGCCGAATCGTCGTCGAGGGGCAGGGTCGGACCGTCGTCGTCGACGCCGCCTTCGGCCACGAGGTGAACGAGACGCTCGGACGCCTCTGCTCGGCGCTCGTCGGACAGAAGACCGGCTCGTCCGTCGGGATGGAGGTCGACCCCTACCGGATCGAACTGGAGGTGCCCGGCCGGACCGGACCGAGCGACGTGGTCGAGGTGTTGGAGACGACCGACCCCGACCACGTCGAGGGGCTGCTCGAACTCGCCCTCAAGAACTCGGGCACGCTGAAGTTCACGCTCGCGCAGGTGGCCGCGAAGTTCGGCGCGCTCAAGCGGTACCAGGGACAGGGGCGGTTCGGCGCCGACCGCCTGCTGGCGGCGCTTGCGGACACGCCCGTCTACGACGAGGCGGTGCGTGAAGTGTTCCACACGGACCTCGCCGTCGAGGAGGCGGCCGCGGTGTTGGAACGCATCCAGTCGGGCGGGGTCGACCTCGTCACGGCACGGGAGTTGACGCCCATCGGGACCGGCGGGCGGTCGAGCGGGCGGGAACTCCTCGTCCCGGAGAACGCGGACGCGAGCGTCGTCGAGACGCTGAAAGAGCGGATTCACGAGGACCGGGTGATCCTCGCCTGCCTCCACTGCACGGAGTGGACGCGGAAGACGAAAGTGAAACGCGTCCCGGATCAACCCCGGTGTCCGGAGTGCGAATCGACGCGGGTCGCGGCGCTCAATCCGTGGGACGAGGCGGCGGTGAAGGCGGTGCGGGCGAACGAGAAGGACGAGGAACAGGAGCGCCTGACCGAACGCGCCTACCGGTCGGCGAACCTCGTTCAGAGTCACGGCAAGCAGGCGGTAATCGCCATGGCTGCCCGCGGCGTCGGCCCGCACAACGCCGCCCGGATCATCGCCAAACTCCGCGAGAACGAGGCCGACTTCTACCGGGATATCCTCGAACAGGAGCGCCAGTACGCGCGCACGCAGTCGTTCTGGGACTGACTACACCCGCCGAATACGCCCGGCCGTCACGTCGAGGCTCGGACTGTACCGCACGTGCGGGTCACCCCCCGGATGCTCGAAGCCGTTCGCCTCGAAGAGCGTGTTCTCACGGATCGTGAGCGTCGCGTCGCTCAGTTCCCACGGCGGGTGCTCGATCTCGCCCCGGTAGAGCCGGCCGCCGTCGCTCTCGGTGTAGAAGCGGTAGCGCTCGGTGAGGAAGGCGTCGAGCGAGTCCGGGCCGACCGGTTCCGCCTCGCCCGTCGGCCGGTACGTCGCGTCGAACCCCGCCGACGATGCCCCGCGGTGGGTGCGCCGGCTCCGGAAGCGGAGCGCGCCGTTCCCTCGGTTCTCGACCTGCATCGCCGCCCGGTAGTAGGAGAGCCGGAACAGCCCGCGGGCCAGCGACACCCCGATCCGGTCGTCGGCGTCGAGGTTGTAGAAGTAGACCCCGGGTCCGTCGTCGGCGCGGACGTACGTCCGCAGGTTCAGTTCCGGGAAGGAGAGCCCGAGCGGACGCGGCAGACCACGTGGGCGGATCGACTCCATACGGAAGCCCACGATTCCAAGGTAGGCGTCGCCGTCGTACGTATCGGCGCCGAGGCCGTCGGGGAGCGTCGCCTCGACGAGCCCGGGGGCGACCGGCCAGTGGGCGAAGAGGACGTCCGCCCAGCGCATCGATAGGAGCGCACGCATGGGGACCCGTAGGGTCGCGAGCGGCTTCGGTCCGTCGGTCACTGCCCGAGGCCGGCGTCCCGCAGATACGCCTCGACGTACGGGTGGAGGTCCGGAAACGGCGGTTCGAAGACACGGAGGTCGTCGTGCTGGTCGTCGGGGCTGAACCGAGCTGACTCGGGGTGAACGACGGCGCCGTTCGCGAGGTAATGTTTCGTCGCCACGTCGTCGAACTCGCTCTCGTCCCAGAGGTGTTCGTAGACGCCCAGCCGGTCCTCGATCCGCACGTCGACGCCGAGTTCGGCCTCGGCGATCCGGTGGATCGCGGCGTCGATCCGTTCGTCCTTGCGCACCCGGCCGCCGGGGACGAACCACTCGCCGCGCCCCGGTCGGTTCGTCCGTCTGCCGAGGACGACGCCGCCGTCGTGACGGACGATCAGGTCGACGGAAACGATGGGGACGTGACGAACGATGTCCCGCCACGACTCCTCCGGAATCGGATACTCGCTCATCGTCCCCGACTACGTCGGAGGTGAACTTGAATCCCGTTCGACGGCGCGGTCCGGCCCGGCCGTGGTCCCGGGACGTGGCGACAGCGGGAGGCCTACCGGGTAGGGCGGCGGGCCAGGGACGCCAGAATGAACAGCAGTCCGCTCGAAACGATGAGCGCCTGCATGATCGCGGCGGACTGAAGCGAGGTCCCGAACAGGCGGTAGATGAGCCCCTCACAGATCGTCCCCACGCCGATGAACACGAAGCCCACCGCGACGTAGAGCATCGGTGCACTCCCGTTTCGCCGGTAGCCGTGATACGCGAGATAGGCGACGACCAAACTCAAAACGAGGGTGGTCAGCTTGACGATCAGTACCTGGGGTGTGATCATCGGTCCTCTCGGATACTCGTCCACAGCGACGTGAAGTTGTCCGCCAGCTCGTCCCGCGTCTCCACCGATAGCGAGAGTTCGCCCTCCGACACCGTGACGTGGAGCTCTTCGAGCGTCGTTTCGAACTGGCTTCGGTGTGCGCCGTCGTCGCCGACCGTCGAGTGTTTCCGGATGAGACCGTGGTCCTGCAGCGTCGATACACGGCGGTAGATCGTCGTGAGCGAGGCGTCACAGATGTCACTAAGGTCCTTCGCCGTCCGCGGCTCCCGGTCGGCCGCGAGGAGGATCCGTCGCGAGTACTCGTCCGCGAGAACCTGGAAGACGGTCACGTCGATCTCGCCACGTCGCATACGCCCTTCCACGAGAGCCACTGTCAAAGTAGCGGCGGTTCGGCCCGTGGCGCCGGGACCCTTCCAGCGTGGACAGCCGTGCGTCGTTTGCACAATCGCGCAAACCGCCACGGCGCTTTAGCCGTGCGAAGACGGAGCCATCGGCGTGTCCGGCACACGACGCCGTCTCGCAACTGCCTCGCTCGTCGGCGCCGGGGCGTTCGTCCTCTTCGGCGCCGTGACGGGGCTGCTCCCAAATCCGATCTACGTCCGGCAGGTCCCACGGACGCCGCTCGATTACCTCTTTCTCGTCCTCACCGCCGGGTTCCTCGGCGGCTACACGCTCCAGCGTCCGGCCGACGGCCGAACCGACGACGGCGCTGCGACTGCGAGTACGGTCGTCGGCTTTCTCGCGTTCGGCTGTCCGACCTGTAACGCGGTGTTGCTCGCGCTGTTCAGTAGCTCCGCGCTACTGACGTATTTCGATCCTCTCCGTCCGCTTCTGGGCGCCGCGAGCGTCGTCCTCTTCGGCTGGCTCCTCTACGCTCGCGCTCGACGCGGGTGTGACTCCTGTGTCGGGACTCCCCGGCCGGGGTCGCGAACCGACTGAGCCTCGTGATCACGTCTCGTCGGCCGTCGACGCGAGTTCGCAGCGACGGGGGTGTCCGACGCGCGAGAGGTAACCGACGAGGAGGGCGATGCCGCCGAGGGCCGCCATCGTGATCACGTCCTGCTCGACGAGGGCGGCGGCCTGGCCGAACAGGAAGGAGTCGAGG
>Ga0207714_1001582_pt1 | contig 14581 bp, 21 predicted proteins | sample PonA232FremontCA_2_FD_187270 | JGI IMG/M metagenome (GOLD analysis project Ga0207714, IMG submission 187270) | Marine sediment microbial community from Fremont, CA, USA - Pond A23 Sediment 2 (SPAdes) | ecosystem: Environmental > Aquatic > Marine > Unclassified | place: USA: Fremont, California... | reverse complement strand
TACGCCATGCGCAACCACAATGTGACCACTGTGGCTCCGACTGGCACGACCAGTATGATTGGTGACACGTCTGGCGGCATCGAGCCTGTCTACAACGTCGCCTATAAGAAGAACGTCGGGAACGATATTCAGGGAGCAGACAAGCTCGTTGAGTTCGACTCGTACTTCATTCAGGCACTTGAGGAGAACGACATCGACGTAACTGAGGTCAAGGAGGAAGCCGCTCGACTCATGGACGAGAACTCCTTCGAGTCAGTGCGTGACCTTGAGACTGTACCCGAGGAACTGGGTAAGGTCTTCGTTACGACCAACGACCTGACCTCGCGTCAGCACGGCCTCATGCAACGTGCCTTCCAGCACGCTGTGGACTCCGGTATCAGCAAGACGGTCAACCTTCCGAACGAGGCGAACCGTGCCGACGTTCACGAAGCGTACATGCTTGCGCTGAGCGACGATGAACTGGGCGCACCTATCAAGGGTCTGACCGTGTACCGAGACGGCTCGCGCAACGAGCAGGTCCTTTCGACTGGTGAGGAGACGAAGGCGGCTCTCGAAGACGCGAAGGCAAAGCTCGAACAGGCAGGCGTTGACGTAGGAGAACTTGACGAATGATGTCAGATGACTTCATCGAAGGAGTTATCGCACTGGAATCGAATAACAAACAATACAATGAATCAGACAACGGAGGTGACAACGAATGAGTCAATATTTCCAAGAACAGGGATGTCCCGAGTGCGGCGGTCAGGTCCGGCCTGACGGCGGTTGCGTGACATGCCTCGAATGCGGATTCTCGCCCTGCGCATAATCGCAAGACTTAAGTACCTACGGCTCTTAGTATAAAAAGAAGCACACGCCATAACCATGACACACCACGATGGCAGAATTAATAACCACCACTTTAATACTACTTACAGCCACGCTTTTCCTCATCGGAATTTTGATTGGCTGGATAATGTCAAATCACGCCGAACTGACTACACGCAACAAACTTCGAACGATGGTTGCCGTGATAATCACGCTCGGGTGGATTTCTGCAACGATAGCCGGAATCCTCATAGCATCATATACAGTCTCGCCGCTCCTTCACGCCCTGATGGGCGCAATCGTGGGGTACTTCTTCACGGACGAGGGGCTAACGTTTAATATCGGAGGAGACTAATGAAATTAAATATGAATAACTCGCGCATTATCGTGATACTCATGTTCGCTATCACGTTTACACTAATTGGCTGGATTTCTCCAGTTCTTTATGCGAGCCATGTCCCACAAGACCAAGTAATCGAAGCCCACGAGTTTACGGCACAAGATACGACACCTGACGCAGACCAACACTACATTTGTTTTGACAGGACTGTCGAACAGGCATCGGCGGCTGAAACATTTGCCGAATTGTATCTACTTGACCGCGACGGCAATCGTGTAGAAATCGCCTCACAATCGGAGTATCGATACTTCCAACAGGGGCGAGAAAGGGTCGTGACGCCACTCCAGTTGCCTGACGACTTGGCTGAGGGAGAGTACAGGTACGTTCTCGTCGCAAACTTTAACTTGGCTGATGGTCGCGTCGAGCGAACGTTCGCATTCGAGTCAGAGCCGTTTGTCATTAATGACAGCGTTGACCCTGTGGAGTCACAAGACGAAGCAATCACTCGGTGCAACTCCTAAAACCGAAAGCTTTTTATACCTTGCGACCTAATAACATACTATGGGATTAGACGAACACGTCGATTCCCGATGTGACGAATGTAATTCGCCACTCGTACAACTGGACGGTAAATGGTACTGTTCAGAATGTAGCGATGGCGGAGACTTTCAGCTCACACCGGAAAAAGACGACTTTGCGCTTTAAGCAGATAGCTTGAATTTGCAGTTTTCACGACGCTCGACCCGTTTGTTGATTTTATCTATCAACAGATGGCGGTGACACTCGTCACTGCCCGTCTCGTAGCAGACGAGGGTCAGGTTCTCACCAGAGGTTAGTCTCTCGACTGCCTCGGCCAAGCGTTGCTTGGCATTGCGAGATTCTTTTAGGTGGGTTTGGTAAATACTGCGTAGATTCATGTCTACGTAAGCCTGATTGTGTGGGTCATCGATGGCGGAATTAGTCCGGTAGCCAGACCGACGAGCCAGAAACTTCTTCAAGGCCCACGACGGCATCCCAAGCTCGTGCCATACTTCGTCAACGTAGTCCTCGATTCCACCACGCGGCTCACTAACGACAGCTATATACGTCTCGGTGTCGTTACTATATTCAGAGAGTGACGACTGGGCAGATTGCTGTTGCGCCTTCAATGTACTGAAGGCTACCTCGTCCAATGTGCCCGACATGTCATAACATACGGGACGAAAGTATAAAAACTTTGCGGTTATTCTTCTGCTGACGCTACTGCTCGAACCTTTGTTGGATACACGCGATACCGAAGCTCACACTCGTCGCACGCATATATCCACACAGGGTCGTCAGGGTCGCCGTAGAAGTTCTCGTTCCAGACTTCCTCACCGCACTCAGCACAATCGAACCCGTAGAGGATGTCCGACAGCGATAGCTCGTTGGTGGAGCGAATGTCTTCGTACTTCTCGTCAGAGTCCTCCCACTCAAACTCACTCATGGACTCAACTTGTTTGGTCCATGTTGCTCATAATACCGAAAAGTATATGGACACCAGTCGAACAACTCGTCCAGCAGGCGCTCGCTCAACTCACGAATCTCCCATTGCGCATTCAGCTTGCGCCGCATGTCGAGCAAGTGGAGCATCGTGCGAGCATTGCCGGAGAACGTCATGTTGACAGGCGTACCGAGTGGGAGCATAAACCGAGCGTCCTCTTTCGGGATGCCTGCGTTCACGGCGTCCTCGTAGAAGTCGAGCGCCTCTGCGGTCAGGCTCTTGTACGCATTGCGCCAGTGGCTACGCGCCTTCTCGTCCATCTCGAAGTGACCCTCGTCTCGGTTGAAGTGGTCGCCGTCCTCGTTGTAGACGTTCGGGTATTCCTCGTGTCGCTCGTCGTCGGAGAGGAGCGTGGCTGGCACGATGGCGTCAGTGTCGCTGAAATCGACGTAGCGTTGGCTCTGCACGTCGAAGGACATGTGCCTGTGTCGTGTAATCTGTGCCATCGTGACCCGGCTCACGCCCTTCACAGTGAACGTGATGTGTGGATGCTCCCACGGGCCGTAGTGCCCACGACCAAGCTGATTCTCGATGAACGCGAGCGTCTTGGCCTCAGTGAGCGTTTGTCGGGTGAGACGGCTGTCGCTATCTCGCTTGTAGGAGCGCACATCAGCCTGCACCCAGTCAGGCCCAATGAGCCTATCGAGGTCGTTCTCGTCCCAGTCAACGTCCTGCATCAGCTTGCCATAGTCAGTGTCTCCGACGTACCCATCGAAGTAGTCGCCGCGTGCCGCTTGGCAGACCAGTCGCTCGGGCTTGTCGGTCGAACTGATAACTTGTACCTTCATCGTACCTAATAGACGGCCTATGACGACTTAAGGCTTTTGGTCAGCGTAAGAGTTAAGTGGCTATAGCGCGTATATAAAACAAGGAGTGAACGAGGGAGAGCCTCTTAGTGGGGAAATTATTGTTGTTGTGCGGCCATTACGAGATTGCCATACACGTCTTCGACAAACTCGTACTCAACGGAGTCGTCATCCATCTGCTCCATCGCAATCTCAAGGAAGTCTGCGTTCTGGAGCAACTCTTGCTCATTCATCGTCCACGTTCTCCATTTCTTTCACGGAGTCGATGGCCTTCCGAATTGCATCAGAGTCAACCTCATCGAGCGCATCAATCATTGTGTCAACGTCACTTGGGCTGGACGTATGTCCGTTCTTCGTGACGCGAATCGATTCGACCTGTCCCTGCTCATAGAGGTCGAGCAGTACTTGTTGCAGAAAGTCCTCAACGTCTTCAACATCAGCGCCATCGCTGACGCCAAGTTCAAGCTTGTAGTGTAGATTATTTGTCATTTTCTTGTAATACGGCTCTCGTATAGTGCAGAGAAATCACATTCTGGACAATCGAGAGAAAATTCGAGTGTGTAATGACCGTGCGTGTGCTTCAATTCTGGCTCTGTCGGGATACTTTCACCACAGTCAGCACACACTGTGACCATGCGATTCGGCTTCTCGTCAATGTCGCCTACCTCGCAGTACCAGATTCCTGCGTCCTCGCCGTAAGGCGTCGAGACTCGAAAGATTTCGTCATCCTTGAGCGAGTGAATCGCTGATTCAATCTCACGCTTGGCCTTGCCCTCAGTGTTCACGTCCTCGTAGTATGCGTTCCAGAACTCGTGGTCGCAGTCGAGGAGTGAACCCTTCTCTGCCTTGGGCGTAGAAATAGCTCCAATTGTCACGATACCAAGCATGTGCGGAAGTTCCGGCATACCCTTTTCCATCGTGTCAATCTCTCGTCCGTGGAGCGTATCACGAAGGCGCTTTGCCACTTCTCGCCGCAGGTCAGCCATTGTGTTAGTCATGTTTCATCAAGTGCGAAGTCTTCCGGTGGGCCGCTGTCAGGCAATTCTGCCTGCTCGTACACCTTGAATAGTTGCTTGAGTTTATTAAGCTTTTCGTCGTCGTCAACTTCGCCCTCGAATGTATCCTGCTTGTGAACCTTCGAGCGACTGTCATCGATATATTCGTCAAGGCGCTCCTTGTCGATGTCTCTCCAGCCGTGGACAGCGAACTTGTACGACTCTTCGTTTTCTTCCATGACAACCAAGAACAGTTCTTGGTCAGACTGGTATAGAAAATCGCCGGGGCTAAGATTAGTCATGTGTTATGTGTGTATCCTTTTTAAGTCGGTGACAGTTTGCGCAAAGAACTACGCAACTGTCAACTTCATCTTCTATCCGCTCGTTACTGTATCCCTGTCCTATCAGTTTGGACACGGATTCACTCTTCTCCTCCTGATGATGCCAGTCAAGGGCTATTGGATGCTCGTCGTATCCGCACTCTGAGCAACCGCGCTTAACCTTCTCACGGCTCCACTCCGCTCGTGTACTAAGCTTTTGACGCCTATCTCTTGTAAGCGATTCCCACTCTGATTGAGTAAGGCTTACATTCTCTGGAACGTCACTGATAGGTTTGGTTCGTGTAACATGCTCTATTCCTGCTTCATCTTTTGCGGCGTTCCACCCGCCAAACATATCAATTATAGTTCCGTTGGAAGGCCCGTCTATGTCTGAGTTACGGTACTCAGAACATGAAGGCGAATGTCCAAGAACCCTCTTGGCTTCATGCAAAGCTCGTATGCAATCAGCCTCATCGTATGTCATCAGTATGATAGTACGTGTCGCACGTATAAAAACCTTTCGGCTCGGCCTACTCTACTTCGTTCACCGTGACCTGCATCTCCAGCGGCTCGTCGCCACGACGCTTGGTCACGCTTGTCTTCAGCACGCCCTCACTCGTAAGCTGACGGATGGCCTGTGACACCTGCGTCTCAGCCTCGTTCTCCGTCTGAATCCACTCGTCCGGGCCGTAAGTCCAGACAGCATGTTCGGGGCTGAAGATAGTCCCGCTAACGTCAACACCATGCGGGTCTTCGCCTATCTCGACGAGGCCACACATCTCCCGAGGTGTCGGGTCGTGTTCGTCGAGGTCGGTGATTGTCCGTCCGTCCATATTCTCCATGAGCGCCTCGTGAACGGCTTCCTCGTATGGCTCAAGGTCAACCTCCACAGCAGAGGACGAGTCGCCAACGAGCGTCGTCTGACCGCCAGAGTCGCCGCCAGAGTTGGAATCGATGCTGACCTCGCCATCGGACATGAAGTCGCTCGCCTTTGGCGTCAGGTCGTCGTTCGTCTTGCGAGCAGTCTCGATGAACGACTCACCGTTGAACGGGTTGTGGCAACCCTCGAACACTCGCTCGAACTCGTCGTTGATGTCGAACTTACCGAGCTTCTGCCACGACTGGAACTGGTACAGGTGACGGCCACCCTCGCCAGCACGCTCAAGCTTCTCGACAAGGTAGTTGTCTTGCAGGTCTGACAGCATCGCCTCGACCTGTGGTCGCTTCACGAACGAAGCGTCCGTCTTCTTGAGGTACTCCTGAATGTCGTGGACAGACGCGGCCTGCTGAGTCCCACCAGCCTGCTGAATCGCCAGACAGATAGCCCGGCGCTTCCGGTCAAGCTGGTGCGTGGTTGCGAGCAGGGTGTCGCGGCATGACAGGATGTTCGCCACGTCCTGCGGTTCCACGATGATAGCCTCTCGAATCGAGGAGTCAGGCATCTTGAGCTTACGCTTGTCGCGGTTCTCGTGGTTGAGGAGCGCCGATGCTCGAACGAGGTTCGCAATCTGCGAGGACACACGGTTCGTCTCACTCCGGTCAATGTCGAAGATGGGCTTGGCGTGGGCGAATGCGTCCCATCCAAACTCTTCCTCACCTGCCGGAATCTTGACACGTCCGTCCTTCGGCGTGTGACGAATGTGGTCCTTGATAGCCTTGCGACCATCCTCGAAGTCGTACCCGTACTCAACGTCACTGTCACCGAAGCTAATCATCTGGTGGTCCCACTGCATCGCGGCGACCCCTTCGTTTTTCGGCTTCGACTCGTGGACGGGAATCTTCAGCAGACGGTCCCAAAGCTCGAAGTCAGGCTCGTACTGCGCATACAGGAACCCGTATGGGATAGCCTTCCTGACGATTTCGTCAACGTCGCGGTCTGCACCCTGACCATCACCAGTAACCTTGTAGCGGAACTCCTCGTCCTCGCCACCGTGAAGCGACTTGAGAATCTCGATAATCTCATCACTCGGCTTCTGGAGTTCGTCCAGCGCCCCGAAGTACGCATCCTCCCATGTGTCGTCGTAGATGAGAGACTTCTCGGAGCCGGTCGTTGCCTGATAGAGATAGTCGTTCGGGAACAGTTCCTCGACGGTGTTCTTCAGGTGACTCTTACCAGAGCCAGCCGTGCCAATCAGAACGTGAGAGACGAAGTGCTTCGGACTTTCCATGAAGCCACTCACGTAGGACAGCGTTGTCAGCATGAACTGCTCCTCGTTCTCGACGGTTCGTGAGCGAGTGTAGTCTATGAGGTCCAGTACGATGTCGTCACTGAGGTCGTAGTCATAGGTAAGCTCGTCACGGTCTGTGCCTCCACCTGCTTCGGAGAGTTTGAAGTCAGTCGATGACATAATGGAGTTTCATCACACTTGAAATACGCACTGTACAGCAATAAAGGTTCCGGTCATCGGACAATCGCAGTCCGAATGAAGTCGTCAATCAGCTCGTCGTCGGGCGAATTGATGCGCTCGTCGGTCGGCTCCATCGACGCTTCACTCTCAAGCTCGTAAAGCGCCCCGACTATATCGGGACTCTCTTGAGGCCCGTGGCCTGCCCGCTTCGCCTCAGTCAGCTTGGCCAGAATCTTGCGAGTCTCCAGCGAGATAGGCTCGTAGTCGGCCAACTCACGGGCGTCGAGTGGTGGCATCTCTCCGCCCTTACGGATTCCCTCAGCCATGGCGATACTGCGGGCAACGTAGAACTGCCGCCCCTTCGTGCAGTCGTTGCCGGAGTCGATGTACTTCTTCCAGTTGCGCTTGCCCATCGAGATGTAGTGATGGTACAGGCTCATATGGTTGAAGTTCTCTCGTGCGTTAGCCGCAAGCCGACCGAAGGTATCGCCTTCGGTGAACGAGATGTACTCCTTCGCACCCTCACGACAGTACTCGATTGCGTTCGGGTTCGAGTCTCGAATCAGTCCACCGAACTTGTCGATATTCCAACCGTGAAGGTCAATCTCCTCATTCTCGCCAAGGTGTGGCTCGTGGATGCTGTCGATGCGTCCATGGATGGTCGCATAGTTGGCGGCGTCCTGCGCGAACAGGAACAGAACGTCCCAGTCGGAGTCCTCGTGTGACGCTCCAAGCATACGGCTACCGCGCTCTCTTGCGTTTATGAGGTGAATATTCTTCTCGCGCTCAAGCTCAAAGAGCTTTTCTCGTATTTTGTCTCTCATGGTAGTACTGACGTACTACACGGTAATAAGTGTTTGGCTATTCGAGCTGAATCTCGGAACCGTTTTCGAGCCGGAGATAGTTACCGTCTCCTGACTCGATTTCAAGCTCCCACTCTTGTCCGATTGTATCCTTCTGCCGTTGCTCCGTCGCTTTAGTGAATTGGTCATCAGTCAGAAAACTATCCATCGACTCACTGGTCAGAACTGCGCAATCAATAGAAAGTCCGCGCTCCTGCGCCTCGACCATGGCGTCGATGATGTCAGTGTACGTTGCAGTCATGCGTGTTACAGTAGGCGCTACTGCCACTTATAGTTTTGGATTGCTACAACTCAATCTCGCTAAGGTAGCCCTTGCTGTCGATGTACACGATTTTCTCCTGTCCCGACGTGTGCCTGACAGCAGGCTCGTCTGTTGTCGCGTAGTTCGAGGAGCCAGCGTTAGTCTCGTGGAACTCCTCGTATGCGTCCTCGTTCAACAGGATTCTGTCAATCTCGTTCCAGTTGAGTCCATGCTCCTGAATTGCGTCTCGTACTTTTTGGTATCCCATTATTTATACCACCTTGTATTTGTACTCAAATCCTATAGTAACATTACCGATGTACTCTAATAAGTCTTTTGTTGAATCTGTCCTGAAATACAATCTACCCTCATTTGGGTCAAATCTATATCCAGAAATATTAGTAGAGTCTATAATATTTTTGACTACTTCCGGCCTATCACGCTCATTCCAAATACGTATGTCCGCTCTAACTGAGCCATTATTCTGTAAATGACCATCAGATACATACCACATTTCCATCTTTCGAGGGCTTGACCATCAACTACTGCAAAAAGATGAAGGCCGGTTATCTCCTCAGGGGCTTGAGAACTTCCGCAGACTTTGAATACGAGCGGGCCATTGCCCAGGTCAACAAAGCCATGCACGAAGGCATTGAAACCGTCTTCCTGCTGACCATGCCTGAGCACACACCAGTCACCTCGACCATCGTGCGCGACATCATCCGCAACGGGGGCGACGCAAGCAAATTTTTACCAGAAGGAATGGACATCCATGAAAACCCGCAGCCGTAAACACATCCTATCCCTCACCCTTCTCCTGGCAGCATTGATGCTGAAGGGAACGCCGGCCGGGAGTCAGAACCCTGTAACAGTCCGGGGACAGGCTCCCTCCTATGCCGGCGGTGAGATCACCTTTTACCGGTACACCGATTACATCACAAGGGACACGACCCACCTGGCCCACAGCACTTTTGAATCGACGGGACACTTCTCCTGCCGCTTCCAGGTGGAACACACGGGGAAGGTTTTCACCAACCTGGGATCTTACCAGGGCTATTTTTTCGCTGAGCCGGGAAAAGACTATGAGCTGGCCCTGCCCGAAAAAAAGGAAAAGACCCAGGCACAAAAGCTCAACCCCTTTTTTGAAGGCATCCCTGTCCACCTGGGCATTGAAAGAGGGGAGCGGCATAAGCTGAATTTTAAGATCTACCGCTTTTCATCGGCTTATGAAGATGTGGTGAACAAGAACCTTGAAAACATCAGGGGACTGTCACGCCGCCGCGATTCTGTCCTGCTCCACCTGGATACAGTAGTCACAGCCAACCACCCCTTCTTCAATAATTATAAGCAATACACCCTGGCCGGACTGATGCTGCCCCTGGGAAGGGCACCGGAAAACATCAAGAAAGAATATTTTGCCAGCCGGCCGGTTATGTACAACAACCCGGCCTATATGGAGACTTTCTCCACCCTGTATGACGGTTACCTGATGGACCTTTTCTCCGACCATGGTAACCGTCTGTACTGGATCATCAACGGTTTGGGCAGCTATTCAAAGCTCGACTCCCTGTGCCGGAAAGATACCTTGCTGGCCAAAAATGACAGCCTCAGGGAACTGGTGGCGATCAACGCCCTGAATGAGGCATACCATGATGAGCGTTTCTCCAGGAAAGCCGTCCGGGACATGCTCAAAACACTTGCATCAGAAAGCAATATTGGCGAACATAAGCAAATGGCCAGGCGCATGTACCGGCGAGAACATGTGCTGGCGGCCGGCAAACCAGCACCATCCTTCTGTTTGTATGATGCCGACAGCAACAGGGTATGTCTGGACGATTACCGGGACCAGTACATCTACCTGGGGTTCTGTACATCCAAAAATTACAGTTGCATCCGGGACTATAAGCTGCTGGAAAACTTACAGGAGAAACACCGCCGGCACTTCCGCATCATCATCATTTCCTCCAACAGCTTCAAGAGCATGAGGCGGTATGTGCAGCATCACGATTATTCCTTCACCTTCCTGCATGATGGGGGCAATGACAAGCTGCTCAGGGAATACCGGGTGAAAAACATGCCGGCCTATTATTTCATTGAGCCCGGCGGCAAACTTTCTATAGCTCCCGCTCCACCACCATCAGAAAACATCGAGGAGAGAATATACAGAAAGATGAAGGCCAATGGCGACTTATAGTATGCTGCCTGCCTTGAGCACTTCCACAATGGACGAATAGGTGTTTCCCACAACCTGGTCCATCCCGGATGCCGGCATCCATTGGGCCGTGACAATGTCTTCATGGGTCTGGGGTTCAAGCTTCTCATCTCCGCTGTAATCCATGCGATACCAGTAGGTCTTCTTCAGTATCATCACCCCGTCCAGAGTATAGGAATGATAGGTTGTGTGAAGCAGCTTGCCCGGGCTTGGCGATGTGATGCCGCACTCCTCCTCCACTTCCCTTACCGCTGTGGTCACAGGGTCCTCCCCCGGCTCCATCTTGCCTTTGGGCAAATCCCACTTGCCGCGCCGGTGTATGACCAGCACCCGGGCCTCCTGATCAAACACCAGGCCCCCGGCAGCTTCCATCTCCCTGAAAAAAGAACGGAAAGCATTGAAAGCCACCTCCACGTCGTGATGGATGATAAAAACATTGCGTATCTCCCGGACATTGCGAAACAACTCCAACACATAAGCCAGCTGTATGTCGTTCAGATACCTGACGAACAAACCGTTATAAGAATGATAATATTTCTCGAATTCATCGGTGAAGAATACCGTCCGGCTGTCAAAAAAAACTTTATACATTTGTAGCATGGAAAAAATCAATCAACAAATTGCATCGCAACTGCTACAAATTAACGCAATTAAATTCAATCCTGCAAATCCTTTTCAATGGTCTTCGGGCTGGAAATCGCCCATATATTGTGACAACAGAAAGACCCTCTCCCATCCTGCCCTGCGCAGCCAGATAAAAAATGCCCTGGCATCTACAATCCAGCAGCAATACGGGTTGCCTGATGTTATAGCTGGTGTGGCCACAGGGGCCATTGCCATCGGGATCCTGACGGCACAGGCCCTGGACCTGCCTTTTGTTTATGTTCGTTCTTCACGCAAAAAGCACGGACTGCAAAACACCATCGAAGGAAGCCTGGAGCGCAACCAGCGGGTGGTGGTGGTGGAGGACCTGGTCTCAACCGGGCAAAGCAGCCTGCAGGCCGTCGACGCCCTCCGCGAACAGGGAGCCACGGTTCTGGGTATGGTGGCCATCTTTACCTACGGCTTCGACCTGGCCCGCCGCAGCTTTGAAGAGAAGGACTGCCCGCTCCACACCCTTTCCGACTACAACAGCCTGGTGGAAATAGCCCTGGCAGAGGGTTACCTGAAAGAAGAAAACAGGCCCTACCTGGAACAGTGGCGGCAACATCCTGACAAATGGGGGCAGTCATGAGCAAGGTGGTCAGCAAAATAAGGGCCGTCCAACACGATGAGGACAAAGTCTACGCTTTTCTTTCTGATTTCAGAAACCTCGACGAGCTGGTCCCGGCCGACAAGATCCGAAACTGGGAGTCATCAGAGGACAAATGTCGCTTTGACATACCGGGGTTTGGCTCACTGGGCATGCAGGTCGTGGAAAAGGAACCATATAAACTGGTGAAGTTGGCCAACACAGGGTCAGCCTCCTTTTCCTTCACCCTGTGGATACAGATCAAACAGGTGAACCCTGCCGACTCCCGCGTTCGGCTTACCGCCCGCGCCGAGATGAATGCCATGATGAAAGCCATGGTACAAAAACACCTGCAAAAAGGCCTCGACGCCATGGTTGACAAACTGGCAGAATATCTCAACAGCCGGTCGGATATCTGAGCGGATCCAACCTTGATGGGGCTATAAATCCTGTTTTATCATAATTCATGCTTTCCGGCGGCCGTGGCTTCAGAGCATGAATTCCACCTCCTTGAAATTGTATTCCAGGGTCTTGCCGCTCTCATTCTCCAGGATGAGTTGTCCGTAATCGGAAACACCCACAATCTTGGCACGGAAGGTCTGGTCTCCACTCTGGTACCACGACATGGTGTTCAGACGGAAAAGGTGTTGGTGGTAATCCCTGTTGATGCGGTCAACCTTTCCCTGAGAGAGCATCCGGTAGCGCCTGTCAAGATGCGCACACACCTTGCGCAATTCCCGCTTCAGGTGAAGCCTTTTTTCCACCATTTGCCTGATAGAAACAGGATTGGGTATGTCACCGGGAAAATGGTCCTCGTTCAGGTTCAAACCAATTCCCACAATGCTGTCCTTCAAGACCGAACCCACCAGGTCGTTCTCTATCAAAATGCCGGCAATCTTACGGTCCTCCACATAAATGTCGTTGGGCCACTTGATGCTCACATCCGAGATGTAATCGGAGAGGTAATCAAAAAGGCCCAGGCTGATGGTCTTGGAGATTAAGAACTGCTGGTTGGCAGCAACAAAATCGGGATAAAGGATCACCGTAAAGAGAAGATTCTTTCCCCTCCCGCTGTACCATGTACTGCTTCCGTAGCCACGGCCTTTCTTCTGTTCGCCTGCAACAATCACCAGACCCTCCTCAGGAAGGTCGCCCTCAAGCATATCCTTCGCATAATCATTCGTGCTGTCTGTGGTGAGCAATGACACCAATTGACTCCCTATGATTCTATCTTTCATAACCTTTCAACAGCATATGTGGGACCCGTCCCGCTTCAGCCGGATAAGTCCCATGTGGCCGATAAATCAATCAAAATATTATCAAACAAAACAAAAGTAATTATTTTGCACCGATAAAATAAATTGCGACATTTTTTCATTATAATTGTTAAGGTACAATATTTGACTGGTAGAAAACCACAAGGCACATATGCATCTTTCTAAGATGATGATTCATAAAAATTTGATTAATTTTGTAAAAAAATTTGAATGATAAAAGGCAAGCAAGAAGACATCACAGCGGAACAATTGTTGGACAAAATTATAAAAGGAATACAGGATAAAAAAGGAAGAGACCTGGTAACGTTAAAACTCAGCGAAATCGAAAACTCTATATGCGATTATTTTGTTATATGTCATGGTACCTCCAGTACGCATGTAGATGCCATTGCCGATTCGGTAGAGGAACATGTCAAAAAATCACTCAATGAAAAGCCTTACAGCAAGGAGGGGATGGAAAATCTTACCTGGGTATTGATGGATTATGCCAGCATCATCATACACATTTTCCAGAAGGAATACAGGGATTTCTACAACCTGGAGGACTTGTGGGCAGATGCCCCCATGACAACGTATCAGGAGGACCAATAAACTAACCACGGAGGAATTTTTAGCATGACCAATAACAATCAGAACCAAGATAGAGAGAACAACCAGGGATCCAATAACAACAACGACAAAAAACCCTTTCCCAAGTTCAACATATACTGGGTATACGCTTTGATCGCCATTTTCTTTATTGCCCTGAACTTCATGAACCTGGGAGGCAGTCCCAAGGAGATCACCTGGCAGGAATTTCAGCGAAACATGCTGAAAAACAACGATGTTGCAAAGATCGTTGTCATCAACAAGCAGAAGGCGGAGGTGTATTTGAAGGAGGAGGCTCTGAATGCCGACCAGTACAGCGATCTGTTCAAAGATGGCATGTTCTCTGTTCCCAAGGAGGGCCCGCATTACTTTTTCACCATCGGATCCATCGAGATGTTCGAGCAGCGCCTGTCAGATGTTCAGGACGGCATGCCGGATGGCGAATATATTGAAGTCAAATACGAGACCCGCAAGGATATCCTGGGTGAGGTGCTCACCTGGCTGCTGCCCATCTTCATCCTGGTGGCCATCTGGCTCTTCATTTTCAGGAGAATCGCCCGCGGCTCCGGAGGAGGCGGCGGCGGTAACATATTCAATGTGGGCAAGTCGAAAGCCGTACTTTTCGACAAGGAGTCGAACGTAAAGATTGATTTCTCCGATGTGGCCGGACTCGATGAGGCCAAGGTGGAGGTGCGCGAAGTAGTGGAATTTCTTAAAAATCCCAAGAAGTACACCGAACTGGGGGGTAAGATCCCCAAGGGCGTGTTGCTGGTGGGACCACCAGGCACAGGCAAAACCCTGATGGCCAAAGCGGTGGCCGGCGAAGCCAGCGTGCCTTTCTTCTCCATCTCAGGGTCCGACTTTGTTGAGATGTTTGTCGGTGTCGGTGCCTCACGGGTGCGCGACCTTTTTAAGCAGGCCAAAGAAAAAGCCCCCTGCATCATCTTCATCGACGAGATAGACGCCATTGGCCGGGCACGGGGCAAAAACCCCAGTATGGGAGCCAACGACGAGAGGGAAAACACCCTGAACCA
>Ga0207714_1001580_pt1 | contig 14594 bp, 17 predicted proteins | sample PonA232FremontCA_2_FD_187270 | JGI IMG/M metagenome (GOLD analysis project Ga0207714, IMG submission 187270) | Marine sediment microbial community from Fremont, CA, USA - Pond A23 Sediment 2 (SPAdes) | ecosystem: Environmental > Aquatic > Marine > Unclassified | place: USA: Fremont, California... | reverse complement strand
CATAATTAATTCCATTCTGATTATCTTATAATTGGTGGTATTTTTTCCCCAAAGCATAATTGACAAAGATCAAAATTATTACTATCATTTGCTACCTGTTTCCTAATATATTGATACTTTTCATTATTCCATATATCATAAAAATTTTCATGGAATACATTGCCTAACACATATTTACCAGTGGGATCATAACAGCAAGGAACAACATCACCATTGACCATAATTGTAGTAGAGGAATAAATCCATCCACAATAATTGTCCGGCCTATGTCTCGGGACAAGCTTATTTTTTTCATATGCTTCCTCTGATATAAATCTGTGATAATCTTTATCTGTGGGCATATATTTTTTGAATTGTTCTGCCGTTCTTGCAGTAGTACCGATAATATTGTAATCATCGACACCTATCTTCTTACAATAATCTTTAAAATCTTCAACTTGATGCTCATTATGTTTCATCAATATATAACCAACAATTATTTTCATATCTTTATTTTTGGAATCTGATTTATTCTTAAGTCGAATAGTCTCTTCAAGAGCTGTAAAAACATCTTTAAGTTTACTATTAACTCTATATATTTCGTGTACCTCCTGCGTCATTCCGGCTATTTGAAAGTTGACTTCTGATATTCCGCTATCCACGAGCTTCTGGGGATCAATAAATCCCGCATTAACACAAGTAGAAACCCAAATACCACGATTTACTGCATATCGTACCATCTCGTACCCTTCTCTATTTAGAAAAGGCTCTCCCATAAAATAAAAAAACATGTGCGTTAAGTTTTCATCAAATTGGTCAAGTATATATTTAAAATCCCTTAAATTCATCATTTTTTTTTCTCTTCCCAAAACATCAGCTCCTGTTTCACATATCGGGCATTTCAAATTACAACAATTCGTAGGTTCAATACATAAAAGTACAGGATGTCCTTGACTTAACGGTAACCCCTTCTTTGCTGATCTAGCACATCTCTTATAATTAATTTTTTGCTTAAGGCTAATTTCTTTTGATATAAAATTTCTAATATTAATATAGTACCATCTATATAAATTGAATGTTATTTTATAAAGTATCTTATTTTTTTTTATCATTTTTTTTAATAAATATAACATGTTGTTTACTCCGTAAGAATTATTTCATAATTCAGAATAATGGAAAGCTTATCTATTTTAATCTATCACGAAGTGATTTTACAAATATATCAGGGGAGTTAATTTTATCTTCAAATTCTACTTTTAGTATTCTCAATTTACCTTTACCAGTTGCCACCTCTATAGAACCTTGATCAATTTTTGTAACTTGACCTGGCACGGCAAGAAAATTTTCCATATCAAGAACTAATTCAGCATTCCAGATTATCATTGTTGCTTCATTGTACTTGCAGAATGCTCCTGCATATGGTTTATTTGATGCATTAACAAGTCGAAGAATAGCTTCTGCAGATTGAGTCCAATCAATTTTTCCATCCTCTGGTTTGCGAGGATAACAACGCAAAGCATCTTTTGGATTGTTGGATTGACGCTCCAAAATATGGTCCTTATCTTGTTCTAGTCGCTGTATTGCTTTTAAAAACAAGACTGGGACTTGTTCCTTCATCCATTCCCAGGTCTGAGTTACTTTAGTGTTGATCGTGATTGGCATATACTCTCTTGCGATAATGTCTCCACAGTCCAGTTCCCCACCGATCATTTTGTGAATGCAAAGACCAATTCTTTCTTCTCCATTAATAATAGCCCATGCAGGGCAAGCATTACCTCGGTAGCGGGGCAGATCACCAGCATGGGCATTGAGAATACCATGAGGAAAAAGGTCAATAACTTCCTGGGGAATAATGCCAGAGTAATTTATGCTAACACCAATATCCGGTTGGGCTGACAGAATCGTGGCTTTCACCTCAAAAATACGCGAAGTCTTAAGGCAAGGAATACCCCATTGGTCTGCCAAGGCCTGAAAATCAGCTGGACTCCTAGTATATTCAGGGGCTTTCTCTGCCGTTATAATCAGTACAATATCATGTCCCTTATCTCGAACTGCAAGGGCAGAATTATATAATATTTCGCTTCTGCCAATAATGGCTACTTTCATGTTGAAAACCTCATGACGGATATGCTAATTTGAGTAAAAATTTGAGTACTGTTCGTGTTCCATTCCCCTCAAAACAATATTTACTTAAATCATTGGGTCTTCCATGAAGTTCTCGGGTTTGTTCATGCCTTTCAAGATCTTCAGTGTTCAAAAATATATGAATGGGATGAAAATCAAAGACCTTTGTACCTTTTTGTGCAACCATTTGCGACACAGGTGTATTCTCATTATAAATGCAGGCAATGTCGTCCTCCCAAAAATAAGGAACCTTTATCATTCCATTCCAAATATACCAGGGTTTGACTTCAAATCCTGCTTGCTCAGGGATAAAATGGTTACAGTCATGGGTCAGCCCCTTGTCATGGAATACCTGAAGCAGTTTGGTGCTCTGGGTCATAGAATGACAGCGGACGGAATTGGCCTCCGGCACAATGGCTAAAAAACTATCAACTACTTCTTCAGCGTTTAGACCTTTATAAGGGTCCCCATCAAGCAAAAAGTTGAAATTTGGATGAATGCCTAGTTCAAACTTGGGATTGGATCTTAATTCTTCCAGCAAGGGTGTCTCGTGGGTCACGAACCATGTTGCGGGAACCTTGGCCTGCTCAACCAAGTCGATCGTATCTTTAAGTACCTCGTCATGAGCCCAGTCAATGTCAAATGTCAAAAAAATTCGATTTTGCCATGTGTCAGGTGTATCCACATCAATTTCACTGATTTTTCCGAATGTTTCATTCATCATTTGCATTTTCTTTTATCTTACAAGGAGTTCCGTATGCTTTGGAGTTTTGCGGTATATCTTCAAGAACTAAGCTATTTGCTCCAATAATACATCTATCTCCAATAGTTACTCCTTTGGAAACAACTGTATTGGGGCCAATATAACAATAATCGCCTATATTTGTTTGATCATACTCATAGGATTTCTGACCACCGGAAATTGCCCATTGAATAGAGTCATGGCTGCAAATCTGAACTCCGGCTGAAATGGAACAATTGTCACCGATGCTCAAGCCTCCGGAACCATCCAAAAGAACATGTGGACCTATCCAGGTATTTTCCCCTACGGTTACATCCCCAAAAACCAAGGCACTGTCATAAATGGACGTACCCTGGCCGAACCCGAGGATTCTGGCCTTTTCCCAGCGGTCCACAATATATTCGGCAAAAGGCAGGGTGCGCTTCCAACGTTCATTGACATACTGCCTGCGCTCAAGCCAGAGCTGTTCCAGCAGATCAAGCAGCTTGTCTATGTGCCCAGGATCGCCCACCCCCAACAATTCTTTTAAGCTCTGCTCCGCTGATTTCTTTTTGCTCATACTTTGCCTCATTTATTTCCAGGATTCCGGTTCCGGTATGGACCAGAGTAGAATTGGTATCGCTTAGCACCTGGCCGACAGAGTGTGCCTGCTCCTGTTCATCCCTTGCCGGCCTGGAATTCCATATCTTGATTTCTTTGCCCTTCAAAGTGGTAAACGCTCCCGGGTAAGGTCTAGTCTGGGCCCGAACAAAATTATAAATGTCCCTTGCGCTCCAGTTCCAATCAATCATCCCGTCTTCCGGCCTCCGCTGGGGAAAAATTCGTCGTTTGCTTTCATCCTGGGCTTGAAGCTCCGCCGTACCATTAGCCAATTTGGGAAGGTACTCTTTGATCAGGTCCAAGCCCAAATCTTCTATCCTGGCATATAAAGTCGCAATTGTGTCATCTTCCCTGATTTGCGTTTTGGCCTGGCCAACAATAGGTCCATTGTCAACCCCATCAGCAAATTGAAATAAAGTAATTCCGGTCTGTTTCTCTCCATTGATCATAGCCCATACCAACGGAGCTCCGCCACTATAATCAGGCAAAAGCGAAGCATGCAATCCATAAGCAGGAGCAATTGCACGCCAACTTGAGGGGATCATATGATACCAACCGACAACTAAAAACATATCTGGATGCCACGATCTAACCTGTTCAAATAAGTCATTGTCTTTCATACCGCTTTTGATAAGCGAACAAGAAACTCCACAATTTTGACAAAATCTTTGAATATCTGCGTGGAGAACATTGTGTACACCTTCTGGTCGATATGAAATCGAAAACTTTTCCGATGCAGTTACTACACCGGTTACAATGATATCTTTCATCCCTAACAAAAGCTCTAAGCACCGTAACCCAAATTTACTGGCACCAATAAATACAACATTCATAGTTTAATCTTTCTTAACATATTTGAAAAAACGACCTGAATGACAAGCATCTTCAGAATGCAAAAAAACGTTTTCCCATCCAGATTTTTGACACATTTCTAAAAACTCAGTTTTATTATACCTAAAAGCATTACTAGGCGAATACCAGTCAAAATTTACTGCAACTGATTGATCCCATCCTAATTCATGATTCCAGAAACATTTTAGAAAATTCCAATATATAAATCTTTGAATATCCTGTTTACCTCCATTTATCCCAAGAGCGGGTATATGCGGTACATCTATTGCTATATTGAGCTCTGACAAACATTTTCCTAACTCTGTCAATTGCTTACTTAGCTCCCAAATTTCAGCATGGTCCATTTGTTTAGATGCATGCCTAAAGTAATCATCTAATAATTCCCTTGGAAGTGCTTTTTTAGCATAAACGTAAGTATTCAAATCTGCATCTTGTTTTGCAATACGGTAAAACTCTGAAAGAGTATTGGGAGGAGATTCAGTGTGATGAAGTACTTGATCACAATTGATAAAATTAAATATTTCATCTTTAAAATTTGTATCAGCTATATCACCTTGTACAAAAATTAAATTTGGATATTCTTTATATCTCTCCGCCACTCTATATATAGAATCAGAAAAATCCATAGCTACCACCAAGGAATTTGGTGCTAAACGAGAAAACCAAGCGGCCTTATACCCTAAACCACATCCAGCGTCTAGAATTAATTTATCCTTGTGCAGTACTTGAGCTAATTTCTCTTCTGACTGATATCCATAGAGTTGTAGATACCATTCTTGTTGTCGAGTTTTCCAAATATCATATTCATCTGATTCGGACTGTTTTGTGGCGTTCCATTTTTCAGTAAAGGCTTTATTGGTCTGATTTTGATTATCTGCTTTAGAAATTTTATTTTGTACATAAACACCATCTATCTTTTGAGGCATAATGGTAAATAAACTTGAAACTTGTATATCAGAAAGCATTACTATTTTTCCTCCTTAAGATATTATTTAAGTCGATTTGACCAAAAAAATACCGAGATATAAAGAGTCTATACAATATTAAAAGTTCGAAGCCACTCATCAAAGTTTATCAATGACCAAATAAATAATCTTCGATTCTTTTTGCCTTCCAAGTGATCATTGACTATATCCCGCAGGCTCTGGGGATCAAAAAAATTATATAAAGGTGAATCATTTTGTATTATCCTTTTCTTCACAAAATCTATACTTTCTCCCTTGAACCAACTTTGATCGGGCGAACTAAAGCCCTGCTTGATTCCTCCGGTTATATCCTCCGGCACATATTGCTGCATCATCTTACGTAGCAGTAGCTTCCCGTCCCGGGTTTTCTGGAAATATTCCTTCTGCTTGCCCGCAATTTCGTTTTCATCCAGCTTGACCACATCCTGAAGATTGCCCAGCTTGAACTTGACCGGCAGGCGCATGGCAAAGTCTACCAGGTCATTATCCATAAAGGGGACCCGGGTCTCCAGGGAATGAGCCATGGACAGCTTGTCCTCGACCACAAAAAGCCCGTGCAGAAAGGTCTTGGCCTCGAAGTACAGGGATCGATTCACATACTCTTCCGGGCTGCTAGGGGCTCCTTCCTGATGCGGGAAGACCTCCCTGAAGATGTCTCTGGTCCAAATGTCCTTGACATTATCCCATACCGGGGCAAGCACTCGGTGCAAATCCTTGTTACGGATGAGCCGTTGCCAGAATTGATAGTACTTATCAATGTAGTCCTCAAAGTCCCTATTGACCACAGCGCGGTAGTAGCGCCATGGGTAGCCGCCAAATAGCTCATCTCCCCCACCGCCGGAAAGGCACACCTTGACGAAATTTCCAGCCAGCTTGGCAGCATAGTAGTTGGGATAGCTTTGCCCTACCCTGGGCTCTTCCAGATGCCAAGTAAAACCGGAAAGGCATCTTTCCATGTCTCCGGACTTTAGGACCATTTCATAGTGCTCGGTCCCGTAGAGGTAGGATAGATATTCCGAAGTGGAACGCTCGTCGAAATTGAGTTCCATACCCGAGGCGCTATTCAGGTCAAAGCCCACGGTAAATGACTTCAAATTCGGATTGTGCTTGGCTGCAATACAGGAAATAGAGCCCGAATCCATGCCCCCGCTCAAGTAGCTTCCCACTTCCACGTCGCTGACCAACTGGCGCTCTACAGCCTGGATAAAAAGACGATTCAGTTCTTCCAGGTATTCGCGCTCGTCTTTTATTTTCTCAGGTTCGCGGAAGTCGTAGTCCCAGTAGCGGACCAATCGGCCATGGGCTAGAGGCGATTGGCTATGGGAAGAGGAAGAAAGGCTATGGGCTATGGGCGATTGGCGATGGGAAGAAGAAAGAGATTCTGTGGTCAGGTCTAGTTCCATGTAGGTGCCTGAGGGCAAAAGCCGGACATCCTTGTAGAGAGTTCTATCCGAAAAAAGATTCTGGAAAGTAAAGTATTCCACCAGGGCCTGGTAATCGATGCCCCCTTCGTAGTCGCGGTACTGTAGAATGGTCTTGACCTCGCTGCCAAAAACCAGGGTGCGTCTGTCGTTATGATCCGAAGTAACAGTGTAATACAAAGGCTTGATCCCATACCGGTCCCGAGCAAGGTAGAATTTCTTGGTGAAGTTGTCATAAAGGGCCAGGGCAAACATTCCGTTCAATTTTTCCACACACTTGATGCCCCACTCTATATAGGCATAGAGTATCACCTCAGTATCCGTGCCAGTACGGAAGCGATGGCCGCATGCCTTGAGTTCCTCGCGCAACTCCTTGAAGTTGTAAATCTCGCCGTTGTAAACCAACCAAATATTTTTGGTCAGATCGCTCATGGGCTGGTGACCAGCTGGAGTGATGTCCAAAATGGACAGACGTCGATGTCCCAGATAAAGATCCCAATCGTGCGAATTCATCTCCTGCTGGGCGGCTCTGGATTCTATAGTCGGCAAGAGTTCAGAAATATGCTTGAACCTTTCCTCCGCAAGATTGAGTGCAAAAGAAATGTTTCGCTCGTGCCGACAGCCGGTGTGGAAAAACAAGTATCCCGCATCATCAGGTCCGCGATGGGCGATGATGTCTGCCATAGGCTTGGCGTCGTCGATAGCGAGCGCCTTGTGATTGAGGGCTAGGGCTCCGGTTATTCCGCACATAAATAAATAATAGGCTATAGGCGATGGGCCATGGGTTATTGGGTTATAGGATATTGGCCATAGGTGATCGGATTTGGGTTATGGGTAAGGGAAAATTGACAATACAGACCACTTTCCTTACTCATTATTCGTTGCCAAAATACTGATTCCCTCTTTCCGAGCTATATCAGCTATAATTCCGCCGGCTCCTTTCGACCATTCCTGTTCAGCAATTGGTATAGGCTCAATTCTACTATCTGTGTTTGCTCTTAACGACCATAGTTTGTTCTTGATTTCTTCAGAAGAATCTTCTTTAAAATCTGAGCAAATCAACAATATGTCTAGGTCACTGTCCTCATCAGATTCACCTTTTGCATAGGAACCAAACAAGACTGCTTCGGATATTTTCAAGCCCCTCTTGTTTGCTTCTTGCAAATAATTTTGAATTATATTTATAATTGATTTATCAAGCAATGAAACAGCTCCTTTGCTTCCTTAAGTTCTTTTTGAGCAGATTCTTTGTCAATCCTAGCCGGCCAAAATTCGGGATATCGTCCCTCTAGTTGATAACGATCAAACCTGGCTATAAACTCTTTTTGACTTCCAGTTAAATCCAAGTTGGTCTTTTCGTATAATCTTAATAAATTATGGGACCGTGGAGCTAGATCTTGTGTATATCTACAAATATGTGCCTTAATAGACTTTTCTAAAGCCAAATGAGCAAAAAATAAACCATGTCTTAATTTTTGAGATGCAATGAGCAATTCAGCTGTATCCAAATCCTCTATTCCGCTAGAATACCAATAAGTTACATGCTTTTCAATATCAAATGCCACTAAATCAATCTCCAGTTATTGATTACACACATCCCAGTTTTAGTCTTTCCCTTATCCCTTATCTTATGGGGGTGATCGGCTATTGGCTATGGGCTATTGGGGTTATCACATCCAATCCGCTGACAAAATGAAATAAAAATAGCAGACTTTTTTATCTATTCCCCAATGGAATTTAATGCTTTTTCAACAAGCCCAACATCAACATATAAACCTGCATTTCTTAATTCATACAACAAAGGCCTGGCTTCATCTATAAAACCTTTCAATCGGGCCCTCAAAACAATTCCAAGAGAACCTGTCATTCTTAGGCCATGAGCATTAATACAACGCCGGGCCATTTTGTCATCTAGTACTGCCCAATAGTTATCCTGCATAACAAAACTAATGACCTGAGATTCTCCTGGACCAAGATCCCAACGTTCAACACTGGCAGGTACAGTTATATTCTGTTGCTTGTATTGTATAGCCCAAGATACGGCATCCTCAGCTGTATTATTCTTTAAAGTACCTTGGGCAACTTCCTCTATTACTTTTTTTGGCACAATCACATCCGTTGCCAAAAAATCAATTAAATTTAACTTGCCAATACGAGCGTACAATATAATTGGCGAAGCATTGACTACCCAAGTGTTAGGCACGATGAACCTCTTCCATTAACTCATCAAAGGAAACTTGATCAACAGATATATTTCTCCGGGACAATTCATCAATAAACTCAGTTCGTGTCAATCCGGCAATTTCAGCTCCTTTTTCTTGAGAAACACGTTCTTGAGCATACCATTGAGTTGCAGCTTCTATACGCATTTCTTTAATAAATTCAACCGGATCCTTTCGTAATGCTGAAAAAACATCTTCTGGTAAATCAATTGTCATAGTTGGCATAAGCACCTCTAAAGATAAAGCTTAATTCTTTAAGCTGTTCTATCACATACTTTTGCTCTTCATCCGTCATCTCGTAATACATGGGCAGGGTCAAGCAGTGGTCAAAGGCATATCTGCTACCGCTCATCCTGCCTTGAATGTGACAATTCGGGTTTTCGTTAAACCCCTTGTGCATATGCAGAGCAAAAGTACCAATCTGAGATTGTATCCCTTTTTCAGCGAGATGATTTATAACCTTATCCCGGTCTTGGGCCAAGACGCAACAGGACTGGTAGGAATGTTTACCATGTTGAGTAGTATCTGGGATTGTGATTCCAGGCAAATCTCTCAGTTCTTCGTAATAGTTCTGCGCGATTTGGCGACGTTTTTCAAGCAACTCATGGATGTGGCGCATTTGGACCAGACCCACTGCAGCCTGGATATTGCTCAGCTTGTAATTGGTCCCGATGCGATCGAAGCTGGTGCTAAGCCTAGAATACTGCACTCCCATACCGAAATGCTTGTAGGAGAGCATCCAATCTGACCATTCGGAATTGTTTGTAGTGATCAAACCACCCTCTCCAGTGGTTATAAATTTGCGAGGGTGCAAACTAAATACCGATATATCTGCAAGATTTCCCACCTTTTCGCCATCGTATTCAGCACCTATAGCACAGGCGGCATCCTCAACAATATACAATCCATACAACTCTCTTATTTTACGAAGTCGCTCCCAATCCAAGGGATTGCCAAACAGGGAAACAGGGATTACTGCCCTGGTCTTGTCTGTTATGGCATTTTCCAATGCATCGTAGTCAACCAGCATGGTCTGGGGATCTACGTCAACAAATACCGCAGTGGCTCCGACTATATTCACTACCGATGCACTTGCAGGGTAGGTATAATCTGGTACTATAACCTCGTCTCCGGGTCCAATATCCAGTACGCGAAGAGCCATCTCCAATCCCACGGTGCAGTTACATACTGCTATTGCATAAGTACACCCGATATAATCGCGAAACTTCTCCTCAAATTCATGGGTGACAGGACCCTCTGTCAAATGACCGCTGTCCAGGACCTTATTCACCTCGGCTTTTACTTCATCTGTTATGTAGGGTTTGATTAGGGAGATCATAATTCTCCATTTATGGGCTATAGGCTATGGGCTATAGGCGATTGGCGATGGGTTGTGGACAATAGGTCATAGGTGATTGTTTGGTTATTTTGATCTAGCCTTGATAAGTGAACCCAGCATTCGCCCGATAGACTTGCATTGGTCCTCAAATTGTATAAAATCATTTTGATTGATATTTCCAATATCAGCGGCTATTTCCAATTGAGTGCGCAATTCCGCTAGTGAACCTTTAGCAATATACAAAAACCTTACAGCATCTCTATAAGTATCTCTCTCGTCTCCTTCAGCAATATTGCTAGGAACACTTATAGCAGAACGCCTCATTTGATCGACTAAAGCAAAATTTCGTCTAATGGCATCTTGTTCTACCAGCTGACAAATCTGTACAGCAAGATCTTTTGCCATTTGCCATACTTGAAGTCCCTTGAACCCGGTATTTTCCATAGACACAAACTAATCACACTTTTTCTCTAAATTCAGCCCATCTACTATAGCCAATAACCTATAGCCCTCATCTTCCCATAGCCTCTTGCCACTAGCACATAGCCTCTCATCCATCGCCCATAGCCTATCGCCAATCGCCTCTTCTTTCTTAGTCATAGCCTATAGCCCATTGCCTATCGCCTATTGCCTAATTTTTAGCTTTTTCCCTCCTCTTCTCTACTTCAGCCTTATGGCTATCCCGCCATTCAATTAGGCGTTTCAAACCTTCGCGCAGCTCAACTTCGGCCCTGAATCCGATTTCCTGTTCTGCTTTTTCTGTCGAGCCGACCCGGTTCTTGACAAAAGTCATGCCCCCTTCCTTGTATTCAACCTGTTGGTCGGAACCGGTAATCTCCAGGATTGTTTCTGCCAATTCCTTTATTGATGTCTTAACCCCCATACCCACATTGTAAAACTCGTCAGTTGCTTCCGACTTCATGGCATCTATGTTTGCCTTGGCACAATCCCCAACGTAAACAAAATCATAGGACTGAGAACCATCTCCGTAAATTATGGGGGGTAATCCTTTGTCCAAACGGTCCAGCATCTTCATGATCACTGCTATATAAGTTCCCTGGTAATCCTGTCTGGGACCGTAAACGTTCATATAGCGCAGCCCTGTATAGTCGAAATGATTTTCGGTATTTTGATAGCGATTATACAGGGCACGGCACATCTGCTCTCCAGCAATTTTGGTTGCTCCGTAGAAATTAGTGTTGTTGAAGGGATGTTCCTCGGTCATGGGCTCCTCCACTGCATCACCGTAAACCGAGGCAGATGAGGAATAGACGAGCTTCTTCACTCCATTGTTGATCATGGATTCGAGTACATTGAAAGTTCCTCCAATGTTCACCTCAAAGGCGGACCTGGGGTAGTCGTAACAATGCAGCAGCCAGAGAGCAGCCAAGTGAAAAACCCCATCGACACCCTGCATTGCAGCATCAAGAATATCTTTGTATAAAAGCTCTCCACCGAGATCGAATATTCTTACCCTTGGATCCTTCAGGGCTTCTGAGAGATTTTCCTCGCTGCCCCTGGTCATATTGTCATATATTCTTATTTCCTCAACATCTTCTTTAGTTAACTGATCAACAAGATGCGAGCCTATAAATCCGGCGCCGCCAATTACCAGTAATTTTTTGCCTTTAATATCCATTTTCTCTCCTTTCAAAAGAGTGTTTGCAATTTCTAATTTTTATGTATCTTAAATATAACCTATACTGTTTGATCAACATTTACTTAATTTGTTGGTTTTTGGTTCAAAAACTTTTCATTGTCAAGTCTATCTCATGATTTCTCACCGATCACCCTAACAATATATTCCTGCTCTTCTTTGCTCAAATAAGGATGCATAGGCAGACTCAGGACACTCTCCGCACTAGTCTCGGCCAGTGGAAAATTACCATTTTGATATCCCAAGGAATGAAAAAGGGGTTGCAGGTGCAAAGGGCGGCCATAATAGATTACGTTGGGAATGCCATTTTCCTTTAGAGCTGTCTGCAGGATGGCTCTGTGCTCACTATCCCGGGTAAGTACTGTATAAATAGCCCAAGCGCTTTTATACCCTGCGGGCTCTTTGAGGTAATTTAATAAGTCTCAGAGCAGTCCAGCCGGATTTTTTCAACCCGCCTTTTAAATTTTCAACCCAACAATTTTGCCATTGTTGATCAATTTTTTCAACATAAATCTTCAAAACCCCTGCCATAAAAGTGTTTACAAAGATTTTAGCTTAACTTCCCAATATTATGGATTTTTTCAGGATCAACTATCTTTTCCAAATCATAATCCCTGCTCAGTTTGAAAATCTTAAAAAGCCGCAAGCCAAGGTTTTATTTTTATTCGTTATTTGAGGTAGTTATATTAAGAACAAAAAATTTAAAAAATTGCAAAAAGTTGTGGCGCCTCCGAATCTTTTCTGGTATGATACCCTCTAAATTGATCTTGGAGGAAAATATCTTGGAAAATAAAGACCTTATCATTAGAGGCATACGCATTGGAGAAAAAGAGCTTGAAGAGATTAAATCCCTTGTTCAACACCATTGGCAACAGGGCAGGACTTCTATTTCCAAAGCTATCTGTCAACATTGGAACTGGAAACAGCCAAACGGCTGGTTAAAGGATCGAGCTTGCAGAGACATGTTGCTTACCCTGGAGAAAAAAGAGCTTATTACTCTTCCCCCTCCCAAACAAAAAAACAAACAGAACAAAAGAAAGCCTCAACAACAAAAATTTCTAATAGATACATCTCCGTGCGAAGGTTCGATTGCAGACTACAATTCCCTGGAATTTTCCATGGTCCGCAAGACCTCCAAGGAAGGACTCTGGAACTATTTGGTTGCTACTTATCATTACTTGGGCAATCCCGTGATTGTTGGTTCCCATCTTAAATATCTGGTCTATTTGGACGGTCAGATTGTTGCCTGTTTGGGTTGGGGTTCAGCAGCCTGGAGAGTTGGTTCCAGGGACTCGTTTATTGGCTGGGACCAAGAAACAAGGAAACAAAATCTGCACTTGGTAGCCAACAATGTCCGCTTTCTCATCCTGCCCTGGGTACGTGTTCCTCATCTTGCTTCAAAGATCATGGCCAAAAATGCCAAGTTGTTGGTTAAAGACTGGCTTGAGTTTTACAATGTACAATTATTGCTTTTGGAAACCTTTGTGGACTTGGCCAGGTTCAAAGGCACTTGTTACAAGGCAGCGAATTGGATCCATGTGGGTGATACTGCAGGAAGTGCAAAATCTGGTGCCAGTTATCGCTATCACGGGAGTTCAAAGGCTGTCTTTCTTTATCCTGTGCACAAAAAATTCAAAAAACTGTTAACACGTTAAAAGAAACGGGCAGAAGACTCTAACCCCCTCTGCCCGTTAAGGAATGTGAACTTGAAACAACAATTCACAATCAACAATATAAGCAAGAGGCTGAATAAAGTCAACTTCGATATTAATTTGTCCCATCAGGCTGTCTTTCCTTGTTTGCACCTCCTTTCAAACTACACCTTTGAGAAAAAGTTTGTTCAAATCCAAGATAATGGCTCTATCAAGGGAGGTCTGTGCAAAATGCTCACTTCCTTGATCGACTTTTCCTTTATCCGCAGTCTGGTAGCCCATAGATACTCTGTTTGGGGATCTCCTTGTTACGATCCGGTTAGCCTGTTTTTACTGGACCTGTTTCGCTATATTGATGGCTATAAGTGCATGAAACAAATAATCGATGTCCTGCACGACAAGGACAGGGGAAGGGCTTATCGCACATATGCTGGTTTCAACTTCCAAAATCTTCCTTGTGAAGGTACCTTCTCTCACTTTCGTTTCCGGTTGGGCGAAGAGTTGTACAATGAAATCTTTCAGATCCTGGTCCAGATATTCCAACAACTGGAAATGCTTACTTTCAAGGTCCTGGCTCACGATGGAACCTTATTTCCAACCTGGGCTAAGTACAAGGGATGCACTTATTTCTGCGAGCAATGTCAGGCCATAACAGTTGAAGATGTTTTGCAAAGAGTTAAGAACAGGATCCTTTACCGTTTAAAAAACATGGCTGAAAGTAATTTGGGTTCTGAAATCAGAGTCTATGCTGAATGTCCCAGTGAACGCTTTCCCCCATGTGTCAGGATAGTTGTCGCCTTAAGCTAGAAGTAGGGGAAGATCTTAGAGGACCAGAGAGGAGGCCCCGGGGCCTCCTCTCTGGGAAGCAACAACTTGATTATCTTCCCTGTTTTTAGCCACCATCACAAGGGGTTTGGAGAAATTATGCCAACATCTTATTCCAAGCAGTTTCGAGAAAAAGTTGTTAAAAAGGCGTTGACAGGCCATGCTACTAAAAGTCAAGTTGCAGATGAAATGGGAATAGCATTTTCAACCCTAAAA
>Ga0207714_1001579_pt1 | contig 14595 bp, 16 predicted proteins | sample PonA232FremontCA_2_FD_187270 | JGI IMG/M metagenome (GOLD analysis project Ga0207714, IMG submission 187270) | Marine sediment microbial community from Fremont, CA, USA - Pond A23 Sediment 2 (SPAdes) | ecosystem: Environmental > Aquatic > Marine > Unclassified | place: USA: Fremont, California... | reverse complement strand
AACTGCCATGGTTTAAGTGGAGATCCAATTGGCAAATCATACCATTTTTGAAAAATATTCTAAAGATTAGGCCTGGAGTATGTCTGATTTTAGAAATTATGTACAATAAAAGCAAACTTATCTATCTGTCCTATTTAAAGAGGTGTCAAATTCTAAGAATAGACGAGTATTTAAGAGCTAATTTAACTAACAAGAGGGAGGTTCATAAATGGAAATTGGAATGGTTGGTTTAGGTAAAATGGGTGGAAATATGACTAAAAAATTGCTTAAAAACAATCATAAAGTTGTAGTTTATGATGTAAATCAGAATATTGTAGAAAAATATAAGGAAAAAGGAGCATTACCTAGTAATAGTTTGCAGAATTTAGTTAAAAGTATAGAAAGAGAAAAGAAGATCATCTGGGTTATGGTACCTGCCGGAGAAATAGTAGAAAACACAGTTCTAGAACTCTCAAATTATTTAAGTGAAGGAGATATAATTATTGATGGAGGAAATTCAAATTATAAAGATTCTATGATGTTAGCAGAAAAGTTAAAAGAAAATAATATTGATTTTTTAGATGTCGGGACAAGTGGTGGTGTATGGGGATTAAAAGAAGGTTATTGTCTTATGGTAGGTGGTCCAGAAGAGGCTTATCTTGAAGTTGAATCTATATTTAAAGATTTAGCACCTAAAAATGGTTATAATTATGTTGGAAAAAATGGTTCGGGTCATTTTGTTAAAATGGTACACAATGGTATTGAATATGCTATGATGGAAGCCTATGCGGAAGGCTTTGAAATATTGAAATCAAAAGATAATTTTGATTTAAATTTAGATGAAATTGCAGATTTATGGAACCATGGTGGAGTGATTAGATCTTGGTTATTAGAATTAACAGCTGGTAGTTTAAAAGAAAATCCTAATCTAGAGGGGGTTCAAGATTTTGTTGAAGATTCTGGGGAAGGTCGATGGACAGTGATGGAATCTATTGAGCAAGAAGTACCCGCTTCAATTATAGCATTATCATTATTTAAAAGATATAGATCACGTCAGGATGATTCATTTAGCGCTAAAATTCTATCAGCGATGCGAAATGCTTTTGGCGGTCATGAGATTAAAAAGGAGTAGTGCTATGCTTAATAAAAAAGAAATCAAAGGTGAAATAATAGATAAAGACAAATTTTCTTTTACTACCGATAATTTTATAAAAGAACCACTAATTTTTGTTATATTTGGAGGAGGAGGAGATTTGGCCAAAAGAAAACTTCTTCCTGCTTTATACAAATTATATTACAATGATAGATTGGACTGTGAATTCAAGATTATTTCAGCTGGTTTACCAGAATTAGGTACAGAACAGTATAATAATTTTATAGAAGAGTCTATAAAAAATTATAATAGTAATATTTTTGAAAAAAACATTGTAAAAAAATTTAAGAAAAATATTGAATTTATTGGTTTGGATTTTGAAATTGAAGATGATTTTAATACTTTAAAAGACAAGATAAAAAGCACCGCTGATTTAATGAACATTAGTAAACCTAATGTTATCTACTATTTGGCAGTACCACCTCAATTTTCTGAAACGATAATCAATAATTTAGGTAAATATAACATGCAAAAAATATTCAATACAAGAATTGTAATGGAAAAACCCTTTGGTTATGACTTGAAATCCGCTATTAAACTTAATGATAAAATTCAAGAAGTATTCAATGAGGAACAAATATATAGGATTGACCATTATCTGGGTAAAGAAACAGTTCAAAACATATTGTTTTTTAGATTTGGAAACAGTATATTTGAACCTTTATGGAATCGAAGTCATATCGACCATATCCAGATAACAGTTGCAGAAAGTATTGGAATAGGTGAAAGAGGAGAATTTTATGAAAAAAATGGAGTTATAAGAGATATAGTTCAAAACCACATTATGCAGCTAATTGCACTGGTTACAATGGAACCGCCAGTAATTTTTGATGCTGAAGAGATAAGAGATGAAAAAGTCAAGGTATTTAAATCACTAAAGAAAATGAGTGATGAAGAAGTAGGTAAAAATATTGTGTTTGGACAATATGAAGAAGGCGAGGTTGAAGGGAAAAAGGTTATATCATATAGAAATGAAAATAAAGTTGATGATAAATCCACAGTTACTACCTTTATGGCAGGTAAATTTGAAGTAAATAATTGGAGGTGGAGTGGGGTACCAATTTATGTAAGAACTGGTAAGAGATTACCCGAAAAATTAACAGAAATTTATATTGAATTCAAGCAACCTCCTTTAAAATTATTTGAAAATAAATGTGATGAAATAAAATCAAATGGTTTATTATTTTCTTTACAACCTGAAGAAAAAACTTCTTTAGAACTAAATATGAAATTACCTGGAATTGGTAATTTACCTTATTCAGTTGAAATGGCTTTTAATTACAATGAAGAATTTGATACTGGATTACTACCAGCTTATGAGAGACTTTTGATAGACTGTATGAAAGGTGACCTCACCTTGTTTGCAAGACGAGATGGGATAGAAGCAATGTGGGAAAATATCGAACCCATTTTAGAGATTGCCGAGGAGATACCACATAAGTATTTTCCAAATTATAAGGCTGGTAGTTGGGGTCCTTCTGAAAGCCAGCAATTAATTCAAAATGATGGTAGGAAGTGGAGGCTAGATAGTGAATAAAAAGAAAATTATTGGTAAAAGTGATCATGAAGAAACTTCTACTTATGGAGCATTTCTTATAGGAAAAATAATAAAACAAAACCAACATCCTACTGCAAATATTGCCTTATCAGGAGGAAATACTCCAAAATTAATGTTTGAAAAACTATCAAAATTAGAAAAATTAAATTGGGAAAATGTTAACATATTTTTAGTAGATGAAAGATATATAAATCTAGATAATAAAAATAGTAATTTTAATATGATAAAAAATCATTTAATAAATAATATTGATATTCCTTTAGAAAATATAAAAAATGTAAATTATTCAAATAATATTAACGAATCAGCTAGAGAATATAGAGATAGAATCATTAAACAGTTTTCTCTTTCTAAAGAAAACCCTAATCCGGTATTTGATTTGATACATCTGGGAATTGGAGAAGATGGACATACTGCGTCTATATTTGATCTAAAAAAAATAAATAATAACAAATTAATTGATATTACTAGAGGAGAAAAATATAAGAGGATAACATTTACATATAAGATATTAAATAATGCAAAAAATATATTGTTTTTAGCAACTGGAGATAAAAAGAAAAAGATCATAAAAAAAATACTAGAAAAAGATAAAAAATATGCTGCCGCTAATGTTGAAAACGATGGGTACATATATTACTTATTTGATAAAAGTGCAGCTGCCCTAGTTAAAAATAAATAATATAATACTAAAAAGGCAATAAAATATTTGCGATATTTGATTGGTGGTTTATAGATTTTTTGGGTGGTATGAATATGATGTCAAAGTCAAGAAATTTTATACAATATGGTCAGTCCCCAAAAAGTCCAAATAAATATCTCTAAAAATATTTTTTTTAGTAATTCACCAGTAAATAGATCTTTAATCATGAAAAATAATATATCTGAGTATAAAAATGTTTTTTCCTGTCCTATGTGGTAACTAATTTTAATCCTTTAAACAACTTTTTGAGGTTTACTGCCGCAACTTTAAATCCAAACCAGATTTTTTGACATAGTGCACCCCTGATAGGCATGTTATCAACATTGTATTTACGTCTAAATACAGAAGGAATACCTTCTATACCAGCTCTTTGATTACATTCTTTAATATATTCTTTTCACCCATCGTTTTTCTTAGTCGACCCATTTAATAACGTTTTTCACTAAAGCGGACTGAATTGTGTTTTTTATTGCTTTTAGTTCTACATTGACTTTGCTTTGGACAGTTATTACAGGCTTCTTTTGAAAATATAGCATAAAATGATTTTTCATCTTCATCTTTTTCTTGATATTCAGGTTTAATTTCATTTGTACAGCTTAAGATATTTTCAATGTTAGAGTCCAGATTGAAGTTTTCATAATAAGTCATTTTATCAGCTGCTGTTTTTTTACCCGTTGATTCACCGGGGATATATATAATACCTTTATCAAAAGCTTCTTTTGCAAGCTCATATGTATAATAAGCACCATCCATAAAAATTTTTAACGGGTTATCAATACCAACATTTAGGGTTTTATCATTATTCAGTTTTTCTAAAGTATCAGCACTAAAATCTTGATCAGAATATATATTGGGTTTAAAATCATAACTTTTTATTACAGAATTGTCTTCATCAAAAACTACTACATTGGCGGTATAACCGATGTTAGCTTCATATTTTTTCCGATAGGTAGCATCAGGGGCGCTGGGATTTTGTAAAGTATCAGATTTTAAATCCTTACCATCTTTCGGATCAATATTATCAAAATCATCATCTTAAATCTGCTCACCGAGCATTCTTTTTACTAAAAGAAATTCTTCAGTTTCAATAACTTTACCACCAGTACTAAAGGCTTTATCATAAAGAGTCTTTGCATCTTCTAAAAGTTTTTCTAGTTTGCTTTTGGTTTCATCATTTTTTTAGTGCGATAGATGACATCATTACGGTGCGATTTTTCAAGATAGACTTCCAGGTCTTCGGGTATCAAATCTTCAAATGATTTAGAAAGCATCTTGATGAACTTGGCATTTAACGAATAGACAAGCTCTATTCTGGATAACTCTCGGGCAGAGGAAGATACCATAAAGGTATCAACCCTTGCTTTGTTACCTTCGATCTCTAAGTGGTTGGTGATGATATCGGCTAAAGCTTCAATTTCTTGCTGTATTAAATCTATACCGTTTTCTTGATAGTAATCTCTAACTCGTTTTCTAAAATTAAAAAATGTATTTTTAGAGATAGGAGGTCTTTTTTTACTGGTTAACCTTAAGGCATATTGGAACTCCATACTTAGATGAATATTAGCTACCAGCCTTTCATCAGTGAGATCAAAAATCTCTTTGATAATCAGGCTGCTGATAATTATATTCACAGGAGTATTTGGTCTGGATCCTTTATCACTGTATAAAACAGCAAAGCGATCTTCATTGATAGCGGGAAAGATAATTTTTTGAAAGGTATGAGCCCAGGAGTTAAGGAGATAATCCTGTAGATATTTAGGCATATCATCAAATGAGTCGTATAAACTTAATTTTTGGTAACTATTTTTTACAAACATTATACCATCCTTTCGCTTTAATCTCTAAATACATTATATCATACAAAACCCGTCATATAGAAGATTATAGGGAATTAGTTTAATTAATTTAAGGTTGGTAAAAGTAATTTACAAAAACAATATATTGGTATTATTTTCTTATATAAGAAATATATTTAACCTTTTTGGGGACTAACCACAATATAAACTGTGGAAAAATAGTTAGAAAAAAATAATAATATCTCAAGTATTATTAATCTAAAAGTCCTTTTTAAGGCCTGTTTTCTTTTTTAAAGGATAATTAATAAATATCAAGAATTTATTATATATAACTTGCGGTGGAGGAGGATTACAGTGTTTGTAATTACAATATCTAGGCAGACTGCCAGTTTGGGGGATGAGATTGCAGTAAACTTAGCAGAAAAATTAGGAGTTAAGTTGATAACACGAGATTATGTTATAGAAAATTGGCTGTCGGAAGTTGCTGATGAACATGATTTACATATGTTAAAAGAAACTTCAAAATATTATTTAAAAAATGCTGAAAAAGATCAGACTTATAAAGAATTTATTAATGATAGGTTGAAAGAAAAAGTAGAGCAAGAAAGTCTTGTAGTTTTAGGTTTGGGTTCTCAAATAATTTTTAGAGAATATGCACATGCAGTGCATATTAAGGTGCTGTGCTCAGACCAGAGTAGAGTGCAAAGAATAAGAGAAAAATATAATATCAATAAAGAACAAGCATTAAGAACCCTTGACTTAAGTGATAGGAAGCATAGAAGATATGTCCACCGTGTTTTTGACAAAGATTGGGAGAATATTTCTTTATACCATACGACTATTAATACAGATGGCTTGAACGTCCATGAAGCTACTGACTTAATTATACATTTAATTGAAATGAAAAAAGAAAATCCTCAACAGCTTTTTAAAAAAGATGAAGTTTTTCATACAGAAGATTATAAAAGAAATGAGATAGATTTTGTACATGAAAGTGAGAAGGACTTTGCTGAAATATTGGATATGCATAATATAAAGTGGGAATATGAACCTACCGAATTTCCATTAGAATGGGATGCGGAGGGTAATATTGCTTTAGGATTTAGACCTGATTTTTATTTACCTGAATTTGATACATATATAGAGTTAACAACTATGAAACAAAAATATGTTACTGAAAAGAATAAAAAAATCAAATTAGTACAAAAATTATATCCTGATATAAATGTAAATATTGTGTATAAAAAAGATTACCATAAATTATTGGATAGATTTGGGATAAATGATTTTGAAAATAATAAGGGTGAAGGAAATGAATAACAAACATATTGGTGAGATAATTTATAGTGAAAAACAAATAAAGGAAAGAGTAAAAGAAATATCCCAACTAATTAATAAAGATTATAAGAGTGAAGAACCAATATTAATAGGCATTTTTAAGGGTTCTGTTTATTTTTTAGCCGATTTAAGTAGAGAATTAAAAATACAACATAATATTGATTTTTTATCAATAGGAAGATTTAAGTCTACCGATGGGACAAAAGAAAAAGTCAAAATAACTAAAGATTTAGATTTAACGATTAGAAATAGAGATATTATCGTAGTTGAAGATATTATTAGAACAGGATTAACCCATAGTTATATAGTTAAATATCTAGCCCCTAAAAGACCAAAAAGTATAAAGCTTTGTGTTTTTTTAGATTGTAAAGTACAGAGATTAGTGGAATTACCAATTAAATATAATGGATTTGAAATTGATAGTAAATTTGTAATAGGTTATGGTCTTGATTATGAAGAAAAATATCGTAATTTACCATATATAGCAAAATTTAGACAATAAAAAAAGGCTCCAACGAACCTTCTTTGATTCTTTATTCCTTTCGCAATCTTCCTTTTCTATTGAAGTCTTATTCTCATCCAGAATCCTTTCTTTAAATCTTCCTCGGTCAGTATAGAGTATATTTATTGATATTAGCACTTAAATTAGTACTAAGTATCTATAAATTTCTCCCACTAACCTCCAATTCAAATTCCAGATTTTGTTGATTATTCATTTATCGACTTCAACAAAGATTGTTACTTAAAATAAATCGTCTTAGGGTTTCCTTGGAGCCTACTTTTATTATAGTTTATTGTAGATGATTAGTCAAAGCGGTTATTTAATGGTTAATTCAATTTATGTTTAAAATGCTTCTAATAGCTCTATAATGGATAAAGTAACGTAATCTTTTGCATAAATATATATTAGATTAATAAGAATACATTGTATATTTACCTTAATAAATGTTATTATTTATTTAAGAAGGACTTTTCAACTGGGGGAATATAAAATGTTAAAAGGTTTTAAAAAATTTGCATTAAGAGGTAATGTTGTGGAAATGGCTGTGGGGATCATTATAGGTATATCTTTTAATAACATCATTAATTCATTTGTGAATGATATTTTAATGCCCCCTGTAAGTTTGTTGATAGGTAAAATAAATTTTTCTAATTTATATATCAATCTAAGTAAGCAAAATTTTGATTCATTAGTTTCTGCTGAGCAAGCCGGAGTTCCAATAATTAAATACGGAAGGTTTATTAATACTGTCATAGACTTTTTGATAGTAGCATTTGTTCTTTATATTGTTATTTCATATTATAATAAATTAAAGGAAATTAACAAAGAAAAAAAAATAGAGGCAGCCCCGAACACCAAAGAGTGTCCTTATTGTTATTCGAAAATAAATATTAAGGCAATTAGATGCCCAGAATGTACGGCAAAGTTAAATGAACAGAGTAATAATTAAACTATAGAATATTTCAAGAGGAGTGGATAAATAATGGAAACAGTTTTTCTTCAAAATATTTTATTTAATAATTCTTTATTAAATTATTTAGTTTCCTTAATAACTATTATAGCTGGTATAACAATCATAAAACTAATCAAGTATTTTCTCTTTGATAATATTTATGAAGCTTTAAAAAAGATTTCAATAAGTTTTGGAGAACTTTTTAATAAATCTTTATCCAATAGAATTGTTCCTTTAGCGTATTTGATAATTATATATATTGCCATTAATAGATTAACTTTAAATAGAATAATAGAAAGAACAGTTAATATATTTTTCATTTTAGGACTAGTACTCTATATTACCCTTTTAGTTCAGGATGTGATAATATATACTGCCAAAAAATATTGGGAGAAAAAACCAAGTAATCAAGCACAAGAAACAGTATTTACTGTTTCGGTTTTTATAATCAAATTAGTTACTTGGTTAATAGCTTTACTATTTGTATTAGATAATCTCAATATTGAAATTAGAGGTCTAATAACTGGTTTAGGTGTAGGTGGTATTGCAATTGCCTTTGCGGCTCAAACAATTTTAGCAGATATTTTTAGTTATTTTACTATATTTTTAGATAGGCCTTTTGATATTGGAGATTTTATAATAATCGGTGATTATAAAGGAACTGTAGAACATATCGGTATCAAAACAACAAGAGTTAGAAGTCTAAGTGGGGAACAGTTAGTATTTTCTAATAATGATTTGACTAATTCTCGTATAAATAACTATAAAAGAATGCAGAGGAGAAGAATTAATTTTAACTTTGGGGTAACTTATAAAACTTCAGTTGAAAAGGCAGAAATGATATCCAAAATAGTAGAAGAAATAATTACTGATATAGAGAAGGCAAGTTTTGATAGAGCACATTTTGCTAGTTATGGTGAATATAGTTTAGTTTATCAGGTTGTATATTATGTGGAAGATAGTGATTATAAAGTTTATATGGATCTGCAAGAAGAAATCAACTTAAAGTTAAAAGAACGATTTAATGAAGAGGGTATTGAATTTGCTTATCCAACTCAAAGTGTTCATGTGTATGATAAAGGGAACGATAATAATGGGATTGAACCTGTAAAAAAGATTGAGAAAGGGGATAATAATGAATAAAGAAAATCAAAAATTTCCGATTGATAAAACTGAAGAGGAATGGAAAAAAGAATTGACTGAAGAAGAGTATCTCGTATTAAGAAAAGGTAAAACAGATCCGCCATATAGTAATGAATACTATCATTTTGACAAATCTGGGATATTTAAGTGTGCTGCCTGTGGAAACGAATTATTTGATTCAAAATATAAATATGATTCTGGTTCAGGTTGGCCTAGTTTTACCCGTATAATAGAAGAAGGGGTAGTTGAATATCGTGATGATTACAAATTATCTCATAAAAGAACAGAAGTAATCTGTAGTAAATGCGGAAGTCATCTTGGTCATCTTTTTCATGATGGTCCAGAACCGACTAATAATAGGTACTGTATAAACTCTACTTCGTTAGATTTTCAAGAAGAAGAATAAGTGTAAAGTATAAACTTGACTAAAATACTCAGTTATCATATAATGACATCACTGAATGAAGTATAATATTTTGTAAAACTAAATGATAAAGGCGGTGTTTTAATGAAGTATATATATGGCCCTGTTCCTTCAAGAAGATTAGGTCTTTCTTTAGGAATAGATTTAATCCCTTATAAGGTATGTTCTTTTAACTGTATATATTGTGAATGTGGTGAGACAACAAATTTATCTATAAATAGAAAAGAGTTTAAACCAGTTGATTTAATTATTGAGGAGTTAGATAATTATTTATCAACCAACCCTGAATTAGATTATATAACTTTTTCTGGCTCCGGAGAACCAACTCTATATAAATACATAGGAAAAATCATAGATTTTTTAAATAATAATCATCCAGAATATGATTTAGCCCTTTTAACTAACAGTAGTTTATTGACCGATAAACAGGTTAGAAAAGAAATTCGAAATATAGATTTAATTGTACCTTCATTAGATTCTGGAATAGAAAAGAACTTTAAAAAAATTAATAGACCTCATGAAGCAATTAGGCTTAACGATATTATAGATGGTTTAATTAAATTTAGAAATGATTTTGAGGGGAAAATGTATTTAGAAATCTTTATTGTACCTAATATAAATGATACTTTGGAAGAGTTTAAAAAAATGAATAGTATTATTGAGAAAATAAAACCAGAGCGAGTACAATTGAATACTCTTGATAGACCTGGTACTGTTGAATGGATTAAACCTGCTTCAGAAGACGTATTAAAAAAAGCAGCAGAGATAATTGGTAAAAGAGCTGAAATTATTGGTCATTATTCCTCTGATACTAAGAAAAAAAGTATAAGTAGTAAAACAAAAGATGAAATTATTGAGACAATAAAAAGAAGGCCCTGTACTGTTAAAGATCTTTCTAATATTTTGGGAATTCATGTTAATGAGGTAAATAAATATTTGAGAGAATTAGATAAAGATTATGATTTAAAAATAACCAATGAGAAACGTGGCAGGTTTTATTTTCTTAAAGAGGAGGATTAATAATGTCTGAAGAGATAAAAGTTAATTGCTTAGGAGAAAATTGTCCGGTTCCTCTAGTTGAAACCAGGAAAGCACTTAGAAAAGCAGAGAAAGGTGATGTTTTAGTAGTTACTGGAGATCATTCAGCTTCAAAAAAAGAAATCCCCATGGCTGTTGAAGCAATGGATTTGGAACTAATATCTGTAGAGGAGAAAGATGATTACTGGGAAATCAGAATCAGAAAATAGAGGTGAAATTTATGGGAGATAAGGCCACGTTAATTGTGGAAAGTGGGGACTTTGACAAAATATATAGTGCCTTTATAATAGGTAATGGCGCTCTTTCAATGGGTATGGATGTTTCTATGTATTTTACTTTTTGGGGATTAGAAAGGTTGAAAAAAGATAATTTAGATAAAGGACCTTTATCTAAAATGAACTTTTTAGGGCTTGGTAAATTATTTATGAAATGGAAAATGAAAAAAGCTAATGTACGTTCATTAGAGAACATGTTACAAGATTATGTTGAACTCGGTGGCAAAATATTTGCTTGTGATATGACAATGGAAATTATGGGTATTGAAAAAGAAGACTTACGAGATGAAGTTATAACTGAATATTGTGCTGTAGGTACTTATATTAAAGAAGCACGTGAATCAGAAATGACATTATATATTTAAAACGAGGTGATTTGATGAGTAAAGATATTGTTTATTTAGATAATTCTGCTGTGACTAGAATTGATGAAAAAGTTTTGGATGCTATTAAACCTTATTATTTTGATGATTATGCTGTTGCGACGTCGGAATTTGCTTATACAATGGGGATTGAAGCAAAGGAAGCACTTGAAAATGCAAGAAATACTATATCAGATTCTATTGGAGCTAAAAGTGAAGAATTAATTTTTACTTCGGGAGCAACTGAGTCTAATAATTTAGCTCTTAAAGGTGTTATGTATAATCAGGATAAAAAAGGACATTTAATTGTTTCTGATATTGAAAACTTTTCAGTGTTAAATACTGCCAAAACCCTTGAAAGAGAGGGTTATGAGGTTAGTTATATTAGTGTAGATGAAAAAGGTAAAATTGACTTTGAAGAATTAAAAGAAGAAATTAGAGCTAATACCATTTTAGTTTCCATTCAACATGCTAATCAGGAAATAGGAACTCTGCAGGATATCAATAAAATAGCTGAATATTTACATGAAAAAGATATCTTATTCCATACTGATGCTACTCATACTTTTCAGAGAATTCCAATCGATGTTTCCAAAACACCTATTGACCTAATAACAGTTGCTGCTCATACTATACATGGTCCAAGAGGTATCGGTGGATTATATAAAAGAAAAGGAGTAAAAATTAAGAAACTTATGGATGGTGGATTTCAAGAAAATAATCTAAGAGCTGGAATAGAAAATATACCTGGAGCTGTTGGATTTGCTAAAGCTGTGGAACTAATTACTGAAGAAGAAAATTCAAGGTTAAAAGAATTACGTGATTATTTAATAGATAAAGTGGAAGAAGAGGTTGAAGATGTCACATTAAATGGTTCTCGCGAGGATCGAATCCCGCAAAATGCAAATATTACTTTTCATTATGTTGAGGGTGAATCTATAACCTTACACCTTGATATGAGAGGATTTGCAGTTAGTACCGGTTCGGCTTGTTTTAGTAAATCACTTGAGGCTAGTCATGTTATATTAGGTATTGGTGGAGATCATGAAAGGGCTCATGGTTCTATAAGATTTACATTTAGTCGTTATAATACAAAAGAGGATGTAGAAAAAATTGTAGAAGCAGTAAAAGATGTTGTGAATAATCTAAGGGAAATTAGTCCTTTAGGTAAGAAAGGAAGTGAGTAATATGAGTTCTCCTTATAGTGATAAGGTAATTGAATATTTTCAAAACCCTAAAAATGTGGGTGAAATAGAAAATCCTGATGGAATAGCAAAAGAAGGTTCACCAGCATGTGGAGATATGGTTCAGCTTCATTTGAAGGTTGATGAAGACACACAAAAAATTGAAGATATTAAATTCCGTTCTTATGGTTGTGCTTCGAATATAGCAACTGGATCAATTATTACAGAGATGGCAAAGGGCAGGAGTATTGATAAAGCAAAAGAAATTACCTGGCAACAGGCAGCAGATGAACTAGGTGGTTTACCTGCTGTTAAAAACCACTGTTCTGTTTTAGCTGTTGATGCTTTAAAAGAAGCAATAAGAGATTATGAAGAAAAACATGGGCTTGTAGAAGAACAGGTATCTACCACAATAGAAGTGGCTAAAGAAAGACTAAAACATGTTATGAATCCTATTCATGGATTAGATGTTCTTAAGACTAATTTAGTTGAAGATATAGAAATTAAAGATAAGGTTATTACTGTAACTGTTGATTTGGCTGAGGATCATCAATTTGCATCAGCAGTCAAAGAAGATATAAAAGAGAAATTAGAACCTCGTTGGGATATAGAGGAAGTTGTTGTAAAATATAGAGAATAAAATATAATTTTAAATAACCCGGATTCTTTCCGGGTTTTTAATTATTACCAATAAAGTTTAAATTAATTAAAATATATAATATTATATTGTTAGATCAAAAAAAATTTAAAAACAGATGGAGGTGGTTTTTATTAAATTAAAGAGTGTTTTAGCTGATGTAAAGGAGTTAGCTAGAGAAGTAGGGAAATATCAATTAAATAAATTCAATAAAAAAATAAATGTAACAGAGAAGACAAGCTATTTGGATTTGGTCTCAGAGGTTGATAAAAATTCTGAAGAAATGATCATCAAGTGGATTAATAATCATTTTCCAGGACACAATATATTAGCTGAGGAAAGTGGAACAAAAGAAACTCAATCAGAATACACTTGGGTAATAGATCCTTTAGATGGAACTACAAATTATATTCATGGTTTTCCTCTTTTTTCAATATCAATTGCTTTAATGAGAGATGAAGAACCTATTTTGGGTGTAATTTATGTTCCTTATATGGAAGAATTTTATTCTGCTATTAAAGATAAAGGAGCTTATTTAAATGGTCAAAAAATCGAGGTAGCTGATAAAAAAACATTAAAGGAAAGTTTGTTAGTAACTGGTTTTCCTTATGACTTAAATGAAGATGAATATAATAATATTAGTATTTTCAATCATCTTTTATATAAAACAAGAGGGATTAGAAGATTAGGTAGTGCTGCTTATGATTTAGCATTGGTGGCTTCTGGAAAGTTAGATGGGTTTTGGGAATTAAAACTTAATCCTTGGGATATAAAAGCTGGAGTAATTATAGTTAAAGAAGCTGGTGGAAAGGTTTTAGAAACAAATTTTCATGGGCATCATTTGATCATAGCTGGACCAAATATAATTACTGATAATATCTTCAAGGAAATAAAAGACGTTCATAATAGATAATAAAAAAGAAAAAGGAGAGCGCTAGCTCTCCTTTAATTTGATATTCAATATATCATTTTTAATTAAGCAGACCTTTCATCACGATATTTAACCGGTTTTTTGGATAGATTACTTAACCAAGGTATTAAATAATAATCAATACCAAAGGCTTTACCAGCACCGGATAATAGGGTGATTGAAATTAATAATATCCAGAGTGGTTCCCAAATACCTGCAGAAGAACCAATTGCACCAATTACAAAGTTTGCACTCATTCCAATTGCAACTAAAGCAAATAAGAATGTTAAGAAGCCGCCGATTAATGCTAACCCTGTTATTAATTCAGTTACAACTAGTACTCTCTGGAAAAAGACCTGATTAGGTACAACAAATGTTTCCATTAAATTTACATAAAAATCAGGTGTACCTGAACTCCATAAATAAGATGAAGCACCCGAGACCAAATGTTCTTCTGAACCGAACAACCATCCTTGGCTAACTTTATTTATACCTTCGATTAAGAATCTAAGACCTACAAAAATTCTTAAAAATGCTAACCAGAAGGTTCCGGATTTTTTCATCATATGTCTTACCAACATACCAATACCTCCTCGCGTATCTTTAAATTGATGTTCTATATAATCGCCTATTAAACTAAA
>Ga0207714_1001578_pt1 | contig 14597 bp, 14 predicted proteins | sample PonA232FremontCA_2_FD_187270 | JGI IMG/M metagenome (GOLD analysis project Ga0207714, IMG submission 187270) | Marine sediment microbial community from Fremont, CA, USA - Pond A23 Sediment 2 (SPAdes) | ecosystem: Environmental > Aquatic > Marine > Unclassified | place: USA: Fremont, California... | reverse complement strand
CGACGGCGATCAGCCCGATCTGTGCGATTGCTCTCCCCCCGGTGCGCACCGTCGATAGGATCCCGCTCAGGTGGACGAGATGCAGCCCCTCGAGCAGGGAACCGATCAGCCCGTTCACCAGACTCACCAACAGGAACAGCAGAATGAATCCCGTCGCGGGGTAGCCGACGTAATCCGTTATCTGTTCTCGGAAGAGCACGATACCGGCCGCGACGACCACGAAGAGCCCGAGGATAATCGCCGCGCTCGCTGCGGTGTAGGCTCCTTGGTCCTTCCCTTCGGAAACGCGCTTGGTGACCGCGTTTGAGGTGCCGACGTTCCCAAGAATCGCCAGCCACGATACCAACCCGAGGACGACGTGATAGATACCCAGCGGATCGGGACCCAGCATCCGCGCGATATACACCGTCGCTACGAACCCGAGCAGGGAGGCCGACAACTTGGAAAAATAGTATACGATCGACGTTTGTCCCAGTTGCATCCCAAATTATTCCTCGTTCATCGTCGGGGATGGACCCGCCGGTTTCTTTATTCTCGCGGTTTCCCGTGTGTCGAATCAACCCGACCTGCCTCGAGATGGGAGCTGTTCAGTCGGCGTAGCCAAGTGCCTCAAGACGGTCGGCCACCTCGCTATCGGTCAACTCCGCCCCGTCCGACTCCACCGGGCGTTCGCTCTCGACAGGTCGTCGCGCCTCGGATTCGACCTCCAGCCACGGCACCTCCCACAGCGTCGGCGTGTCGAACCCCTCCATGTGCCCCCAGACTCGGGTCGTGAACGGGAACACTCGCTCGCCGAGCATCTCGCCGTGGTCCGACGTCACCACCGACTTGCCCGGCAACCCCTCCAGCAGTTCGTCCGCACTGTTCAGGACGATCTCCAGGCTCTCGGTGTATGCGGCCCGTATCTCCTCGATCGTGACGTCGCGCTGTTTGACCGCCCCCCAGATCTGGATCCCCTCGTCGTGGTGTCCGTAGCCCTGCAGATCGAGGCGGTCGCGGAGCATCTCCGCCGTCTCCCCGAGGTACGGCCGGTGTGGCTGCATGTAGTGGACGATGAGTCGCTTGTTCGGGTACTGCTCGTGGGCTTCGATCGCAGACTCCAGCACGTTTTCCGGCTGGACGGTTCCGATGCGGTCGTCCCACGTCCGCGCGTGCAAGTGGTCGACGTGGTGGAACGTTCCCTCGGGAATCTCCGTCGAGAACGGGTTCGCCGTCACGTAGACGGTGTCGTGAAGCGACCGGTTGAGAAAATTCGCCTCGATGAACTCCCAGCTCTTTTTGCCGCGTGAAATCTCTTTTCGGAGTGTTCCGTCGATGCCGTTTGTCGCCTCGAAGTAGTCGAATCGAGCCGCGTCGAGGAGGACGAGGTTGTCCCAGTCCGCACCCATCACGTCGATGCCGTCATCGTTGTACTGCGAGTTCGTGTACGCGCCGTACGCTCGGTGTATCGGCCAACTCGCCAGCCTGAGCGCCTCCCGGCCGATCAACTCGGGGTTGCGGAGGGCGCGTCCGAGGTTCTCCAGCGTGTAGTGGCGCTTCATCAGTTACGTCGTGGTGGGCGTAGATCCGGCAAAACCCTTGTCGGACTCGCCATAGAGCCGCCCGAGTGTGCTGGCCGGATCCCCGTGGCTGCAACACGTATCGGCTTCACTCATTACTGACCAGTTCGTCGACACGACCCCTAAGTCTCTCGGTATCGACCACGATATCCGCCGAGTCGGCCCGACAGTACATCGGCTCGTACGCTACGCCGAGCGCGTCGGCCAGTAACTCGTAGGGCTGTTTGATCTTCTCCCCGAACAGCTCTACGAGCGTACAGTCCTCGGCGAATATGATGTCGGTCAAGCCTGCCCCGTGCGGTCCGACGACGACGTCGGCCTCGGCGAACAGGCGTGCGTTCGCCGCGAGCGGTCGCTCCTCCAGGCGATACCGCGAGAACCCGAACCCTGAGAGCACGTCCATCACCGCCTCCTCGTTCAGCACCCGGCGCTCGATAGCGTTCGAGCGGGAGACGTACACGTTGTTTCCGTCTCCCCCTCCGGCCCCGTCCGATACGGTCTCGAGGACCTCCCGTCGGATCCACTCGAAGTCCGAGGCGTGCCGTTCGGGATAGGACGGCACGACCAGATTCCGGACGACGTACGACGGCTCCGTCGCGTGTACGATGTTCGACCGTGGCCATCCGAGCAGACCGAGCGTCTCGTCGACGAACGGTAGCGCATCGTCCGGAACGAGGACCGTCACGCTCTCGGCTGTCGCCTCCTCGAACGCCCGGAGATACCGGATCTTCGGGACCGTCTCGACCATCCAGTGGTAGTAGTTCGGATACCGCGGTACGAGCGGCGCGACGGTGTCGAGAGCCGTCGCTGTGTCGCCCGGTCCGTCCCATCCGAACAACCGACGGACGGGTGCGTCGCCGTAGAACAGCTCCCGCGAGAGCATCGCCATCATCGCCTGCTGTGCCTGCCCCGGTTCGGCGGCGCTCTCCTCGAGAATCCCGAGGGCATCGGTCGACGCCAACCCGGTTTCCGAGAGGATTCGTCCCGGCCCGACGGACGCGACGAACGGCGCCGCATCCTCGGCCGCGGGCGTCGAAACCGGAACCACTCGGCGCGCGTTTGCCCGCAGTTCGTCCCTCGATGCCGTCTCGACGACGCCGCCCTCGACGAGCGGGTCGAAGACGGGACGCCCGAGTTGTTTCCGGGTCAGCAAGTCCCCGGCTGCGACGACCGTGCTCTTGAACCCATCCTGGCGAAGCTTCCGTCTCAGTTTCCCGGTCGAGAACTCGCTCGATATCATCGGCGTCCCCGGGGGCCGTTCATCGGTAGCCCAAAGCCGCCAGTTTGTCCTCCAGTTCCGCGTCGGAGATGCCCTCGCCGTCGCCCTCGGCCGGGGGCTCCGCCCGCACTGTCTTGCGGGCGTTTCCCTCGACGACGAACCACGGTACCTTCACGAGTTCCTCCGTGTGGACGCCGTAGGGGTGGCCGTACTTCCGGCGTGTCGGGACCGGTCCGAGCCGCTCGCCAACCAGATTGCCGTGGTCAGCAGTTATCACCGACTTGCCGCTCAACTCGCCGAGCAGCGGTTCGACCTCCGCGAGCACGACGTCGAGGTTCTCGTTGTACGCCTCCCACACTACCTCGAGGGGAACGTCCCTACCGTCCCGGAGTTGCTTCCAGATCCCGGGTTCCCCCTCGACGTCGTGCTCCATCGTCCATCCGCCGCCGACTATCTCCCGTCCGCGCTCGCCGATGAACGGCGCGTGTGGTTGCATGTAGTGAACGACGAGACGCTTGTCGGGATATCGCTCGTCCGCCTCGCGGGCAGCCTGTGAGACGGTCTCCGGCCGAACCGTCTGTAGCTCCTCGTCCCACTCCCCCAGACAGTCCACGACGGCGTGGAACGTGTCCTCGTCGAGGCCCAAGCGAGGAATATACGGGTTCGCGTTAACGTAGACGGTGTCGTGAAACTGTTCGCCGACGAAGTTCCGTTCCATGAACTCCTCGCTACTGGAGCCGAGCGAGATGCGCGACTTGAGCGTCCCGGCCCCCTCGATTCGCTCGGCGAACATGTCGTATCGGCAGGCGTCGAGAACGAGTAGATTGTCCCAGTCCTCCTCCATCACCCGCGTGCCGTCGCCGTAGCGCAGTCTGAACAGGACGTTGTTCACTTCGATAGGGACGTATCGGAGCGCGCTCTTGGCGGTCTGAATCGCTCCCCCGCTGGCGTATATCTCTCTCGCTTTGCGGAGATGGTGGCGCATGGTACGAGGGAATCGGGGCGGAGCAATAATGCTGTGGTTCGAACAAAGCACCGATCGCTGTTCCGTATCCGCATTACACTTTGTATCCCAGCGCTTCTAGTTGATTGTCGAGCTCCTGACGCGACATCCGTTCGTTATCGGGTTCCTCGACGGTCGGTTCGTGTGTTCGCTCGTCGTCGGCGGATGTGACTACCCACGGGACCTTGCGAATCTGTGGATGGAGGCTGCCGAGCTTGTGTCCGAGCACGCCGTACTCACCGAACGCTTCCCCGTGGTCCGCCGTAATGACGACTCGGTCGGCGTCCAAATTGTCGAGCAGCAGTTCAATCTCGTCCAGTACGTAGCGGAGGTCGCTCATGTATGCCTCCCAGATGCTCTCCATATCGCCTGTTTCGTAGTAGTAGTTCCACCAGTCGTATTCGTGATATTTGAGTTCGCGACCCTCCTCCAGGGCCTGCGAGAACCAGGGCGTGTGCGGCTGGTGATACTGAACGATGAGTCGGTCGAAGTCGTGTTCGCGCCCAACGGCGATGCCCCGATCCGTCACGTACCTCGGGGGAGTGTTCCCTTCCCTATGTCCGAAGGGGCCCTCCTCACCGATAGTTTCGAAATTGAACAGGTACTCAGCCTTTCCGAGGTCATCAATATCGACTGACGGTATCGACCGGAGCGCTTTGAACGGAAGGGGCCGACCATTATCAGTCTCGTGGACCTTCGTGTCGAGTATCTCTTGGATGTGGCTCTGTGCGGAGAGAAACGCCGTCTTCTGGATTTCGTCTAAATGTTGCTTGTCAAACGTTCGTGCGAGCCACTCCGCTGACGCCCCACCGACCGACCAGATGTTGTCCACCTTTTCAATGAACTCGTATTCATCCTTGACTATGCGAAGCGCGTCAACACGTGCCGTATCGAGAACGATGAGAGTATCCCATTCCCGATCAAAAACGTTGGTTCCGATCGTTCGAAGACCGTTCAGGCCGACCGTTGGCGTCCGGTATGCATAGTCTAGTATAATATTGTCTATAATCCGACTTGGATTTTTCAATCCTTTTCTGATATTTTTTAATGTTAGTGTGTGATCAGCCATGGTTATTGTTTCTGTCTAAATAGGTAAAAAGTTCGCTACCCAGACTGGTAATAATTGATACTGTCTGATGTTCTAAAATCGAATCTAATTAATAACGCTTTTCAAATATAGTCTAGCTATGGTAAAATTGACGGAACGGTATACTCTTGAGAACCTAAAAAAGGTCTTTGAGCAACCGGGATACATAGCTTGGGAAATCCAGCGCTTATTATTCGATTACCGATTTGGAGGTGAGGCTGTCGATGTAATGGCTGAGGATTGGGATAATCTGGTACTTCTCGATGCTTGTCGGTATGACTATTTTAAATCACAGCATCAGATGTTGGGCGAGTTGACACCTATTATTTCACATGGCGGACAGAGTTGGGAGTTTATGCAGGGTAACTTTGTCGGGAAGAAATTTCACGATACAGTATATGTAACTGCTAACCCTCACACCGGAAAACTAGATGAAGATGTGTTCCACGCCGTTGAGCCCCTATATATTGATGCGTGGAGCGAGAAACACGAAACGGTTCTCCCCGATGCTGTAACCGAAGCGGCGCTTGACGCTCATGCTCGCTACCCCAATAAACGGATTGTTGTCCATTTTATGCAACCCCATCGACCCTATTTGGGTGACACTGCGGCAGAAATTCAGCGGGAACACGACACCCATGGATTCAACCGAAACCTTGCTCATAATGATGAGACGCCCGACGGAACGTCCTTCTCAACCCTTGTCGAGAACGGGAATATCCCTATTCAAAAAACACGTACAGCGTATCGTGAAACGCTTAATATTGTTTTAGATAGCGTGAACAAGTTCCTCGAACAAATCTCCGGAAAGAGTGTTGTTTCGGCTGACCACGGCGAGTTGCTTGGTGAAAAAATACTTCCTTTTACGACGCCCAAATTCGGACATTCTCATCAGTATCTTCGAAATAAGACGCTGTATCAAGTCCCTTGGCTTGAAATTCCGGCTGATAACCGTCGCAATATCACGAGTGATGAACCGGTTGGATTTGACCGAGATGACTCAACCGTCGTTACAGATCGTCTGAAAGCTCTTGGATATAAAAATTGATATAAGAGTCACCAATTATTTATAATAAGCGAGACTTTGAATAAGTGATGAATCTGGTCTATCGCGCTTATAAATTATTTAAAAACGAAGGGTTAATATCAGTGCTCTATGGAGCCAAAAAAAAGCTCATTTCTCCGCTTGACCCGCTATATCAGTGTATAAAACCAGCTTACAGGACGTATTCTGTCGGGGCCACGGATGCTACGTTCAGTATGAAGCCGCGCCGGCTTGATTGCCACGACTTTGTTGATGATCTTAATTCTGAGCGAGACCTGATTAAACGGATGCTTAATGTCACTAAAAAAGACGATATCTTCTATGATGTGGGCGCAAATATCGGTGTCCACTCCTGTCTGATCGGTAATTATATCGAATCAGGCCGTTTGGTCGCTTTTGAGCCGATACCGGATGTGTTTAACACATTGGAAGAAAACATCGCGCAGAACGGGATTAAAGCCGATTTATTCAATATCGCACTCTCTAACGAGAATAGCACCACCCGGATGGCGATAGAAGGACAAACAGGACACCAATTCTCCAAAGACAACGGCTCTCTTGAAATTGAGATGCGGCGTGCCGATGATGTCGTTACTGACCAGAATCTTCCCTTGCCAGATATCTGTAAGATAGATATAGAAGGTGCAGAGTATCTTGCGCTTGAGGGATTCCAGAATACGCTTGCAGAATCGCCATGTCGACATGTCTTCTGTGAAATCCATACTAGCAAGATTGAAGAAGTCGGTGGCTCCGCCGAAGAAGTCGAATCACTTCTTCAACGGCTCGGATTTAATATCGAATACATGGGCGATCGGCGAGAGAACTATTTTATTCAGGCTACGAATTTAAAAGAATAGAATATGAGGATCGCCCTCGTCACCCCTCGCTACCCCCCCACTCACGCCGGTGGCGGCGAAATAAGCGCCCGCCTCCTCGCCGAACAGTTACAGGAGCGAAACGTGGCCGACGTGACGGTGTACGCCTTCGACGGAGACACCGAAGAGACCGTGGGCGGCGTTGCGGTCCGTCGACTCGCTGACGTGCCCCAGTACCCTTACACGCTCCCGAACGAGATCGCCCACCGGAAGCTCCGCGCGGCGCGTCCCGACTGCGACGTGCTTCACGCGTACAACATGCATCTCCATCCGGCTGTCGGCCGCCTCTCGGCGCATCTCGACGTCCCGGCCGTCGCGACGCTGAACGCCTACCCGCTCGTCGACTGGGAGCACGTCGGCGTCACGCCGTCGCTCCAGCGGAAGGTGTACCAGCGGACCCTCCTCCGACTCGAACGGCCACGCCTGAAGCGACAGATGCGATCCATCGACCTGTTTCTCCCGCTCAGTGGCGCGGTGGAGCGGGTCTATCGCGAGCACGGGTTCGCCGACGCCGACTACGAAGTAGTGCCGAACATGCTGGACCCGTCCTTCGAAGCACCCGAACAGACTGCGGGCGACTCCGAGCGCACCCGGCTGCTGTACGTCGGCTATCTCCGCGACTCGAAGGGCGTTCGCTATCTCATCGACGCGATGGACCACCTGTCGTCGGCGTTCGAGCTCACAATCGTCGGCGGCGGGCCACAGAAAGAGGCCCTGGAACGTCGGGCCGCCGCGAGCGACGCGAACGATCGGATCGAACTCACCGGCGAGATCCCCTACGACCGGGTCACGGGGGCGTACGCGGACGCCGACGTCTTCGTCCACCCCGGCGTGTGGCCGGAGCCGTTCGGACGGACGATCCTCGAAGCGATGCAGGCAGGGTTGCCCGTCGTGGCGACGAACGTCGGGGGACCGGCTGAGACCGTCCCGCAGGACGAGCTGCTCTGTGCCCCCGGCGATCCGACGGCCTTGGCAGATGCGATTAAGCGTGCTGCCTCGCGTGCGGACGAGATCGGAGCAGCGAACCGCGAGTTCGTCGACGACCAGTACCACCCCGACGCGGTCGTGCCGCAGTTCGAGGCCGCGTACGAGCGAGTGCTCGACGCGAGCGAGTGAACAGCCTGCGGCGACTGTCGGGACGATGCGTGAACGATATGCCCGTGGGGGCTACAGGGCAAGTGATGACCGAGCACGGCGGCTCGCCCCGTGGCGGCGACGACAGCGTCGGCGGCGAGGACGGAGATACGGAACCCTCATGCGGGAGCGTCGCCGTCGCCCACTGGGGCGAACACGCCGACGGCGGCGGCGACCGCCTCGCCTGGGAGCTGGCCCGCGTCTTCGAGGACGCGCCGTTCTACGTGGGCTGGCGGGAGCCGGCCATCGAACCGGACGACCTCGACCCCCAACAGCTCATCGACGGCCGAATACTCAAGTGGGCGCTCGAACGCGGCGGCCTCGCCAGACAGCTCGCGCACCTGCTCGGCTGGCAGGTCGCGTCGCCGTTGCGGGAGCACGACGTCCTCGTCACGAGCGGGAACGAACCCCTCTTCTACGTCGCGCCGGCCGACCAGACGTGGGTGGCGTACGTCCACCACACGAACCGCCGGCAGTCCGACCAGATCACCGAGGTCGCGTCCTCGCGGTTCGCCCCGCTGAAGCTGCTTTTGTACTACGCGATGCGGGTCGCCTACGATCACAACACCCACCGGCCGGACCTGTTCGTGGTGAACTCCGAGTTGGTGAAACGCCGCCTGCTCCGGTACTGGGGGATCTCCGAAGGCGACATCAGGGTCGTGTACCCGCCGGTGGACACGGACTCGTACGCGCCGACGGACGCCGAGACCGGCGACTACTACGTGACGCTGTCGCGTTTGGACTGGCACAAGGATGTCGACGGCATCGTGCGGGCGTTCGACGGCCTCGACGAGCGGCTGGTCGTCGCCGGCGACGGCCCGGAACGCGACGCGCTCGAGGCGATGGCGGGCGAAAACGTCACGTTCGAGGGGTTCGTCTCCGAGGCTCGCAAGCGGGAGCTGTTGGCCGGTGCAAAGGGGTTCGTATTCAACGGCCGTGACGAGGACTTCGGCATCGCGCCCGTGGAGGCGCTCGCGGCGGGTACCCCGCTGTTGGGTGTCGACGAGGGCATGACACAGTACCAAGTTGTGCCGGGAAAGAACGGATACACACACGACCGCGCGGCGGGCCCGGCTGGGATCCGAAAATCCGTCGCAACGTTCGAGACCGAGGGGGTCGAGTGGTCTCCCGGCGAAATCGCGTCCTTCGCCGATCGGTTTTCCGTGTCGAGCTTCCACGACGGGATCCGATCGGCGGTCGCCGACGCCGCTGAGAGCTCGCGGACGGAGCCGGAGTGGTACGGACAGTACCACGAGTAATGCTTCAGCCTCTCGCGATTCAAAACACCTGTAACGCCGAAATAACGCTATTTCGCCGTACCGAACCCTCTCCTGAGAGCACGCACGTCGAAGCACATACTGCCTGCGTAGCCTCCAAACTCGCCCGCGGGCGTTGCATCAAATACCGCGCCAATCATCACGACATGAGTATGGCGAGGCCTCTGAACTGTTCGACGACGGCACGCAGACGCGCGACCTCACCCATGCACTTGATGCGGCGACCCCGTCGCCGCGTTCGCGTCGTCCGCGCGCCACCCTTTTATAAACGGCACGACACCTCGAACCATGTCCTTCGATCCCGACGCAGTCGAGACGGTCACCGTCGACTCATACGGAACGCTCGTCGACCCCTCCGCGGCGGTTGACGCCCTTGACGAGTACGTCGAGGCGACCGACTCCATCTCCGACGTCTGGCGGACCAAGTCCATCGAATACACGATGATTGGCAACTTCGTCGACGGCTATCAGCCCTTCTACGATATGAACCGCGATGCGCTTCGCTACGCGCTTGCGGCCCACGATGTCGAGTTGGCTGACGACACCGTCGAGAAGATCCTCTCGGTGTATCACGAACTCGAGGTCTTCGACGATGTCAGGGACGGGATCGGACGCCTGGCCGAGGGTGGCTACCCAGTCTACGTCGTCTCCAACGGCAATCCGGAGATGCTCGAGTCGATGGTTGAGCACGCCGACATCGGCGGCCTGATCGAGGACACGGTGAGCGCCCACGAGGTCGAGACGTTCAAACCTGACGCCGAGATCTACCGCCACGCCGCCGCCCGAACGGGCACGCCGATCGAGTCGATCGCTCACGTTGCCGGCCCCAGTTTCGACATTCAGGGGTCGATGCACGCTGGCATGTATGGCGTCCGCCTCGATCGGACCGGCGAGCCATGGGGAACCTACGGCCCCGAACCGGATCTGACCGTCGAGAGCTTTCACGAGCTCGCCGACGCGCTGGGGGTTTGAGGCCGACTGTCACCGGGTACCGGTGAACACCGATCGGGACCGACACTCGTCGGCGAGTTCACTCCCACCAGTCAGTATGTGAGACGCTGCGATCCCGGCGACAGGAACTACCTCTATCTCTCCGCGCCGTTCTCTGAGTCCGCTTTTTTCCCTTGACGAACGCTCCGGATCGCGAGGACCACGAGGAGGGTCCCCAACCCCCGAACGGCTGTCACGAAGCCCTCCCGCCAGCGGAGTTCTCCAGATCGCTCGTAGGCGAGTCGGCCGCCCCACCCGAGATACCGCCGCGGGACGCAGGCCACGACCGCGCCGACGACCCCGACAAGACGGACGAACGCCCCGTAGGCTGTCCCGCCGACAACGGCTAATACGACGTACAGGACGCCCTCGGTGCGTATCGCAGTGGGGAGCCACGTCTTTGCCGTCGCCTCGCTGGGGTCCTCAAAGGCAATCCGTTCGTAGCCACGCAGGATCCGATTCGGAAACAGCGTCATGGACGCGCCGAGCGCGGCCAGGAGGGCACGAATCATGCTAGTGATACACGTTCGGAGCGCTTGACCCTGTCGCCGTGTCTCGACCGGCCAAACGCGAACGCCGTTGTCACGCCTGAGGGGTCATCCGTCGATCGGCACGATGTCCGCGACGAGCTGTTTGCCGACGGATCGAGTCGACCCGTCGGTGAGCTCGAACTCGTACATGCTTCCGAAGTCGTCGTAGCCGAGGATCGAGAGTTCGGTGTCGTCGCCATTCGTCAGGTTGTGCGGTACCGCAAACGTCACCGTGTAGTTGCCTTCGTTCATACGTTTGATAGGGCCCCGAGCCTGTTGGTACTGTCGCCCGCCGTCGCGGCTGCCGGATACAGCCCGCCGTTCAAGCTGAGACATACATCCCGTGAGCCGTCCAAAGCCGCAGTCCGAAGCCGACAGGCGTTTGTTTCGCATCTACCTACGGATAGATGGCACTAATACATATGTCTCATAGGGGCGAACTCGTTGAGAGCCTCCGGGCCGACACGGCAGCGTTCCGGGATCGCGTCGTCGATCTCCCTGCTAGCGGCTCGCTTGCCGCCGATCGGATCGAACAGGCGGGTTCGCCGGACGCGTTCGACGGTCCCGACGATCTCCCGTCGTTCGGCGCGTTGAGCGCGTTGGAACGGGATCTCGTCTGGCGGCTGTGGGTACTCGACGACGCGTCGCTTGGGCTCACACTTGCCGGGCCAGCGTTTCAAGACACGCCGACGATCTACGTCAACCGGACGTTCCGGACGCTGACCGGCTACCCGCTCTCTGCGGTCCGCGGCGAGAACCTCCGGCTACTCCAGGGACCGTCGACACAGCCCGACCCCGTGGCCGACCTCGCCGAGGCGATCGGGATCTGGGAGCCGGTGACCGTCGAACTCCGAAACTACCGCCGTGACGGCTCTCAGTTCCGAAATCGGGTCTCGCTCGTCCCGTTTGAGGGGGCCTCTGGAGCCATCGCAAACTGGGTCGGTGTGCAGAAAGCCGTCGGAAACGGCCGGTGAGCCGCCTGAGATCTACTTGATCGGTCGTCGCTGTCGCGCCGGAAGCCGGTCGCCCGGACGGTCAGCCATGGCGCCCGATACGCCGCTGCTCCGTCTCAGCTGACCGCCCGGATCGCCGAAAGTAACTCCTCGCGAAACGTCCCCGGATCGGCCGACGGGGCGTCCGACGCCGATCCGAGGAGTGAGTTGACTCCGGAAACGGGGTATGCCCCCCCGGCGATCCGGAAGGACCCGCCAGTCGCCCAGACCGCGAGCCAGCCCTCGACGCCGATCCGCTCCGGGGTCGACTCGCCACCGAGGGGGAGATACGCCGTGAACTTCCGGAGCCGCCCACGGTCGCCCGAGTCGGCCCGGAACCGCTGGCTCCGGCCACTCTCGACGTCCTCGAACCCCCGCGCCTCGAGGTCGTCGGCGAAGGTCCGCTTCGCCTGGCTCGACACTGTCGGGCGCAGCGACGCCGGGCCGATCCCCGGCGCCAACGACGGCCGAAACGACAGCCGGGTTGCAAAAAAGAACCGCCAGGTGCTGTTCCCGCCCGCGGCGACGAGGTGGTCCTCGTCAGCGCCGGCGGGGGGCTCCACCGCGTCGGCGGCCTCGATCGCCTCGCGTAGCCGGGCGTCCTCGTAAAAAAGCGTATAACCGATGACGGACGCCACGGGCATCTGAAAGACAGTTTCCTCGGTTTTCGAGCGCAGCTCCCAGCCGTCCTCACGGAGTCGACCGTGGGGGACGGACGGGTACTCCGCCGAGCCGTCGGGGGCGGCCGCCCCGCCATCCCCGTCCGAATCGTGCGTCATCCGAGCCGCCTCCGTCCGCATTCGGATGCCCCGAGCATACCGACGCTTGGGAGCCCGGACGCATCAATCCCCGGCGTGACGACGGTCTGGCACGCTACACGGACTCGAAGTCTTGAATCACCACGGTGACGACTCCTTTCGGGGGCACGTCCCGAACACTGTACTCTGTCGGATGGCGCTGTTCGTGGGGATACGCCTCCGGCTGTGGCACATCGTAGCGTTCCGTGCCGCTGAATTCCCGGAGGAACTCCCGGGCGAGCATCGAATTGATGAACGCCAGCTCGGGCTGTCCGTCGTTCCCCGATCCAACGAACCACTGAATGAGCGTGCTCGAAAACGCGTCGGGGGTTCGGGGTACCTCCGGCGCGTCCCGGGGCGTGGTGTGTTCGCCCGACGAAGCCTCGCTCGTGAACGGCCGAACGCCGCCGTCTCCGAGGTCGATTTGCCCCCATATTCTATGACCCCCTTCGGCGGGAAGCAGCCGTTTTCGCCGCCATTGTTCACCACTTTGCCCCTCGTTGCCGCCGAGGTGCGGCCGACACCACCCACCGCGGCGCTTCCGGTAGCCGCGGTCAAAAGGAACGATCGACGGGTGTGTGCCAGCCTCCACCGTCTGTTCGGCTCGCTCGTCGTTTCGTTTCTCGACATTCGTGTTCCACTTATAAACGAATACTAAGACGTGTTACCGTCGTTATAAGACGTTGTCCACTCTGGGATATAAACCGACCGTCGGTAGGCTGTCGTTCCGGGCGTTCGATCGACACTAGAGGCTCTGTAGCCATCAGCGGACAGTCCCGAGCAACGCTCTTACACCTTCGTCCTCCACCAGTTTCGCCTCGGGATCGCTCCGCAACCCGCTCGCCAAAAACCGTGGGCGAAAAACGCCGCCTGCTACGCTCGAGACTACTCCCCGTTTGACTGTGCGTCGACAACGGCGACGCCGGCGAGATTGACGATGTCTTTCACCTCGTCGCCGCGCTGGAGGACGTGGACGGGTCTGTCCATGCCGACGAGCATCGGCCCGATCGCCTCAGCCCCGCCCAACCGCTGCAGTAACTTGTACGCGATGTTGCCCGCCTCCAGATTCGGAAATACCAACACGTTTGCGGGGCCTTCGAGGTTCGAGAAGGGGTAATCCTCGGTCAGCATCTCTTCGACGACGGCGGTGTCGGCCTGCATCTCGCCGTCGACGGGGAAGTCGACCTCGGGATCCTCGCGGAGCCGTCGGGCCGCCTCCTTCGGCTTGTACGTCCCCTCGTTGTCGACTGTGCCGAAGTCGGAGTACGACAGCATTGCAACCCGAGGATCGACGTTGAACTGTCGGGCGAGATCGGCGGTGTGGCGGGCGACCTCTTCGAGAACGTCCTCGTCGGGGGCCTGATTGACGGTGGCGTCGGCGACGAAGACTACCCGGTTTTTAAACGTCAGCATGTACACCCCGGCCGCGTAGTCGGAGTCCTCGGCGGTGCCGACGACCGACAGCGGCGGCCGCAACGCTGTCGGGTAGTGGTTTGTCAGCCCGGTGAGCATGGCGTCGGCATCGCCCATCTCCACCATCACGCTCGCTAAATAGTTGCCGTCGTGAACCATCCCCTCGGCCTCGCGTCGGCTGACGCCCTTGCGTCGGCGGAGTTCGTAGAGCCGGTCGGCATAGGGCGAGAGTTCGTCGTCGACGGGGTCGACAATCTCGGGTTCGAAGTCCAATCCGAGGTCCGCGGACTGCTCCCAGATCGAGCGCTTGTCACCAACGAGGATCGGCTCGGCGATCCCCTCCTCGACGAGCTGGTAGGCGGCGCGGATCATCTTGGGGTCGTCGCCCTCGGCGAGGACGAGGCGCTTGGGGTCGTTTTTCGCCTTGTTCAGCACGACTCGCATCATCTCTCTCGATTTCCCCAACCGGGCCTCCAGTTCCTCCCGGTATGCGTCGCGGTCGAGGTCGTCGCGTGCGACGCCGCTTTCGACGGCCGCCTCCGCGACCGCACCGGACACTTCAAAGAGGATTCGCGGGTCGAGTGGTTTGGGGATGATGTACTCGGGGCCGAACTGTAGCGGTTGGTCGCCGTAGGCTTTGACGACGGCGTCGGGGACGTCCTGTTTGGCGAGATCC
>Ga0207714_1001577_pt1 | contig 14606 bp, 17 predicted proteins | sample PonA232FremontCA_2_FD_187270 | JGI IMG/M metagenome (GOLD analysis project Ga0207714, IMG submission 187270) | Marine sediment microbial community from Fremont, CA, USA - Pond A23 Sediment 2 (SPAdes) | ecosystem: Environmental > Aquatic > Marine > Unclassified | place: USA: Fremont, California... | reverse complement strand
TCGCGACCCGCTGTTTCTGGCCGCCCGAGAGCTCGTCGGGCGTGTGATCGAGCCGGTCACCCAGCCCGACACGGCGCAGCAGGTCGACCGCCCGCTCCGTGTACTCCCCGTCGGTGAAGGCCGTCGGCAGTGTGACGTTCTCGACGGCGGTCAGCGTCGGCAGCAGGTGGAAATCCTGGAAGACGAAGCCGATGTACTCCCGGCGCGCGTCGGTCAGCTCCGCCTCCGAGAGCGCGGTGATGTCCTCGCGTTCGAGACGGACGACGCCGCGGGTCGGCACGTCGAGCAGTCCGAGCAGGTTCAACATCGTGCTCTTGCCGCTCCCGCTCGGCCCGACGACCGCGAGAAACTCCCCGGGCAACACCGCGAGATCCACGTCCGCGAGCGCCGTCACCGTCTCGGCACCGTCGTACTGCTTGGTCACGCCCCGCAGTTCGACGGCCGGTTCCCGCGTTGTCCCGCTCATCGTCTTCGGTAAAAGAGCACGATGACGCCGAACACTGCCAGGAGGAGCACGCCGACCAGCCCGATCACTGTCGCCGACGGGCCGTCGCCGTCCGCGCCGATGGGGTCGGTGTCGACCGGGAACCGGACCCGTTCGGTCCGCTCGTCACCCGCGACGAGGTAGTCGACTTCGAGCGGGACCGCTGTGGCGTTCTCGTCGATCGTGGCTGTAAGTTCGAAGGGGGCGAAGCCGTCGCCGTCGATCGCCCCGACGAAGAAGTCACGTGCCGGGTACGACGGCGAGACACCTCGGGCCTCCCTGACCGCGACGACGACGCCGGTGACCTCCCCGCTGCCGCGGTTGCCGATATCGCCCGTGATTACGATATCCTCGCCGTCCTGCTCGACGTCGACGCCCGTGACGGCGACCGACCCCTGGTTCGGCGTGGGGTTGTACGTCGTCGTCGCGGTCGCCCGGCTCCCGCCGGCGCTGTAGGCCGCCTCGAAGCTGACCTCGGCGGCCGGCGTCCGTTCCAGCGAGACGACGACCGACTCCTCGGCGCCCGGCGCGATCCGGTCGGCGACGGGTCGGGGACCGAGCGAGCGGTTCCCGGCCCGCGGATCGAGCACCACGCCCGTCACCGGTGCGTTCCCCAGGTTACTCACCGTCACGCGCACGCCCGAGTCGGGACTGTCGGGTTCCTCGCTTTGCTGATCGAGGATCCCGCCGACATCGACGCCGAGGTCGGTTCCCTGGCTTTCGGGCGGCGGCTCCTGGGTCGTCACCCTGACGGCGACCCGGGAGTCCCGGGGTGCGATCTCGAGGATCTCGGTCTCCGTCACCGACGCCTCCGTGTCCGCCGCCGTCGTGTACGACATGTTCGTTTCGAGGAGCGTCTCCCCGGCGGTCTCGGGCCGCAGGCGGAAATCGAGCGTCGTCTCCTCGCCGGGGGCGATCGAGGGGACGACCCGCCGGTCGATCTCGTCGACGAGCCCGGGGCCGTCGAGCGTGACGACCACGTTGCGCAGGGTCGCCTCCGTCGGGTTGCCGACAGTCAGCGGGATGTCGGCCGGGACGCCCGCCACTGCGGTGTTGTTCTGCATCTCGATACTGGGTGCGCCGTCCTCCACGACGACCGTGACCGGTCGGCTCACGTTGACGGCGGTGCCGTCCTCGTTGGTCCCGTTGAACGCCGCGGTCAGTTCGTGGACACCCGGCCGGTCGAACGTCGTCGTCAGCGGGACGGAGATCCCGTCACCGACCGCCAGCGCTCCGAGGTTCCTCGCCTCGACCACCGTCTCGCCGTCGTTGACGAGTGCGATCCGGTCGACCTCGACGGCCTGGTTGCTCCCGACCGAACTCTGGATGCTGACCTCGACGGTGACGGGCTCGCCAGCCGTCGGCGTCTCCGGGCTGACCGAGACGTCGTCGACGGTCAGTCGCACCTCGGGCACGGCCGCTCCCGAGGTCGCCAGTGAAACGCCAACGAAGAGTGATACAAACAGAACAGCCACGACCGCATGCCGATTCATACCAGATGTAGGGTCTGTATTTGGTTAGGTGTGACGGTGTGTCTGGCGATTTACGCCAGCAGGTCGGGGAGATCGTTGACCGATTCGACGACCGCGTTCGCGCCCGCGCGATGGAACTTCTCCCGCCCCTCCTCGCCGGTGTGTCCACCCGTCAGCACTCCGATCCCGTGGTAGGTCCGGTCGTCCGCCTCCGCGGCGTTGACCGCCGTCCGGACGTCGTCGAGCGTGTCGCCGGCGAACGCGACCGCCTCGGCGTCGAACCGCTCCGCGAGCGTGACCAGTGCCGTCGGACTCGGCTTCCCCTCCTCCCAGTCGTCCATCGTGAACCGGTGTTCGTCGGGCACCGACAGCCCGACCCTGTCGAGTGCGATCTCGGCCTCGGCGGCCGGCCGGCCCGTCAGCACGCCGACTGCGTACCGGTCGGTCAGCGTCTCGATCGTCCCCTCGTCGACGAGCACCGGCTCGTCCTCGATGAACCCCTCGCAGTCGAGTGTCGGCTCCTCGCCTTCGAGTTCTCGATAGCGCTCGTTGCCGAGATACAGCTGCTGGAACAGTTCCCGGTGGCGCTCGGTCTCCCACGAGCTAAGGACCACCTCGCGGGCGGCCGGCGTTACCGACTCGCCTGCCGCGGTCCGAGCAGCGGAGAGCCCGCCGCCCGTGCCGGCGATGGTGTCGGTAAACTCCTCGACAGAGCTTTCCATCCCCTCGCGCGAGGCGAGCAGGTACAGCGCGATGGCGTCTGTCAGCTCCCAGTCGTTGTTGAAGCCGCCGGCTTCCTTGAACTGCTGGATGGTGGAGTGTTCGATCTGTTCGTCGTAGATCCGTTCGATCGTCTCGACGATGGCTCGCCGATACGAGTTCTCGACGTCGACGAGCACACCATCGATATCGAGTACCACTGCCTCGACGTTCATTACAACCGGTCAGGGGCTGCTCGTTCAAGCCCGTTGTGCATCGTGAACGAACAGGGTCTCCCCGGGGAGCCGCTCGCGTCTGACCGGCACCGTCGCCGGATCGGCTCCGAGTGTCGTAAAGAAAACCGCGCTGTCGATCCGGCCGCCGAGCCTCGCGACGGCCCCGTGGAGGTCGGGCGGGAGATTGAGCGCGTACAGCGCCTCGGCGTCCTCGTAGACGGCCAGTTCGGGATCGAACACGTCGTCCCTGACGAAATCGAGCCCGGGGAGCCGGCAGTCGCGGACGTCTGTCACCGTCACGTCGATGCCGCGGCTGGCGAGCCCGCGGGCGACGGCGGGCCGGTCCCCGACTCCGACCTCCACCACGGGATCGAACTCGGCGAGCCGGTCGAGCAGCGCCTCCCTGGTTGCCGTTCGCACGGGATTTTTATTTGGGTGCATCTCATATATAGCTGCATGCACGTCGACATCGTGCCGGTTGGTGAGGTCGACGCAGTGGTCAAACGGGAGGCATCGTCGGGCCTGCGATCCGTTTACGACTGTGAGGTAACTGTCCACGACGCCGAACCGGTGCCGTCAGGATCGTACGACTCCTCGCGAGAACAGTACCGCGCCGAGGAGTTCATCGACCTCGCAAAACGGGTTGGCAACGGAACGAAAAATATCGCGATCACGCCGAAAGACCTGTTCTACCACCGGCGAAACTACGTCTTCGGGCTCGCCTACCTGGGGGGAAACGGCAGCGTCATCTCCACGTACCGGCTCAGAACGTCTTCCGACGGCGGCTTCTCGAACCGCTCGCCGGCGGAGATCTTCTCCGACCGCGTCCGCAAGGAAGTCGTCCACGAGATCGGCCACACGCTCGGGCTCGAACACTGTGACAACAAACGCTGTGTCATGAACTTCTCGCCGACGGTGCGAGAGGTGGATGTCAAAGAGCAAACACTCTGTGGATCCTGTCAACGAAACACCCTCTAACCTGTTTTTTGCTGTTCCAGCGTTTTTCCGGCCAGCGGTGGCGCCGACTGTTCCCGGAACCCCTCATCTGTTAGGAACGTTTCCGGTCGAAATCCACCCAACCAGTTTGGTATCACCTCTATATCAGTGGCTGCTATACATTGTATTGTATGAGTCAATCACAATCCGCTGACCGTACAGAGAAACTGAGTGACATTTTCGTCTCCGTTACCGGCGGCGAGTCAGTCACCGAAAAGCAAGAAGACGACACGACGGACCGGGAACTGCCCGGCGAGAGCCGCATCGACGAGGCCGTGCGCGACGGGCTCGACGATGCCATCGACGGCGCACAGGCGGACACGGGCGACCCCGGCGACGCGACTGGCTAACCCACGCCGACGCCGGCTGACGGTCCTCGCAGTATCCCTCGCCCCTTTCTCCGTCCGCTCCCCCGCCAGCGGCCGCTCCGTGCGTCGCAGTGCAGAGAGGCGCAGACGACACCGTTCAAGGATCAGTACACTCGACTCCCGTCGGGGACCGGCGACTCGGGCTGGAGGTGGACCACCCCGTCCTCGCCGTCGACGCCGACGACGAGACACTGGCTCTCGAAGCCAGCTATGTTCACGGTTCCCAGATTGACGACGGCGACGACCTGACTTCCTTCGAGGTCGTCTTCCGTGTACCGTTCGGTCAGCCCCGCCGCCGACTGTCGTCTCTCCTCGCCGAAATCGACCGTCAGTTTGTAGACGTCTTTGCGCGCTTCGGGGAACTCGGCGACCGACCTGACCGTCCCGACCCGCATCTCGACGTCTTCGAGGAACTGTGCTGGCTCGATATCCGGTTCGTCGATTCCCATCGTGGGGGCTGTCGTGGCGCTGGCCCTTCTTTGTCGGGGTTGATTGTGGGACGGTACGAACGCTCAGGGCGCGTAGTAGTACTCGCCGGCCGATTTCTGCTCGCGATCCAGTTGGCTGTCGGGCTTGTTGATCCGCGGACGGCTGGTTCGTTCGTCCCGGCGGAACGTGATATCCAGGTTCGAGAGGAAGTCGTTCATCCCCTCGCGCATCCCCTGTGGCTCGGCGGCGCGGCCGCGTTCGGCCGGTTCGCCCTCGAAGACGAGCAGCCGGTCGGCCAGCAGATCGATCATGTAGATGTCGTGGTCGATGACCATGGCCGTCGCGTCGTGGTTCTCGGCGTACCGGCGGATCGCCGAGGTGGCCATCACCCGTTGCTCGACGTCGAGGTGTGCGGAGGGCTCGTCCAGCAGGTACAGATCCGCGTCCTCGGAGAGACAGGCCGCGATGGCGACCCGCTGGCGCTCCCCACCCGACAGATCGTCGAGATGTTGCTCCATGATCGCGTCGAGTTGCAGGGGTTGTGCGATCTCCGTCGTCCAGTACGAGCCACCGAAATCGTCCGTGATCGTCGAGAGGAACGTGTCGACCCGCATCGGCTGGTCGATCTCGATGTACTGTGGTTTGTAGGCGATGTCGAGTCGTGAACTCACCTCGCCCTCGTCGGCGTCGAGCCGCCCGGCGAGGATCTTCGCGAAGGTGGATTTCCCGATCCCGTTCGGCCCGACGACGCCGAGTACCTCGCTCTCGTGGATCGAACCGGCCGCGACCGACAGCGAGAACTCCCCCTCGCCGTAGCTTTTCTCCATGGCTGGATACTCGACGAGCACGCTGCCCGTGGTGTTCGACCGCGGGGCGTGTTCCTCGAACTCGATGTCGGTCTCCCTGATCCGCATATTCTCGTTTTCGAGATACCCCGAGAGGTACTCGTTGATCCCGTTTTTCACCGACTTCGGCGGGGTGATGATCCCGAACGCGCCCGACTGGCCGTAGGCGACGTGGATCGCGTCCGCGATGAGATCCAGAATTGCGAGGTCGTGTTCCACGACCAGCATCGACCGCTCCTCCTCCTCGGCCAGTTCGCGAACCAGCCGTGCGACGGTCATCCGCTGGCTGATATCCAGATACGGCGTGATCTCGTCGAGGAAATAAAAATCCGCGTCGCGGGCGAGCGTCGCGGCGAGTGCGACCCGCTGGAGTTCCCCCCCGGAGAGCGTATCGATCGGCTGGTCGACCACCGGCCCGATACTCAACCGTTCGACCAGTTCCTCCAGCGCCCCCCGCTCGTCGGTCCGGTCGAGCAGCGCCGACGTCGGCCCGTCGAACTGGTCGGGGATCTGGTCGACGTACTGTGGTTTCCGGGCGACCGTGACGTCACCTTCTCGCATCGCTTCGAGATACTCCTGCAGGGCCGTGCCGCGGTACTCCGCCAGTACGTCCTCCCAGTCGGGTTCGGTGCCCGCCTGGCCGAGATTCGGCGCGAGTTCGTCCGCGAGGATCCGTACTGCCGTCGTCTTCCCGATCCCGTTCGGCCCGAGGATCCCCGTGACACGCCCCTCTTCCGGTGCGGGAAGCCCGTACAGCGCGAAGGCGTTCTCGCCGTAGCGGTGGATCGGTTCCTCGTCGAGTTCCTGCGGGAGGTTGAGGATCTGGATCGCGTCGAAGGGACACTTCTCGACACAGATGCCACAGGACTCGCCCAGACAGATCTCCTCGGAGATCCAGATCTGGTCGTCCGTCCCCGAGTACACGTCCTCGTCCTCGTAATGTTCCCCGCGGGTGACGATACACTCCTTGCCGGTCCGGTTGGGCGGACAGAAGTTCGCGCACTCGTAGTTGCACCTGTCCGGCTGACACTTCTCCAGATCCACCACCGCGATGCTGTCATCTGCCATCGCTTCTTACACCCCGGCGGTCAGCAGGATCCCCCAGGAGATGAACCAGAGGGTAAACGTCATAAAGAAGATGTAGAGGTAATCTTTCGTTCCGAACTCGCTCGTATCGATCCCGACCGCGGAGTAGAACGGGAACTGGACGATGATCACGGCGATGAGCCAGATCGCGCCGCTCATGTCCTCCGGCCCGCTCGCCCGCATGACCGCGAGCAGTCCGGCGATGATACCGGCGATCGTCGCCGTCGTCGTGACGGTCACACCGCGCATGTACGGGGAGAGGCCGCCGTCCGACTCGGTGGAGTCGGTCGTCTCGTCACCCGTCTCTGTAGCCATACTCCACCGTCCGCGACCCGGAGTAAAAAGCTGTTCGTTCGCGTGACGCGAGTCGATCGATTTATTCCGCTGGCAACCCACCTCCTCCCGTATGGCCGACGACGTCGAGAGCTGGGAAGGCAGCTCCCCGTGGCTGTTCCTGCTGGGACTCGTGATCTTTCTCGGCTCGGGACTGCTGTTCGTCGCCGATCTGGTCCGCGGGATCGCGGTGGTCCGCTCGATCGGGGGGAACGCGGCCGGGGCGGCGCTTTTGATCCTGTGGGCCGCTCACGACACCCTGCACAACCCCAACTCCGAAGTCTCGTCTGTCGGCGGTGCGGCGGGCACGGCACTGCTTCTGTACGGCCTGTATCTCCTCGCTTCGGGGGCAGTCATCCTCCTCACCGCTCTCGTCCACGACCAGCTCCGGCTCGGGCTGGTGTATCTCGGCTTCGCCGTCGTTGCCGTCGGTGTCGGGATCACCATCTTCCCGAAAGAGGCGATCCCCGACGACGAGGCCGACGAGGGGACCGACTCCACGCCCGCGGAGTAACTGACCGCCGGGGCGACACCGCCGAACGGCCGGCTGCCAGGGCGACAGCGCTCGACGACCGACTGTATCCCTCAATCTTTATACAGCCAGCGTTCGTTACACTGATCTGATGACAGAATCCGACGAGGAGGGGATTGCGGATCTACCTCCGAGTGCGAAGCTCGTTTACAAGGTGCTCGAATACAACGGTCCGCTGACACAGAAAGGAATCGTCCAGGAATCGATGCTTTCCGCACGAACCGTCAGATACGCCCTCGAACGCCTCGACGAGATCGGTGTCATCGAAGAGGACGTCTACTTCGCCGACGCACGGCAGAACCTGTACGAGATCTCGGAAGCTGTCACCGAGGCCGAGGCTGCTGTCTCCGACTGACATTCCTGTCTCACCGACGATACCGCGGCCCTTGAAACGTTAACAATTTATAATGTGATTTTAGCCTTTTCGGAGCCTGAAAATTTTCTCCGTTCCTCAGCTTAAATTTAGTCTGGGGTACATTTTGCTGTCACCCCGATGGAGTTCGACCCACCGTTCCCGTTCAACCTCGTCACCTCGCAGTTCCAGGAGTCGGCCCGACACTGTGAATGCCGGCGGTGTGGGAGAAACCTCCCCCCGAGTACCGAGACCTGTCCGGACTGTGGCGGGCAGGCTGTCGTCTACGACTGGTAGTCAGGACGGCGAGACGGTGATCGTCTTGCCGTGATCGATCGCCTTCTCGAGTTCCTCGGCGATGGCGCTCCCTCGCGAGACCTGTATCTCGCCGCCGCGTGAGACCGTCGCGGTGAACAGATACTCGCCGTCTGCCTGTACCTCGACCGTTTCGCCCGCGTGGCCCTCAAGCGGGATCTGGACGTGTCGGCTCGTGATCTCGGGCTGGACGGTGAGACTTTTGCCGCCGGCCGGCGCCCCCGACGCGGCGGCCCCGGCGTCGCGGTCCTCGAAGGTCCGGACGTCGATGCTGATCCCCAGTCGGTCCTCGATGTCCGAGATCCGTCCGCCGCCCTTGCCGATGACAGTCGAGATGTCGCCGTCCTCGACCCAGACGATGGCGGTGTTCTGGTCCCGGAGTTCGACCTCGACATGGCCGTGGGCCACCGAGCGGATCTCGCGTTCGATCTCCTGTTTCGCGATCCGGTCGACGCCCGACTCCGGATCCTCGCTGTCGCCGACGGGGACGGTGACGACCTGCCGGTTGAAGGTGTAAATCTCGTACTCGGGGCGCTGTGTCTCGAAATCCCGGATCAGGATGACCGGTCGGGCGAGATCCTCCTCCATCAACCCCTGCGGGACCTTGACCTCGGTCGTGACGTTGTACACCTTCGCGACCTCGCCGGCCTCGATGTAGATCACTGTGTCCGCGACCTGCGGGATGAGGCCGAGTTCGACCCGGCCGATGAGCCGCTGGAGGGCGTCGATCGCCCGCGTCGCGTGGACGACGCCGACCATGCCGACGCCGGCCAGGCGCATGTCCGCGAACACCTCGAAGTCGTCTGTCTTCCGGACCTCGTCGTAGATCGTGTAATCCGGCCGGACCATCAGAAGCGAGTCTGCAGTTTTCGACATCCGGCCGTCGAGGGCCGTGTACTGGGTAATCTCGGGCCCGACCTGCAGGTCCCGCGGTTTCTCCATCGTCTTCACTGCGAAATCCGCGTCGGTCAGAAACTCCGCGACTGCCTGGGCGAACGTCGATTTCCCCGCCCCCGGCGAGCCGGCGATGAGCACGCCGCGCTGGCGTTCCAGCAGCCGGTCTTTGAGCTCGTCTGCGTACTCGTACTCCTCCAGTTCTGTTTTGACGATCGGCCGGACTGCCGTGATCTCGACCCCGTCGCTGAACGGCGGCTGGGCGATCGCGATCCGGAACTCCCGGAACTGGACGATCGTCATCCCCGGTTCGTCGAGTTCGACGAACCCCTCGGGGTCGGCGCGTGTGGCCGCCTCGATGTCGGCGGCGTACTCCCGGACCTGCTCCTCGGTCAGCGGGCTGTCGGCGAGTTCCTCGTAGCTCATCTCGCCGACGGAGCCGCGTTTCGCCATCGGGGCCACGCCCACCTTGAGGTGGACGCTCATCGTCGTCTCGTCGAAAAACTCCTCGATCGCGAGTGCTTCGAACGACTCGGTCACCGGGTCGAACTCGGTGACATCGACTCCGGTCGCCCGGGCGACTTCCGCCTGCACGGCGTCGCTCGTGACCAGTGTCGCCCCGCGGTCGGCCGCGGTATCCCGAATGATGGCGTCGATGTCGCCCTCGTCGGCGTCGCGTTTCTCGACGGACTCCGGCCGCCGGCCGACGTACTCGACTGTCACCGTCCCTGTCCCGTCGAGTTCGACGAGGCGCTCTAGCTCCGCCAGCCCTTCCCAACCGGTCTCTCTCCCGTCGTTGGCCTGCGCTTCGAGCTCTCCGACCACTGCCTCCGGAATGACCACAGTAGCACCGGCAAACTCGCCATCATCGACGCCGTCCGATATCTGCCCGTCGATGATGACACTCGTATCCGGGACGATTTCCATACCGCTTCTAGTGGGCTCGCTGTTAAATGTGGCGCGGTCTGGCATCCGGGGACACCCTTGTCCCCGGCCGGTTCAGCTGTCCGGCCGCTGGTCGGCAGCCCGCGCGGCCAGGCGGGCGACTCTGAGTGGCTCCGGCCGCCCGCCGCCCGGGGTGTACGCCCGGATCACCTCGGCGGCCTCGTCCGGATCGATCCCCACGCTCCGGTGGAACACGGTCTCCTCGCCGACCGAAAGCTCCCGGCGGTCGGGAAGTGAACGGTACGTTTCGAGTCGTTCCGTCGCCGCCGCGCCGTCGAATGCCTCCCTGATCGCCGGTTCGAGCCCCGTACTCTCCTCGAAGGAGACCGACACTACCGGCAGTCCCGTCTCCGCTCGCAACTCGTGGAGGTCGACGACGTTGTACCAGGCGAGTCCGACCCCCGCGAGCAGGAGATACTGCAGGTCCGCGCGGCCGAGCCGGCGGTGCATCTCGCAGATCTGCTCGGTCGCATCCGTCCCACCGACGGTACAGGAACCGAAAACGAAGCCGTCGACGACCCCACTCACGCGGGTGACGACCCCGGCGAGCGTGCTCGTTTCTGTCCGGTACGATTCCGCGACCCCGAGTGCGCGGGCACCCTGCTTCATACTGGTTGTTGTGTGTCTTTCCCAGGCAAACGGCAACCGGCCGTTGACGCCATGTCACAACGAGAGGCGGGTTACACGCCGGCGGACATCAGTATCTGTGACGTGGTCACGAAAACTATCGCGACAACCGGTATCACTCCTTGATGTCCTCCAGACGGTCGAGTAACTCGTCGTTGGAGGCGGTGAACTCGAACTCGACGTCGCCGTCGTGTTCGGACTGTGCTGTGGACACGCCGTCTTCGTCGTCAAAATCAGCGTCGTAATCTTGGTTCTCCTGTTCGGTCTCGTCGTAGCTCCCGAACCCCATACATGTAATGATTATTGATTCGGACGGAAAAAGCACACGGGATCTGTAACCTGATCTATACGATATTCGGGGTCCGGACGTGGACAGTTTCTTGCCTGCCGGTCCCGTCCCCCGAGGTATGGAGGTACACAACGTCACCGCGGACGCGGACGTGTTCACCAGTAACGCGTACCTGGCACTCGGCGAGACACCGACGCTCGTCGACGCCGGCGCGATGACCGGCGTGGAGTCGGTCATCCGCGACTACACCGACCGTCTCGACCGCGTCGTCGTCACGCACCAACACTCCGATCACATCGGCCAACTCGAACCGGTCTGTTCGGCGTTCGACGCCGACTGCTACGCCTACGCCGACCACCCCGTGCGGACGGACAGCCTCCGGGACGGCGACGAACTCGTGGTCGGCGACGAGCGCTGTGAGGTCGTCCACACCCCGGGACACGGCGACGACCACGTCGCACTCGTCGGCGAGACGGCGCTTTTCTCCGGCGACGTCGTCGTCTACAACGACGGCGCCTTCGACGACGGGAGTTTCGGGCGGACCGACTACCCGGGGATGTCCCGCGAGCGACTCATCGAGAGCATCACCGAACTGCTCGACCGGCTCCCCAACTCGGTCGACTCGATGTACGCCGGCCACGGTGACGTCTACACCGGTGACGTCCGGGCAGTCGTCGAACGGTCACTCGGCCGTGCGAAACGCCGGGAGCCGAAGTACCCCGACGAGTGACAGCCTCGAAAAGCCGTTGTGAGGGGGAAAACGGGTAGCACATCGTCGCGGACACGTGTCCGCGCCGGCGCTGTCGTCACACGGTTGGTGGGAGCAGATCGCGTGGTTACTGGTGGGTGGGGAAAGCCGTCGACAAAACTGTCGACGGGATGGTGGATGCACGGCCACGCCAGGCGGCAACGGGTACTGCCGGAACACCGGAGAGTGAGCCGTCAACGGGATTGGCCGAGGGGTGGATAGACGTTTCGGGTCTCTCCGACTGTCCGGCGTGTCGGACGGACCTGGGGGGGAGTGGTCGTCCAGTGTTGACCGGTGTCGCCCGCATCCGCCGCCCCGAGTCGGACACGGCGCTGGCGAGGGGGGGAACCAGCCCGGTGTCACGCTCGGCAACGACGGGTTCGCGTGGCATGCAACTGCACGTTCGTTCTGAATCTATATAAACTTGGTGCAGGATGGTAGCCAATGGGGCTGAATGGTTCCGGACGAGCGAACCCGTCGTCGCCGGCGCAGTCAGGCGCTCCGCGTCTCCCGTGCTTTCGGTCGCAGGTTTTTGTAGCCACACTTGCGGCAGCGGTCCGCCCGCTCCGGATTGCGCGCGTTACACCGCATGCAGATCTGTTTCGTGAAGATGCGATCCTCTGCTTTGTCGAAGGAAGCCATACGGGTCAGTTATCGTCAGTACTGTTAACCGTTTCTCATCGTGGCTGGCGCGGAAAACGCGGTTGATTTAGCTCCGGGTGACCCACAGCCGGGTATGTGGCCAGTCGGACACACCTCTGTCGCGTACCTGCTCTACGCTGGGATCACCCGCCAGCGGTTCGACACGGGGCCCGGATCCGTCGCCGCGGTCCTCGTCGGCGTCGGCAGTCTCCTGCCCGATATCGTCGACAAACTGCTGGCCTGGCACCTCGGCGTGCTCCCGACCGGACGGTCCCTGTTTCACTCGTCTCTCGTTCTCGTTCCGTTCGTGCTGGCCGTCGCCGTCCTCGCGAGACGTCGGGGGAGCGGCGAGTACGCCGTTGCCTTCGGTGTCGGCGCCCTCCCACACCCGCTGTTCGACGCCGCCCCGGCACTCTGGAGCCCGGAGACAGCTACCTTCCTCCTCTGGCCGCTCCTCCCGGTCACCCCTTACGAAGGGGCTCCCCCGACGGTAGTGGAACTGCTCCGGAGTTCACTCGGTGATCCGTACTTCCTGCTCGAGTTTCTCCTCCTGGGGCTCGCTGTCGCCGTCTGGCGGGCCGACGGCTACCCCGGCCTTGAGTTTCTCTTCGGGCGTGCCACGGACAGTTCCAGGGGGTAGATACTCCACTACGTTCGTCCCGTCGAGAGCGTCACGGCTTTTATTCACCAAGAACTACTCGCTGTATGGATCTGAGACGACGACCCCGCCGGCTCCGGACCGACGGCGTCCGGCCACTCGTCCGCGAGACCGAACTCTCCCCAAGCGATCTCATCGCGCCGGTGTTCGTGGACGCAACGACCGACCAGCGACGGCCGATCGAGTCGATGCCGGGCCACGAACGGGTTCCCGTCGACGAGGCAGTGACACGCGTCGAGGAGGTCCGCGAGACGGGTGTCGAGGCTGTCATCCTCTTCGGCGTCCCGGAGTCGAAAGACGACCAGGGGTCACGGGCGTGGGCCGAGGAGGGGGTCATCCAGGAGGCGACCCGCCGGATCACCGCCGAGACCGACGCCTACGTCATCACCGACGTCTGCCTCTGTGAGTACACCGACCACGGCCACTGCGGTGTCCTCGAACCGGACGCCGCGGCGGATCCGACGGTGACCGTCGAGAACGACGAGACCCTGGCCCTGTTGCAGCGGATCGCCACCTCCCACGCGGCGGCCGGGGCGGAGATGGTCGCGCCCTCCGGGATGATCGACGGGATGGTCGGCGCGATCAGGGCGGCACTGGACGAGGACGGGTTCGAGCACGTGCCGATCATGAGCTACGCGGCGAAATACGAGTCGGCCTTCTACGGACCGTTCCGGGACGCGGCCGACGGCGCGCCCGCCTTCGGTGACCGCCGGCACTACCAGATGGATCCGGCCAACGGTCGCGAGGCGATCCGCGAGGTGGCCCTCGACGTCGAGCAGGGTGCGGACGTGCTGATGGTCAAACCCGCCCTGCCGTATCTCGACGTCGTCGCGACCGTCGACCGCGAGTTCGAGTACCCCGTCGCCGCCTACAACGTCTCCGGCGAGTACGCGATGTTACACGCCGCCGCGGAGAAGGGGTGGCTCGACCTCGACGCCGTCGCCGAGGAGTCGCTGCGCTCGATCAAGCGTGCCGGTGCGGATCTCATCCTGACTTACTTCGCCGAGGATATCGCCGCCGGACTGTAAGCGGTGTCGGCAGGGCGGTCGTCGGTCGGGCGGACACGGTTGCACACTCCGGGATGTGACACACCCACTCCCGACTCGACGGAACCACTACTGCGATCAGTTCCCCGCAGGCGGGAACAGGAGCCGGATGATCGACCGTCCGTCGCCGGTCCGTTCGTACTCGATCCCTCCGTCGGAAGCCTCGACAGCACACCGGGCGAGCCACAGCCCCAGCCCGCTGCCGTGTTGAAGCTGTGTGATCTCCGTGCCGTCGAGCAGCGGCGTGAGTTCGTGTTTCGGGATCCCGGGGCCGTCGTCGACGATTTCGAGCACGGCACGGTTACCGCCCCGTTTGCCCCTCACCTCGACGTCGGGGTCGCCGGTGTTGTGGATCACTGCGTTCTCGACGAGCCCCTCGATCGCGGACTCGATCTCCGGGATCGCCTCGACGACGACTGTCTCCGGGAGATCGGTTGCGACCGACGCCTCGGGCCAGTCCCGGTCGACCGAGCCGGCGATCCCCCGAGCGAGTGTGGCCAGCCCGATCGGACACGGCTGCTGTTCGCTGGTCAGGATCTTCTCGAGTGTGCGTGTCTCCTCCCCGAGTAACTCTAATGTCTTGGCGTGTCTGTCGACCATCTCCGCGAGT
>Ga0207714_1001576_pt1 | contig 14620 bp, 13 predicted proteins | sample PonA232FremontCA_2_FD_187270 | JGI IMG/M metagenome (GOLD analysis project Ga0207714, IMG submission 187270) | Marine sediment microbial community from Fremont, CA, USA - Pond A23 Sediment 2 (SPAdes) | ecosystem: Environmental > Aquatic > Marine > Unclassified | place: USA: Fremont, California... | reverse complement strand
AATATGAAAAAAAGAATTTTTGATAATCTTCTAACCAGAATGGTAAAAGCAGAACCTTTTCCATATAAACCAGCTATTACTTAAGTGCCTAATTCAAATCAAGTTATTAACATTTATTGGCTATAAATTTTCTTTATATATTTTAAAGTTTATCAAAAACTGAATTTTAAATAAAGTAGCTTAGTAATCTATCTAGCCTAAATTGTATATTTATGGACAGACTCTATTTAAGTTTCATGATCAATATATTTGTAATCTTTTGAGTATTCCTAAGGGATTTAATATATCTTTTTAGTCCATGCTTCAGAATGGTTTTAAGAGATTTTAACCTAAACCATCTAAATTACTCACAACTCAATACTCATCATTCACCTCTCATCACTCATCACTTACCGCTCATCTTCACTAGGAAATACTTCCCCACATTCTTTACCCGCTGCCAAACCAGCTCTTTCACCCACGGCACCAGTTTGTCCGTCCAGCGCTGCGGGTGGGTTGTGATCATGATTTTATTGGGGAGTTGGTTGTTTTCTGCAGCTTTGATGATGTCTTTCGTGGAGTGGAATACGAGTCCTTGTTTTTCCCAGGTTTCCTGCTGTGGCACTTTGTCCCGCAGGATCACTTTCCAGCCGTCCCAACGGCGGCCGGTGTCGGTCAGGTAGAAGACTTCATTAAAATCGATATCGAAATAGGGTTCTCCGATGATGCCCTGTTCTCTGTAATCGTATTCTTTCCAGATGTCTTTGCTGTCGTAACGGCTTTTTGGACTGCCATGCATGCAGATGGTTTTGACGGGAACGTATTGGCGCAATTGTTCCAGGTGGGTTTTGAATAATTGGTAGGCGCGTGGGGTTAATACTTCTTTCCCACGCTCGCCCCTCGTTCTCCGGCAGCTGCCGGAGAGACCCGGCGCATCTGTGCCGGATTTGTTGTTTTTTGGTTTAATCGTTTTTAGGGCGCGATTGATTGCATTTATGACGCGATGAAACGTGTTTGATACGCGATGAATCGCGTATCTACGGTTGTTTGTAGACGCACGACCGTTGTTATTGTATGATGCACGGTCGTTGTTATTCGTAGACGCACGTCCGTGCGTCTCTACATGCTTAACATGTTGACTCCCCGTCTGACCTCCGACCTCCGACTTCTGCCCACTGCCTTCTGCCTTCTGCTCAATGCCGACTGCATACTGCCGACTGCCTACCGAATCCGCTGCCAACGTCAAATCTTCATAATGATACCCAATTTCGTGTCCTAAATCTGCAATTTGCCGAATTATTTCTGGTTTGAATGTTTCGGGGATGATGCGGAAAAAATAGGTGGAACGAATGCCCAGGGAATGTTCGATTTTGGCTGTCTGGAGGGAATTTTCCGGCATCAGATCTACATCGTGCCTGAGGATGACCTGTTGTTTTGGTTTGTTAGGTTATTCTTGTTGAAGATACCTGCTGAAGGTATAAAAAGAAAATCCCCTCGTTTTTAATGTGTGGAGGAGGTTTTTGTATGTTTTAAGGGTGAAGTCCATGATGTTTATTTTAATTAACCGCGGAGGCGCAAAGACGCGAAGATACAAATTTACTGCGAAGGTTGAGTTTTCACCGCGGAGACGCGAAGATTATTTTTGTAAATTATACCTTAGCGTCTTAACGTCTTGGCGGTTCGTTTTTTTCATTTCTTAGCGTCTTAGTGCCTTGGCGGTTATGTTTTAATTTTCACCGCAGAGACGCGGAGGCGCGAAGTTTTTTAATTTATTCTTGGTGTCTTGGTGTCTTAGCGGTTCATTTTTTAATTTTCACCGCAGAGACGCAAAGACGCGAAGTTTTAATATTCACTGCTAAGTCGCGAAGGCGCGAAGAATATCTTAGTAAATTATACCTTGGTGTCTTAGCGTCTTAGCGGTTCATTTGTTTTCCTTTTCTTAGCGTCTTAGTGCCTTGGCGGTTCATTTCTTTTATTTCTTGGCGCCTTGGCGTCTTAGCGGTTAGGTTAGGTTTTTTACCTCAGGATTTTATGATTTATTCTGTTAACCATTTCCAGGCAGGAAGAACCTGGATATCGCCAAAACTATCTTCCTGGTTAAGTGTAATAATAAGCTTTTTGCTTAGATGCCATGATTCAAGCTCTTTTATTCCGTTGATTTCTCTGTCCAGATTTTCATTTTCCAGTTCATAACATACCTGGATTGCCTGAAGCTGTCTGTTAGAATCTTTTACAACAAAGTCACATTCGCAATCAGATTTATGGTAGAATATTTCATATTTATGCCTGCAAAGTTCAATATAAACTATAGTTTCCAGAATCCTTCCCAGATCATCACTAAATGAAAGCGTATTGGCATTGATAAGGCCGGTGTCTATAGCATATATTTTTTTCGGATTGGCAAGTTGTTTTTTTATAGAAGAAGAAAATAACGGAAGGGAAGATAACAGGTAACTATTTGCCAGGAAACCAATATAGCTAATAATCGTATTTACAGATCCTGTGTGAAATCGTTTGCTTAATTTATTATAAGAAAATTCTTTCCCGGAGTTGCTGATCAAAAACAGTGTTAATGCCTTTAAAATTTCTTCCTGTCTGATTTCATACCGTACAATCACATCCCGTGTGATTATATCCTCAAGCAATTGTTGTAATATATCGATTTCTTCATTCTTGATATATTCAGGGAATCCACCGAATGACATGTATTTTTTAAAGCTTTCTGCTGAAGGTTTAATATCTTTATAAATTAAAAATTCACGATAGGAAAAGGGATATAATACGTGGGTGAGGTGTCTTCCGGTTAATTTTGCCCCCAATTCTTTGCTTAATAATGACGCATTAGAACCGGTGAGAAAAACCGTCTTACCTTTATCGTGAGCAGACCGGATATATCGCTCCCATCCGGGAACATTCTGGATTTCATCAAAAAACCATGCATCGGGTTTTTGTTTATCGAGGATTTGATCCAGCTTTTCGAAGTCTCCTATTTCAAAATTATAAGCTCGATGATCTTCAAAGTTGAAGTATGCAGGTTGTTCGTAAAAATCCATTAGTTGTTGTAGAAGTGTGCTTTTACCGCATCTTCGTATACCGGTAATAATATTGACCCAGGACTGATGTATTCTGATCCTGTCCATCAGCTCCCGGTTGATTTGTCTGTCTGATCTGTAAAGCCATTCAGACTGGGATAAAACTATTTTTTCAAGCTGGTCCTTTAAAATCATTTTGCAGTATTAATGAATAAAAGTTTTCATTACAAATATAAAAAACTTTTCAATACTAATGAAAGGATTTTGTTATTTTTATTTCAAGGTTAGGTTTTAATTTTCACCGCGGAGACGCAAAGAAGCGAAACCTGTTTTTTCACCGCGGAGACGCGAAGGCGCGAAGAATATTTTTGTAAATTATACCTTAGCGTCTTGGCGGTTAGTTTCTTTTCGTTTCTTGGCGCCTTGGCGTCTTAGCGGTTAGGTTTTAATATTTTCCGCAGAGACGCGAAGGCGCGAAGGTTATTTTGTTAATTCTGTTAACTTAATATTCAGAAAACAGGGGAAATTCACGGTACATTTTCAACAACTGGATGGTTTCCTCTTTTAATTGCTCCCGGACAAATGTTTTCAGATTATTATCCACTAATTCTCCTATACCATTTAGGAGGTTTTTTCCGGGAAGCTTTTCAATTTTTTTAATACATGCATCTATGTATTGTTTAAATTCCATGTTCATCCTTTTTTCTACAATGGTTTTGTTGATTGGTGTCTCCTGCTGCATGAAATAGTAAACATCAAAAACATCCCGGTTGGCTATCATGTTTCTGTCTAATAATGCGCATAGTTTATGTGCGAACATGTCCGGTTTCACCATTACTTTGATTGGTATCCCAAGGTAATTTTTCGTTTCATAGCTATCGGGAAATGCTCTGTTCGATATCTCTATTTTTAAATTTCTTTCATTCTCACCATAGTCTAGAACGAGCAGCAACCCAAAATGCTTTTTTGCTTCATCCCTGATTTCACCATAATTATGAAAGAGTTTTCGTATCTTTTTGTAAACCTCATCACTTTTATCCGGAGCTAAAAGATTAAAATCCAGGTCCACTGAAAACCTGGGGAGATTATAAAAAAGCATGTGTGCAGTGCCTCCCTTAAAACCCAATGCTGTTGCCAGTTCTGTATCAGCATAGATATCTTTTAGTACTGATACCAGGTAAAATTTATGTTTATTAATGTCAATCATTTTTTAATACTTTCTGAACGCGTTTTGTTAACTGTTTGGATTGAAATATAGGAAGTATACTGTAGATACGTTCCTTATCAAGGTTTTTTATTGTATCAAAAAAATATTCTTTATTCAGATAGAGTGTATCCAGAAAAGCCCGTTCTGGAGTTGCTATGCTTATTCCATCATCATTCATGATAATCCCTGTTGAATTATATAGAATGTCATTCTTAATTTTCCTGTAGACATAAAATGTTTTATCAATGCTGACGGAACGACTTAAATAACTAATACTTGTTATTCGGGTGTCATATTGAAATAGAACATCTGATTTTTGCAGGACATATTCCAGGGAGATATATGATGGTTTGTACACTTTGCATGCAAGTTCTTCAACAGAGTAGTTTTTTTTAGTATATATGCCACGCCTGGGGTTTTTTAACTTTTGTATACGGACGTAATAGTTTATACGCTGTTTAAGCTTTTGAGCATCTGGTTCATCTAAAAGCATAGCGATTTCCTGGATGTTAAAAACCGTCCTGGTGTCGCTATACAATGTATAAATCAGGTTTGTGTTCATTGTAAACTATAGGTTTAAAATATTTGAACTATCAGTTCACAAAGTTAATGTTTTATATTAAAAACCTTGACAGGAATAGCACTTTTTTGGATATGGCCAACGGCGTAACTGTGTTATGAGTGGTGAGCGGTGGGCTTATTTCGATTTATTCTTAGCGCCTTAGCGGTTTGTTTTTTTTTCGTTTCTTGGCGCCTTGGCGTCTTAGCGGTTAATATTTTTATTTTCACCGCGGAGACGCGAAGGCGCGAAGAATATAAACAATTCTACCTTGGCGTTTTAGCGTCTTGGCGGTTTGTTTCTTTTATTTTCTTAGCGTCTTAGTGCCTTGGCGGTTCTGTTTTAATTTTTACCGCAGAGACGCGAAGGCGCAAAGTTTTTTGATTAATCTTGGCGTCTTAGCGACTTGGCGGTTAGTTTCTTTTATTTCTTAGCGCCTTAGCGTCTTGGCGGTTCATTTCTTTTATTTCTTGGCGCCTTAGTGTCTTAGCGGTTAAATTTTTTTCAGTAATTATTCACAAACCGACGAAACCCATTTTTAATCAGCGGAACATTAAAATTGATCAGAAATCCCAACCGTTTATCCGCCAGTTTCAGATAAGAGATAATCTGAGCCTCATGTATGGGTAACAAAACTTCTACTGCCTTTAATTCAATAAGTATTTCACCGGCTGCCAGGATATCTATTCTGAAGTCTTTATTTAATTCTTTTCCTTTATAAAACAGGGAGACACATACTTGCTCTTCTACAAAGATTTTCCTGGAGCGCAGCTCATCTGCCAGACAGTATTGATAGACTGATTCAAGCAACCCCGGCCCCATTTCCCTGTGGACATGATACGCCGAATCCATTATCTGTTTCGAGAGTTTTTCGTATTCTGTTTTATTCATTGTCTCATAATTTTCACCGCGGAGACGCGAAGGCGCGAAGACGCGAAGTTTTGTAATTTATTCTTTGGCGTCTTAGCGTCTTAGCGGTTCATTTTTTTCATTTCTTAGCGCCTTAGCGTCTTGGCGGTTAGTTTATTTTCGTTTCTTGGCGCCTTGGCTTCTTAGCGGTTCGGAATTTCACACCAGATGGGCCACGGTGTTTTTATTACTTGAATTTGTACTGATAATCCGGATTTTCTTTCATGATTTTTTTGCTTTCGGGGTAGTTTTCGATGAACCAAACCATGAAGGCTGTAACATCTATCTTTTTGGATAGTAATTGTTGATAGTTATTGGTATCTGCTTGGTTTGAAGATTTTTTCATGGTTGAGTGAATGAACCTATCTGCTTTTTCTAATTCAGCGGGTTCTGGTTTATATTGCTTTATTAACTGATAGTTGTGTTCTATTTCATTCACGTAGCCTAAGTTACTGTAATCTATATAAACTGATGGTACGCCCAGAACGGCGCTTTCGGTTGCTACGGTTGCGCTTTCGCCAACAATCATTTTAGCATGAGCAATTACCTGGTGAAGCATGTGTGGAGGAAATGTATAGTTATACTTTTTCAAATCTTTTGGCAATGCGATTTCCGAAGATATTATAATCGGGTATTTTTGGGCTAATTTATAGACAAAATGAAATTTATTTTTATTGTTCCATTTCTTTTTGAAAGTGTCATGCGTAGCACCGTGATTAACAAGTCTTACCAAAATATATTCCTTATCGGGAAGTTTTAAGTCGTTTATTATTCCTGGATTGATACTAAAATAGGCAGGGCTTAAATATGCCAGTTCTTTATAGGTATTGATATGAATGTGTTTTGAGCCCATGTCTTTTTGAAAGCAGGAGGGAGTTATGATATGGCTGGAAAATGTTTTGTCAAACCACTCTAAAAGGTGTTTGTGTTCTGTATCTACAAATATTATGTGGGGCGTATTGAATAATCCGGCAACGATTCCGGCATAGGGAGAAGCGAAGCTTAGAATAATATTCGGGTTAAATTTTTTTGTGAGTTTAACCAGCATGTATATTGCCCGAAAAAAATAGATAGGCTTTAACCATAGTGAGTAGCTGCCTTTGCCTTTGATCGTGTAATTTAGATTGTAAGTTTTTGCAATTTTTACGGAACAGTCTTTTTCGCGAATGGCAAAATAAACAGAATGCCCGTTTTTTTCTAAAAGCGAAGCAATGGTTTTAAAAAAATGAATTTCTGCCGGGTGGCCGGTGTCAATTAATATATTCATACGATAGCCTTTCGTATTCTGTTTAATTCATTGTTTAATAATTTTCACCGTAAAAATTTCATATTTACCGCAGAGGCGCGAAGGCGCGAAGTTTTTTAATTCATTCTCGGCGTCTTGGCGTCTTAGCGGTTCATTTTTAATTTTCACCGCGGAGGCACGAAGACGCAAAGATACAATTTTTACCGCGAAGGCGGAGAGACGCGTAGGTTGAATTTTTACCGCGGAGACGCAAAGGCGCAAAGTTTATTTAAGTAAATTCCTGGCATCTTAGCGTCTTGGCGGTTCGTTAATTATGAAATATTTGAAAAGCTTTGATATGTTTATCGTTTTATCATTGTTTTTTATATAGTTCATATTTAGTGATATGATCTACTAAAAACTCAGTGGGATCACACAATTTTTTGATGAGCTCCCGACTGAGGGAACCCCACTTTTCTTTAATTTGAGGATCGGCAATTAACTTTTGAATATAAGAAATTAAGTGATCTGAATTCCTGAGATTAATGATAAGCCCGTATTGTTCCAGTACCTTAAGCGTTCCGGCGTTCAGGGAATTGACATAAATTACCGGTGTGCCTAGCAGGGCTGCTTCAGTGGCCATGGTAGCCCCTTCGGTAATGAAAAGATCTGTTGAATAAAGCAGGTCGTGAATCTTTTCCGGAGGAATATTTATTTTATAAGAAGCAAATTGTTCGGGAAGTTTGCCTTCTGCACTGATCAGTATTTTGTAGTGGGGTTTTAACTGTTCGACAAGTTTCTTTAGCTCTTCCACTGATAAACCAGATAAACCTACATCATGATTGGCATCCCAGGAAACTACACGAATGAGGGCTAGCTTCTCATTATTGTTTTTAATGCCATATTCCCGGATAAATGCATGATCGTGTTCAAAATACCGGGGATGCAGGTAACATAGCTCCATCAGGCTATTGAAACGAATATGTTTGGATCCCATATCCTTTTGAAAGAATGCCGGGGTTATGACCTCTTTGGAAAAAGGCTTATAAAGCATATGGTTTAGACTGGCATGTTCAGTATCGTCAAAGACAAAGTGGGGTTTCTTCATTAACCATGCTACATGCGCTGCATACGGAGAGGCAAAACTGATGAACAGATCCGGTTTGAAACGGATGGCCCATTTGACGAGTAAAAAATCAGCCTGAACGATATAAACAAACTTGCCCCACATTCCTTTTTTCCCTTTTCCACGGGTTTTATATGGCAAATTGTAATGATCCAGCAGTCTATGGGTAATCTCTTTGTCGCGGGCAGAGATAAAAAACTGGTGCCCCTTATCCTGCATGATCCGGATGAAGTTTCTGAAATAATGTACGTGGGCCGGGTGGCCGATATCGATGAAGATGCGCATAAAAAATTTATTTCTTTACATTAGTCCTCTGCCGGCCAGTTTAAAGTAGTTCCAACCCACAACCAGGACCACCATGATTACCAAATATATCTTCCAGAATTTAATTGCTTTGGTGTGCATGATACCGACAGCAGACAAAATAAGCAATGTGGGCATAGAACTATAAGAAAACCGGGTGGATGTAAGCAATACGGTATCCACCAGCACGTATAGATACCCCAGAGCAAACCCCCAAAGCATAACGTTGTGTTGTCTGTAAGATTTATGCAGGGATTTGATTAAACCAAACAGGGCAAAAAGAGCCATTGCATTCCATACCATTAGACCGGGGATGTAATAATTGAACGGACCGTGGGGTATATTCTGATAATCCACTAAGGTGGGAAAAGGAGCAAAAATTGAGCCTGCTGCGAAAATCGGAATAGAGCCCAGTTGGGCCAGCTTGTTCACGCCCCGGACGAATTCAAACCTGGATTCACCGAAACCGGCTGCTTCTGCTGTAATTCTGTCATAGTAGATTTCGGCTAAACCAAGAAAATTCAGGAAAAACACAAATATGGCCAGGATTACGATACCAATAAATATACTGAATATCCGGGAACCTTTGTAATAATTAAAGAAATAAGCGCCCCCTGTCAGAAGCGTCATCAGGGCACCTGCAGCAGAGCGGAGAAAGAACAACAAGCCCAGTTGAGCTAAGATAAAAACCAGGATTTTTAAATTGAAGCGGTGTTGGGTAAAGGATTTGGTCACCAGGTAGGATAAGTTGATGATTAAAAACGTGATGAGATTTTCTTTGAGGTAGATGACCCCGTAGAAAAGCGATAGGGGAAAAACCATTAAAATCAAACCTGCCAGCCTGGCGGTCCGCTCATCCCATAAGAGCCGGGCAAGCTTATACCCAACTAGGACTGTATAGCTGCTTATCAGACAAAAAACCAGCTTGGTGAGATATATGGATTTGAACGTGAAAATGTGCAGAATCATAAGGAAGAAGAACATGCCGTAATCATCGGGCGCTCTTCCCGGGCGGGCAATCTGGTCATAGGCTCTTTTTATTCCTTCATCCTGCCATAACTCCAGTGCATAAGAGGATGAGCTATAATACGCTTTAGCGTCCATGGCTCCCATATAAAAGGGTTCGCCGGTATTGATTTCTGCAGCAAGAGAGACGATTACAAGGGCCATTAGTCTGAATAAGAAGGCTAATGTAAACAGTTTTTTTTCAAATGCCACCCCGGAGAGTTTGCTCCATTTTATATCTTTTGTGTTCACCTGTGAAAAGAAAATGGCAACGAATATAAAAGCACCAATGAACCAGGTAATATCAAACATCCAGTTGCCAAGAACCATATAGGTAGCTGCAAAAGTGACCAGGGTGAAAAGTTTGGCTTGTACGGAGAGTTTTCCAAACATAGCGATTAAGGAATCAGTTGGTTTTTAATTCCCGGTTGATGACTGTTTTTACCTGCAAGGTTTTATGGTACATCCAGTTCCACATCCGAAGGTAAAAAGGCAGATAAAAGACCTGCCTGCATCGTTTGATGATTTTTGTTCTGTGTGCTATATGTTCGGGAAAGCGTTTGTTTATGGCATATTCATCGTCCTGGATTAAATCCTTTGTTTCTAGTTCGTAAGCCCTGTTGAGCTTTCCGGAAAGATCAATGGCCGCATAGGAGAGGATGATATCCTCCCCGTTTCCCTCTGGTTTCCCTGGAATGTCAGTAAATTTAGGTGTTTTCGAAAGGGCATGGACGCATATACTTCGATGAACCATAACGAAGCGGGTAAGCATGATTTCAACAGGACCAAACCGGGTATCCATGGAATATTTACCTCCTTTTGGGTTTCTGCCAAAAGCCGAATGACAAATATTCGGTTTGTTGTTCCAGTTGTAGAACAATGTTTTTATGGTTTCGTAAGGAGCAATGATATCGTCATCGTGATAGAGTATACAAGGATATTTGGATAGAGAAGCGGCGGCAAAACGAGTGAAAAGGCCAAAGTCTTCGGAAGAGTTGATGATCCTGGTTTTTTCATAGTTCAATTCTAAATGAATATCCGGGTTGTTGTTCCAGATGATGATTTCGCCAACCAGGTCGTATTTATGGTATTCTTTAACAATTTTTTTTAATTCATTGGTTCGTTTCCAATTCAGCAAGATAAGCGATAGTTTCTCTTTATTCGTTTTTTCTGATTTCATAATTTGATAGTGATTTGCAGACTTTGGTTTTTACTTAATGTCTTGGATTGGAAAATAATTTAAAAATTTTTTTGAAATGAAAGCATTTGATAAATTTTTTACTCTTTCACTTCATTCAATACTTTGCTTTGGTGTGAGATTCAGCTCTTCGATTTTTCCGATTAATTCATTTACGGGTATATAAATATTCGCATTTTTCGTCTGATTTTCAGCATGAGCAAGTAACTGTTCATAGGGGAAATTTAAATTTTTGCATATCCTGGCATAAGGCAACTGAATGAAAGATCCGAATATTTCGATTACTTTAATATGTTGTCCCCACACTAAATTTACCAGGCCGGCACCATGCGTGGCTATAACTGCTTCTGCATGATAGAATAAATCGACTTGTTCTTCAAAAGATAACTTGCCTAGTTTATAGGCTTTAAAGCCATATTTTCCGATGGCTTGAGTTACTTCATTTTCATTAATTATTCTTCTGTTATCGGCGTCTTCTCTTGAAATAAATATCCTGTAATTTTTTTTATTTGCAGTCTTATTGTGAATTACCTGATCGGTTATGCGATTATTAAGCCACCTAAGTGTTTCCTTGCTAAGTTCAGGGAAAGTCGGCACAATCAGATTTCTTACAAGTGCTTTATTGTAAGTCCATTCTATCCAATCCCCTGAAGTGTAACCCAGGTAGTTTAAGGTTTTGGTTAAGTAAGCCGGTGGATTTTGGGGAATAATCAGTTTAATCCTGGATTGGTATTTCTCCTTATAATATTCAACCGCCTTTATTTTAGGTATTTCTTCTGCGATCCAATGAAAATAGTTGAGCCATAAGGGTACAAGGGAGCAAGCTGAATCAAGACTTTTTTCGGGTTTAAAGTGTCTTAAAAAATTAAACGGGGATAGAAAAAAGCTATAGGTTAAGGAATTCTTAAGAATAAGGTTTTTTAAAAACTCCCCAAACCTACCTTTGCCGTTGAAAGAAATTGCATTTTTTATTATTCTTCCTTTTTTATCGAGGATAAGAGCGTTACGGCCGATTAACCTGGCATTTTTAATTAAGAATATTTTTTTGTCACCAAATTGATAATGAGGCGAGGTTAGTACCCTTGTATTTTCAGGGATTGTTTTGATCTTAATAAACTTCCTGTAATCTGCAGCTTCTTCACCTTTTTTTGTAACACCTAATAATGTAAAAGAGTTATTATCTAATGCATTTTCAATAAAAATGCTCTTTTTGTAGGCCCGGGGGATAATTATCCTGTTGGCAAGAAGTATTTTTATTTTGTGGATGAATTTTTTCATTGTCTCCTGGTTAAAACGGATAGTTATTCTCTTTCAGCCACCAATCAAACTCTTTATGGATTTGTTGTTGGAGAGATTCCGGAAGTAGTTCTTTCCATTCTTCTTTTTTGGTCCCTGTTGCATGGTTGCCATGCAATAAACTTTTCCCTGAATCATATTGGTTGGGTGCATTGGTTTTGATATCGGGAAGTTTGTTGGTTATTGTATCCACATCAACCGGATAGTTTAGAGTTTGTGCAATTTGCCTGATGTAATCCGGTATATGCTCAGTAAAAGCTTCGTATTGTATCACCATGTCAGCATGCTTTTTGGCAAACTGGTATTGCCGGATGTAGTATCGTACCATGTCCATGCCTGGTTCTTTGTCGAATTTTTTCCAGCGGCTGACCATCACATCACGGATATCCCGGAAGGTATAAAATATTTTGGAGGCTCTCCTTCTGTCATGGAGATCAAGACTGTGGGTTTTAATTAAAAATACCTTTTTCCCGGGGATGGTCTTCAGGTCCTCCACCCAGCCATGTGTCAGATCGTCTCCATATTGTTCTTCCAGTATCAGGCGCAGGATATTGTAAAGCAGGGTAGAGCCGGAGCGTGGCATGCCTGCAGAAAAGATCAGTTTACTGAATCGGTAATATTTGAGTTGCTGTAGCGGTTTTTTTATGTTTTTGTTGAGTTTCATAGATAGATTAAAACTATAAATGATTTTGTGATTTTTAAAGAAATACAGGATTTCTAAACCTTTACTATTTTATTTCACTCAACGGCAGCAGCGTAAATCGCCGCAGACGCTATATGAAATAATTAATCAATAAATTCCCGGAACCACATTTCCAGGTGGATCCATTTCCAGATCTCTTTGGAGGCCTGGACTTTGTTTTCCAGGTGTTTTTGAAAAAGATGACTGGCTTTATCCGGATCAATAATGCCCCGGTTTTTGAATGATTCGGATTCCAGCAGATCCCATATAAATTCTTGCCATTTTTCCAGTCTGAACCATTGATCTTCCGGTGTGGCAAAACCGGTTTTATCTTTTCTTTTCTGTATTTTATCCGGCAGAATGTCCCGAAGCCCTTCCCTTAAAATGAATTTTGTATCCCCTTTCCTTATGAGCTGACCGGAAGGTGTAGCCAGGGTTCTTTCCACCAGCCGGTGATCCAGGAAGGGTACCCGGGCTTCCAGGGAATACCACATGCTGTTCCGGTCTTCCCATTTCAGCAGATGTTCCAGTTTGTATTCAAAATGATTGATTAAAGCTTGTTGTAATGTATTTGCCCCGTATAATTCATTCGTTATCGTTGACCGTAAACCTGCACGTTTGGAGAAATCTTCAGTGACATACCCTTTTTCCTGTATCCTTGCTTTTTTCTTCAAATTGGGTGGCAACAGCAGAAAAAACATACTTTTGATCCCATACAAAGATTTATGTTTTTTCAGATAATAGCTTGCCTCTCTTAGGAGCAATGCTAACCTCCCGTTTTTTAGTAAATCCTTAAAATAGTAACCAAAGAAATAAAGGTATCCGGCCAGCATTTCGTCCGCTCCCTGGCCATCCAGGGTGACCACCACATTTTGGGATGCCAGTTCCATCACTTTAAACTGGGCGTACGGACTGGTTCCCGGGATAGGCTCCTCATGGGCTTTAACAAACGCCTTAATTTGCTGCAGCAGATCTTGACCATCAGGTTTGGTGTAATGCATGGCATGGAGCGATTGTTCGTATTCTTTAATGTAATCAGACTCATCACCCCGATCTCCTTTTTGATAAACAGCGGAGAAGGTATTCAGGTTTTTATCTTTTGTGGTTTGTAGTATAGAAGAAACAATAGCTGAGGAGTCAAGCCCTCCGCTCAGGCAAACTCCTACAGGCACATCACTTCTGAGTCTTAATTTTACTGAAGAATGAAACATCTCAGCAAATTGTTCCGGTGTTTTAAAGGGCTGCGCCTGATTTACCTCTTTTTCCAGATCATACCACCGAACAGGCTGCATTGCCTCCGGATTTCGTGTGTCGATTTCCAGGTAATGACCGTGGCTAAGTTTGTATATGTCCTTAAAAAATGTTTGTTCTGTATGATCAGTACGGTTATACACCAGGTAATCAAAAATAACCGGTTCATTGGCTTTTGGCTTTGCAGGCAGAAGGGTTAGCAGGGGTTTAATTTCAGAAGCAAAGGCCAGTTGGTTTTCCTTTGCATAAATATAAAGGGGTTTGATGCCATAGCGGTCCCGGGCGATGAAAAGCGTATCCTTTTCTTTGTCATGAATGGCAACGGCCCACATGCCGTTAAATTTATGCAGGCATTCTTTTCCCCATTCCATATAAGCAGCCAGTAAAACTTCGGTGTCTGTTTGGGTTGAGAAGGTATAGCCATTCCTTTTTAATTCTTCCCGTAGTTCAATGTAGTTGAAGATTTCTCCATTAAAAACCATTGTGTAGCGTCCGTCTTGTGAATGCATGGGTTGATGGCCGGCTGCTGATAAATCCAGGATGCTTAACCGGACAAACCCCAGTCCGGTGTTTTGATGAATAAAAACCCCATCGTCATCCGGGCCCCGGTGTTTCATGGTTTGCATCATGGTTCTGAGACTGGATTCTTTGAGTTTTCTATGGTCTTTGTTTATGATTCCGCAAATGCCACACATATCATGTTTTTTGAGTTTCTCGTTTCACGCTGATTTCGCTGATTACCGCAGAACAGGTTTGATTTAAATCAGCGCTCATCTGCGAAAATTGTCCGGCTTTTGACGGATCTGCGAGCAACATATTGTTCATTGTTCATTTCTCATTTTTCATTG
>Ga0207714_1001575_pt1 | contig 14633 bp, 11 predicted proteins | sample PonA232FremontCA_2_FD_187270 | JGI IMG/M metagenome (GOLD analysis project Ga0207714, IMG submission 187270) | Marine sediment microbial community from Fremont, CA, USA - Pond A23 Sediment 2 (SPAdes) | ecosystem: Environmental > Aquatic > Marine > Unclassified | place: USA: Fremont, California... | reverse complement strand
TCGTGCTCGCGCTCGTGGGCGTCTTGGCGAGCTGCTCGCCGGTGCGCGTGTCACGGGTCGTGCCCGTGTCCCCGCCGGTCGTCCGGTCTGCGCCGGCCGTGACCTGTTGCTCGGTCTTCATGCCCTTATCGGCGTCGGCCATTTCCTGGGACTTGAACCACTCGCAGGCCATGCCGGAGCTGGCGGTGAAGGCGAGGATGGCGACGGCACTCACCAGACTCTTCATGGGGACCTCCCTGTGCGCTGTGTCCGTGAAGCGGTCGGGCGCCGTGCGGCCCGTCAACACCTGGCGCCGGCCGGTATGGTGCGCGAACCGGCCGCCCGAGTCGAGCCCCCGCGTTATCCGTGTGAACGTCTTTCCCGGATGACGCTTCTCCCTTAGCGTTACGGCAACGCATGGTGCCGCCGACGCAATCGGCGCAAGCAGGGGAGGTTCACCGCCATGACGGGTCCGTTCGCCGGCGTTCTCGCGCCTGTCATCACGCCCTTCGCCCCCGACCTCTCCGTGGATACGGCGCGTTATACCGCGCTGTGCCGGCGGCTGCTCGACGAGGGCTGCACCGGCCTCGTGCCGTTCGGGACCACCAGTGAAGCGAGTTCGCTGGGGCTTGATGAGAAACTCTCGCTGCTCGAGACGCTGGGGGAGGCCGAGATGCCCATGGCGCGCCTCATGCCCGGCACGGGGCTGTGCGCCTTGCCGGACACGGTGCGTCTGACGAAGGCGGCGGTCGATCGGGGCTGCGGCGGCGTGCTCCTGCTGCCGCCGTTTTTCGTCAAGAAGATCGACGATGAGGGCCTGTATCGCTACACCGCGGAGGTGATCGAGCGGGTGGGCGACCCCCGCCTGAACGTCTACCTGTACCACATTCCGCCCGTGGCGGGCGTGGGCTGGTCGCCCGATCTCGTCGAGCGGCTCGTTCGCGCCTATCCGCGCAGCATCGTCGGTTTGAAGGATTCCGGCGGCGATCCCGCGTACAGCCGCGACGTGCTCAAGCGTATTCCGGGCTTCGGCGTGTTCACCGGCGACGAGAAGCACCTTGCGGACAACCTGGAGCACGGCGGAGCGGGCACGATCAGCGCCACCGCCAACCACAACGTGCGCATGATGCGGCGGCTTTACGACCGTTGGGGCAGCAGCGAGGGTGAGGGCCTGGAGCACGCCGTGTGCGCCGTGCGTCGCACCCTGGACGGCTTCCCCACCGTGCCCGCGACCAAGGCCGCGCGTGCGCGGTTGGACGGCGACGAGGAGCTGATGCGGGTGCGTCCGCCGCTGCTGCCCCTGGACGACGCGCGCAGGCGGGAATTGCACCAGAAGCTGGACCAGCTCAAGGCAACGCTGGGCAATCCCTGAGGGCGGCGTCTAAACGGCGGCGTTCCCGTCCAGATCGCGGGTGAACAGGCGGCCTAGCCCGGGCCGGGCGTCAAAAACGCCGGCGAGGCGCAGGGCGTGCCAGATCATGGCCTGGTTGCTGGTCACCACGGGCTTGCCCAGTTCCGCTTCCAGGGCGGCAATGGTCCCGGTGGCGCGCAGCGCGGTGCAGGAGATGAAAAGCGCCTCCGCATCGGGGGCGTCGATCGCGACGGCGGCCCGGGCGATGTCGGTCTCGGTCACGCCGGACATTTCGGCGTCGCTGTCCAGGTGGAAGGAACCGAAGCGTGCGACGCTATGGCCGTGGCTTTCCAGGAACGCGGCGATCGCCGTGTTGATGGGGTCGGTATAGGGGGTGAGCACCGAAACGCGCGCCGTCCCCAGCGCCCCGAACGCGGCGAGCGCGCCGATCGCCGGCGTGGTCACGGGGACGTCGCGGTGCCCGCGGGTGAGCAGCGCTTTCGTCTCGGCCACGCCCAGGAGGACCGTGGCGCTCGTGCAGCCGTAGGCGAGGGCGTTCAACCGGGCGCCGGGCAGGATCGTGCCCGCGGCGCGTGCCAGCTCCGGTCCCATGGCGCGCAGGGTGTCCACGGTGATCGGGCTGGCGTTGGGCACGCGGCTGGTGAACCAGGCCACGGACCCGTCGTCGCCCGGCCAGAGGCGCGGCATTTCGCTTTCGGTGGCGTAGTCCGTGGCGAGCAGGAGCAGGCCGATGCGCGCGCGCCAGCCCGGGGCCTCGCCCGGTTTGACGGGGATGTGCTCGATCTCGGCGGCCATGCGATGGATCCCCCATGTGAAACCTGTGTTGCGGGACCGATGCTTCGCCGCCGGGCGTTCCCGGTCAATCAGGGCCGGCGTGCGTACCGCCCGCGGCGATGGCGTCCCCGTGCGCGCGTCGCTAAAACAGGGCAGAACCGAACGCGATCGGGAAGGGACATGACGGACAGTATCGGCTTTACCGGATTCGGCGCCAGCGAGCTGCCGCCGCGCGTCACCGCGACCGTGGATTTCCACACGCCGGGCAAGCAGCACGGCTATCTCAGCGTGCCGTATTCCTCCAACGAATCCGCCTGGGGCGCGGTGCGCGTGCCCATCACGGTGATCAACCAGGGGCGCGGGCCGTCCATCCTGCTCACCGGCGGGAACCACGGCGACGAATACGAAGGGCCGATCGCCCTTAAGAAGCTCGCGCGCGCGCTCGAGCCCGAGGCGATCCAGGGCCAGGTCATCGTCATGCCCGCCCTCAACCCGCCCGCGCTGCAGCAGGGGCTGCGCTGCTCGCCCATCGACGGCGTGAACATGAACCGCAGCTTCCCGGGCTCGCGCACCGGCACGGTCACGCAGATGATCTGCCACTACCTGACCACGCACATCCTCACCCAGGTGGACGTGGTCGTGGACATCCACGCCGGCGGGCGCACGCTGAATTTCGTGCCCTTCGCCGCGATGCACTACCTGGCCAATGCCACGCAGTTCGAGCGGACCTTCGATGCGGTCACGGCATTCGGCGCGCCCATCGCCCTGGTGATCGAGGAGCTGGACACGGAAGGCATGCTCGACGGCGTGGTCGAGGCGATGGGCAAGGTCTTCCTGTTCACCGAACTGGGCGGCGGCGGCACGGCCTCGCCGGAGACGGTGGAGATCGCCGAGACCGGCGCGCGCAACGTGCTCAAGCACTTCGGCGTCGTCGAGGGTGAGCCGGTTACACGGGCCGAGCGCGGCCTGCCCCCCACACGCATGATGGAGACCCCGGACTGGTCGTCCTACGTCATCGCGGACGAGACGGGCCTGTTCGAGCCGCTGATCAACCTGGGGGATTCGGTACGCGTGGGGCAGCCGGTGGCGCAGATCCATTCGGTGGAAAAAACGGAGCTTCAGCCGACCATCTACTATGCTCACCGCGACGGCACCCTGATCGGTCGGCATTGGCCGGGCCTCGCGCGGCCGGGCGACTGCCTCGCCGTGATCGGCATCGACCGCGATCGGTGACGGCTGGCGCCGGGAATTATCGCATATTGTAATGTGGATTTTGTTCAAATAACCGTGTCAAGGCGTGAAATTCCTTGACGCGCCCCGGGTGCGCGCCTTTATCTATTCTACACCACGGCGTGACGATAACCTAGGATATCTACGCCGGTGCGATGTAGATTTTCTGCGAGGGCGCCCGATGCGCTATTTCCCGGCATTCACCGATCTTGACGGTCGCGCCTGCCTCGTGGTCGGTGGCGGCGAGACGGCCGCGCGCAAGGTGCGCCTGCTGCGCCGCGCGCGAGCGTCGGTGGTGGTGGTGGCGCCCAGCCTGACCCCCGAGCTTGCCGAGCTGGCCGCGGCCGGGCATGTCACGCATCACCGGCGCGCCTTCCGCGGCGGCGATGTGCTGGGCAAGGCGCTGGTGATCGCCGGCACCGAACGCGCTGACGTCGACGAGCGCGTCGCCGAGATTGCGCGCGCGGCCAATGTGCCCGTCAACGCGGTCGACCGGCCCGAGGCCTCGACCTTCATCACGCCGGCGATCGTGGACCGCGATCCGGTGGTCATCGGAATCTCCAGCGGCGGCGCGGGCCCGGTGCTGGCGCGCCAGATCCGCGAGCGCCTGGAGGCGATGCTGCCGGCGAACCTGGGCCGGCTGGCCACGTTCGCCGAAGGCTTCCGCAGCGCCGTCGCCGCGACACTCGGACCGGGCCGGGGGCGGCTTCGCTTTTGGCAGCGTGTCTTCGACGGACCCGTGGCGGAAGACGTGCTCGCCGGCCGGGAAACGGCGGCGAGCGCGCGCCTGCACGCCATGCTGCGGGACGCGGCCGACGAGGTGCCCCGCGGCGAGGTGGCCATCGTGGGCGCCGGGCCGGGCGATCCGGACCTGCTGACGTTCAAGGCGCTGCGCCATCTCCAGCGCGCCGACGTGGTGGTCCACGATCGGCTGGTCGCCGCCGAGATCGTGGCCTACGCCCGGCGCGACGCCGAGCGCGTCTTCGTCGGCAAGGCGCGCGGATCGCACGCATGTTCGCAGGAAAACATCAACACTATTCTGCTTTCCTACGCCCGGCAGGGGTTGAAGGTGGTGCGGCTCAAGGGCGGCGATCCCATGATCTTCGGCCGCGGGGGCGAAGAACGCGATTATCTGGTGCGTCACGGTGTCGCAACCGTGGTCGTGCCGGGGGTCACGGCCGCCACGGGCTGCGCGGCGGCTGCCGGCTTGGCGCTGACGGATCGGCGCCATGCCTCGGCCGTGACCTTCGTGACGGGGCATCCCCACGACGCGGAGGCGCCCCCCGACTGGGCCGCGCTCGCGCGCCGTGGGCAGACCCTGGCGATCTACATGGGCGTGGGCACGGCCGCGGCGACGGCGGAACAGCTCATGGCCCACGGGCTCGCGCCGGAGACGCCCGCGGGGGTCATCGAGCGCGGCACCCTGCCGGATCAGCGGGTCCTGGCGACGACGCTGGCCGGTCTGGGCGAGACGGTGAGGCAGCACGACGTGCACCCGCCCGCGCTGCTGGTGGTGGGCGAGGTGGCGCGTGTGCTGGACCGCGGTGCGGCCGGCGTGGCACGCGAACGGGTGCCGGACGCGGCGCTGGCGGCGCAGTGAACCGGCCTGCCGCGAACGGCGGTGCCGGGGCGCATGTGCGGGCACGGCGAAGAGACCAGGGGAACGGCAATGGAAGCGAGCCAGAAGGTCGCCTTCGATGAGCGGCTCAAGGAACTCCGGGCGCAGGCCGAAGGCCTGAGCGGCGGCGATCTCATCGCCGCCGCGCTGGACGTCTACGGGCCGCGCGTCGCGGTGGTCTCGTCCTTCGGCGCCGAGAGCGCGGTCCTGCTCCACCTCGTGGCGGAGATCGACCCGGCGACGCCGGTGATCTTCCTGGAGACGGGCAAGCACTTCCCGGAGACCCTGATGTACCGCGACCGGCTGGTGGGCCGTCTGGGGTTGAAGGACGTGCGCAACGTCCGGCCCGATCCGGACGATGTCGCCGCGGCCGATCCCTGGGGCAAGCTTTGGGCGGAGAATCCCGACCGGTGCTGCCACATCCGCAAGGTGCTGCCGCTGGAACGCGCGCTGTCCGGCTTCGACGCCTGGATCACCGGGCGCAAGCGCTACCAGGCGGACACGCGCGCCGAGCTGCCGCCGTTCGAGCGCGACGGCAAGCACATCAAGGTCAATCCGCTGGCCGACTGGACGCCCGAGGATATCGATCAGGTCTTTGCCGAGCGCGAACTGCCCCGGCATCCGTTGGTCGCGGAAGGCTATCCCTCGATCGGCTGCCTGCCGTGCACCCGGCGGCCGTCAGAGGACGAGGACGAACGGGCGGGCCGCTGGGCCGGCCAGGACAAGACCGAGTGCGGCATTCACAAGGTCTGGTGGCTGCAGGCCGAGAGCAGCGGGATCTGAGCCCCGCCCCGCGACGCCACAACCCGCGCGGGCGCGTCCGCCGGCGTCGGTGACGCCCGCGCGGGGGTGCGCTATTCGCCGGCCGCGCCGCCGCCGTTCCCGGCGCGGTTCGCCTTCGAGGCAAGCGGACCGGCCGCGCGCGCCGCGCCGGCCTCTCCGGCGACGAGCTGGCGGACGATTTCGGTCTTACCCGAGGTCACGTCCGGCAGATGCCCGTCCCAGGACGTGGCGAGGACGTGGCGGATGACGCCGTTGCCAGTCTCGAGCGCGTCGGCGATGCTGCGGACGATCTCGCGGGAATCGCCGGGGAGCCGATAGTACCAGCCGCCACCCTTGACGGTCTGCACGACTTGCCCGTCCTCGACGATCAACGAGGTCTCGTGGGTGTGCGAGTAGTCGAAGAGTCCGTAACGGACGAGGCCGACGACGGCGGCGCCCCCGACGACGACCAGGGTGATTCGGCCGAGCGAGAGACGCTTGCGTGAGGTTTCGCTCATGGCGCTGGTTCTCCGTCGTTACTTGCGTGCGATCCGCAGGTTCATCGCCTCGGCCGTGCGCACCGGCTGGAACACGAAGGCCATCATGGCCTTGGACATCGCCACCTCGCGCTCGGGGTCCATGGTGACGTGCAGGGTTCCACCTTCATTCAGGAACCGGCGCAGGGCGTGCACCGACGCCTGCACGGGTTCCGAGGCGTCGCGGGCTTTCCGGTCGATCGCGCCCAGGCGCCGGTCGATCAGCTCCTCGCGGGAAACGCCCTGCTGCGCGGCCAGGGCGTCGAGCGCGGGCTTCAACACGCCCTTGTCGGCGAAGGTGACGTCCAGGGCCGCCAGCTTGGCTTGCGCCAGGCTCGTGCGGCCCGGCATGAATCCCTGCGCGCCCGTGGGCAGTCCGGCGAACTGCATGGTGCCGGAAAGCCGGCCGGCGTCGGTGATCTCGAGGGCCATGTCCTTCAGCGTCAGCGTGCCGGCGGCGACGTCGTAGACCTGGCGCCCGCTGAAGCGTCCCCGGAGCATGCCGGAATCGTCCACCAGCCGCGCCATGGTCGGCCCCGTTCGCGACGCGTGGGCGGCGAAATGGTCCACGCCCGTCTGCCAGATCCGCCGGTCGCCCTCGCGCGTCTGGCTGCTTTCCAGGCCGCGCACCAGCAGCCGGCGCTTGCCCGCGCGGTGCAGTTCGGCCTTGCCCATGCGAAGGGCGTCATAGCTCAGATCCGCCGCGATACCCGCGACCTCGCCGGGATCGAGCGCCGTCCAGCGGTCCGGCGGCGGTATCGGCGAGAGCTTGAGGCCCTGTAACGTGACGTTGCGGAACACCTCGCGGTCCGCGGTGTCCGCCGCGAGCCCGCGCATCTCGATGATGCCCGCGCTGAACCGGCCCAGGCGGCGCGGTGTGGCGCCCCGCAGCCCCAGATCGGTCGCGCGCAGTTCCGCGTCACCCTTGGTCAGGGAGAGTGTGCTCACCCGGGCGCGGCCCAGCGAGCGCAGCGCGTCGCCCGTCGGGCTCATCAGAACATCGCGCAATTCGACCCGGGCCGCGGCGAGACGCAGCCCGTTCGGGTGGCGCGCGGTCACGTTGTCCGCGTCGATGCGTCCGGCGCGCAGGTTGCCGCCGTCCGTCTCGGTCACCCCGCCGATGGTGACCTTGGCGGCCCGGAGCTGCTGCTCACCGCGCCGCAGCACCGCGGCGTTCAGGGTGGCGCTTTGCGAGATGACCGACGCGTCGAGGCTGCTGTAGGCGAGGCGCGTGCCCTCGGGCAGGCGCTGGCGCATTTGGGCAATGGCTTCCTCGGCCCGCGCTTGGGCCATGCGGTCGAGGGCGATATAGCCGCCGGCGCCCGCGGCGATGCCCACCACCAAGAGCGCCGCCCAGATTCGCAGCCGGCGGCGTTTGATCTGCCATGCCATGTGCGGCTCCCGTCAAACCGTTTTGTCCTGGCGGCACCGGCACTGGCCGGCGCCCTTTGCCGCGGAGCCTGCATCAGGACGGTTTGAAACGGAATAGCCGCGTTTGGGGATCGTGCATAGACGAGTTCTACCGGGAATCGATCGCCCGATTCCCGGTAGACCCGCCCGGCTTATGCCCCGGGGTGTGTCGTGTCCGACGACAGCAACCGACGTCCGCACCCCGCCCTAGGCAAAGTCGGGGGCGGCTGTCCGGCCACCGCTCTGGGCCATGGTCTCCGTGGATTCGGTGTCCATGGCCACCACCAGGTCGTGCTGCTCGACCCGCGTGCCCGGGCCCAGTACGACGTCCGTGATCTGCCCGCCGTAGGGGGCGTAGACGGCCGTCTCCATCTTCATCGCCTCGATGGTGAACAGCCGGTCGCCGGCATCCACGGTCTCGCCCTTCTGGACGCCCACGCCCACGATCATCCCCGGCATGGGCGCACCGATCTGCCCCGGATCGGCTTCGTCCGCCTTGACGTGGGCGCGGCCCTGCGGCGCCAGCGCCTTGTCCTGGACGCTGACCGTGCGCGGCTGGCCGTTGAGTTCGAAGAAGATGGTCCGGCGGCCCTCCTCGTCGGGCTCGCTCATCGCCTGATAGGTGACGATGAGACGCTTGCCCGCTTCGATGTCGAGGTTGATCTCCTCGCCCACGTTGGGGCCGTAGAAGAACGGCGGCGTGGGCACGACGCAGGTGTCGCCGTAGTCGTGCTGGTGCTTGGCGTAGTCCAGGAACACCGCCGGGTACATCAGGTAGCTGGCGAGTTCCCGGTCGTTCGCCTCGCGCTTGATCTTGGATTCGAGGGTCTGGCGTTCGGCCTCCAGGTCCAGCTCCTCGAGCACGGCGCCGGGGCGCTGGGTGAGCGGCTCCTCACCCTTGAGGACCTTCGTCTGAAGCTGTTCCGGGAAGCCGCCCGTGGGCTGACCCAGTTCGCCGCGGAAGAATTCGACTACGGAGTTGGGGAAGGCGATGTCGCGATTGGGGTCGAGCACATCGTCCTTGGTGAGTTCGTTGGACACCATGAACAGGGCCATGTCGCCGACCACCTTGGAGCTGGGCGTGACCTTGACGATGTTGCCGAAGAGTTCGTTCACGTCCGCGTAGGCGCGGGCGACCTCCGGCCAACGGGCTTCCAGCCCCATGGAGCGGGCCTGTTCATAGAGGTTGGTGAACTGTCCGCCGGGCATGCCGTGCGTGTAGACCTCCGACGCGCCCGCGCGCAGCGTGGGCTCGAAGGGCCGATAGTACCGCCGGACACCGTTCCAGTACGCCGAGATCGCGCGAATCGCCTCGCCGTCGAGGTCGGGGTCGCGGTCGCCGTGGCGCATCGCCTCGGCGATCGAGCCCAGGTTGGGCTGCGAGGTCAGCCCGGACATGCTGTCCATCGCCGCGTCGGCCGCGTCGACCCCGGCTTCCGCGGCGGCGAGCACGCTGGCCGCGGACAGCCCGCTGGTGTCGTGGGTGTGGAAGTGGATGGGCAGCCCCACCTCGTTCTTCAGCGCCGACACCAACTGGCGTGCGGCGGTGGGCTTGCACAGCCCGGCCATGTCCTTGATTGCGATGACGTGGGCGCCCGCGGCCTCGAGTTCCTTGGCCATGCCCACGTAGTACTTCAGGTCGTACTTGGCCTCGCTCGGGTTGGCGAGGTCGCCGGAGTAGCAGATCGTCGCCTCACAGACCTTGCCGGTCTTGCGGATCTCGTCCATGGCGACGCGCATGTTCTCCACCCAGTTCAGGCTGTCGAAGACGCGGAAGACGTCGATACCCGCGTCCGCCGCCTGGCGGATGAAGAAACGCACCACGTTGTCGGGATAGTTCTTGTAACCCACGCCGTTCGCCCCGCGCAGGAGCATCTGCAGCAGCAGATTGGGCATGCGCTGGCGCAGGTCGGCGAGGCGCTGCCACGGGTCCTCCTTGAGGAAGCGCATGGCGACGTCGAACGTGGCGCCGCCCCAGCATTCCATGGAGAACAGATTGGGCAACATGCGGGCGTAGTGCGGCGCCACCTGGACCAGGTCGTAGCTGCGGAAGCGGGTCGCCAGTAGGGACTGGTGCGCGTCGCGCATGGTGGTGTCGGTCATGAGCAGGCGGTCCTGCTCGAGCATCCACTGCGCCAGGCCTTCCGGCCCCCGCTCGTCCAGAACCTGCTTGGTACCCGCCGGCGGCTCGTGGCTGGGGCAGCGGGGCAGGCGCGCGGGCGGGCAGTCGCCCGGCCAGGTGCGCCCCTTCACCTCCGGATGGCCGTTGACCAGGACGTCGCCCAGGAAGGACAGCAGGCGCGTCGCCCGGTCCCGGCGCGGGGCGAAGTCGAACAGCTCGGGCGTCTCGTCGATGAAGCGCGTGGTGTAGTGCCCGCGCTGGAACTTGGGGTGCGTGACCAGCGCTTCCAGGAAGCGCAGATTGGTCGCCACCCCGCGGATGCGGAACTCGCGCAGGGCACGCAGCATGCGCGAGGTGGATTCCTCGGGCGTGGGGCCCCAGGCGGTGACCTTTTCCAGGAGCGAATCGTAGAATGGCGTGATCACAGCACCGGAAAAGGCGGTGCCGCCGTCCAGGCGGATGCCGAAGCCGGTCGCCCCGCGATATGCCGCGATCTGGCCGTAATCGGGGATGAACTTGTTTTGCGGATCCTCGGTGGTAATCCGGCACTGCAGGGCGTGGCCCTCGTGGTGGATGCGGTCCTGGCTGGGCACGCCGCTGTCGGGCTTGCCGATGCGCGCACCCTGCGCCACGCGGATCTGCGCCTTCACGATGTCGATCCCCGTGACCTCTTCGGTCACGGTGTGCTCGACCTGGATCCGCGGATTGACCTCGATGAAGTAGAATCGCTGGTCGTCGATGTCGAAGAGGAACTCGACCGTCCCCGCGTTGACGTAGTTCGCCGCTTCCGCCAGGCGCACGGCGTTCCGGCAAAGGTCCTCGCGGATCTGCGGGTCGAGGTCCGGGGCGGGGGCCCGCTCGATCACTTTCTGGTGCCGGCGCTGAAGCGAGCAGTCGCGCTCGTAGAGGTGGACGACATTGCCGTAGGCGTCCGCGAGCACCTGCACCTCGAGGTGCCGGGCGTTGCGCACCAGCTTCTCGACGAACACTTCGTCCTTGCCGAAGGCCGCGCGCGCCTCGCGACGGGCCGCCTCGACCTCCTCGGGCAGCTTGTCGATGTTGTCGACCACGCGCATGCCGCGGCCGCCGCCGCCCCAGCTCGCCTTGAGCATGACGGGCAGGCCGATGGCATCGGTGATGCGCCGGCATTCGTCGTGGTCATAGGGCAGCGCCGCCGAGGCCGGCATCACCGGGATGTCGGCCTGCTCCGCCAGATGGCGCGCGGCCATCTTGGAGCCGAATTGCTCCATGATGTCCGGCGGCGGGCCGATGAAGGTGATCCCCGCGTCGGCGCACGCCCGGGCGAAATCCGGATCCTCGGAGAGGAACCCGTAGCCGGGGTGGATGGCGTCGACGCCGGCCTCGTGCGCGATCTGGAGGATGGCCGGCACGTCCAGATAGGCGCGCACGGGCTCGTTGCCTTCACCCACCATGTAGCTCTCGTCCGCCTTGAAGCGGTGGAGGGCGAAGCGGTCCTCGTGGGAATAAATCGCCACAGTCTTGATGCCCAGCTCGCTCGCCGCCCGGAAGACGCGAATGGCGATTTCGCTCCGGTTGGCGACGAGAAGCTTATTGAACGGCCGCAGACCGGTTTGCGCCTCTTGCTGCACCGTGAAGCTCCCTTCAATTTTATGTCGGCTCTGACGTCTTGTGCACGCGTCGCCGGCACCTCCCCATGGCCGTGGCGACGCAGCTCCAATGGCGGCGCCCGTCGTTCGCGCAACACAAAACCAGGGCCGTTGCCCGTGACGGCTTTGGGGCGCCGTGCTTTGGCACGCGAGCGACGCGCCGCGTGCATTACCGTCAGTATCCCTACGGCAGGCATGCTTGTAAATCCGTGGCAACCGGCCGATATAGCCGGTCGGCGTACATCGTCGGCCCGCCGGCGGCGCGGAAGGCGCGCTGCGGGCCGCAGCGAAACGGGCGGGAGGTCGCATGGTGGTCGAGGACTATGCGCTCGCGCTCGGCGGATTCGTGTTGCTGTTTCTCGGGGGTGAGAGCCTGCTTCGCGGGGCCGTCGGGCTGGCGCAGCGGTTCGGTGTGTCCACGCTCTTCATCGGCGTCGTGGTGGTGGGATTCGGCACCTCGGCGCCGGAGTTCCTGGTTTGCCTGGAGGCCGCGCTGCGCGGGAAGGACGACCTTACGGTGGGCAACATCGTGGGCAGCAACATTGCCAACGTCATGCTCATCGTGGGCGTTGCCGCGGCGATCCGGCCGGTGATGAGCCGGCCGGCGGTGCTGCGCCGCGACGGGTTCGCCATGCTCGGCGCCAGCGCGCTCCTGGTCGGCCTGGCCCTGCACGGCGGCGTGGAGCGCTGGATCGCGGCGGGGATGCTGCTCCTGCTCGCGGGCTTTCTGACGTACTGCGCGCAGTGCGAGCGCCGCGGCGACGACTGCAGCAGCTACACCGACGAGGTGGAGGACATAACGGCTGCGCCGCGGGCGATCTGGCTGGGGGTGCTCACCGCGCTGCTGGGCATCGGGCTGCTGGTGAGCGGCTCGAACATGCTCATCGCGGGGGCGACGGGAATCGCCCAGACCTACGGCGTTTCCGAGGCGGTGATCGGGGTCACGCTGGTCGCGCTGGGTACCTCGCTGCCCGAGCTGGCCACGGTGTTCGTCGCCGCGCTGCGCCACCACGGCGACGTCGCGTTGGGCAACGTGCTCGGCTCCAACGTGTTCAACGTGCTGGGCATGCTGGGCTTGACCTCGCTCATCGAGCCCGTCGCCATCTCGCCGGCATTTCTCAGTCTGGACATGTGGGTCATGCTCGGGGTCTCGGCGCTGCTGCTGGTGTTCATGCGCACCGGCCAGCGCGTGACCCGGACGGAAAGCGGGGTTCTCCTGGCGGGGTATGCGCTCTACGTGGCGTTTCTGCTCAATCCGGCGGGCATGGCGGCAGGGTGATGCATAGCTGGTTTGCAAAGCAGACCGATTGCGTTGGTTAAGATCTCTTTAGTACGTTTCCGCGGAAAGCGGGGTGATGGGAGCCACAAGAGACGCGCGAAACCGGCTGGCCGGGACACGGGCGTCTGCCGCCGCACCAACGCCTTCCGACACCGAACCGATCACGGCGGGCGAATCCCGACCGTCGTGGTGTGCGCAAAGAAGGGACCATGCGAGACGCAGCGTACATGGTGGAACGCTACGCCGGCGACATCTCGTGCGAGACGGCGTGGGAGGTGCTTAACGACGACCCCGGCGCGGTGCTGGTGGACGTGCGCACGGATGCCGAGTGGGCTTACGTGGGCGTGCCCGATTTGCGCCGGTTGGGAAAATCGCCGCTTTTCGTCGCCTGGCAGCAGTTCCCGTCGATGGCGGTGAATCCGCGCTTCGTCGCGGAGGTGGGCGAATCGGGGGTGACCCCCGAGGACACGCTCGTGCTACTGGGCCGTGATGGGTCGCGTTCGGCCGCGGCGGCGCAGGCGCTCACCGAGGCGGGCTTTCGACGCTGCTATAACGTCGCCGACGGCTTCGAGGGCGACAAGGACGACACGGGCAAGCGCGGCGGCCTGAACGGCTGGAAGGCGCACGGCCTGCCCTGGGTGCAGAGCTGAGTCCGCGAAAAACGCCACCGAAAGGAGCCGGGGCGGCGATGAGCGAGCACGACGACGGCGGAAATCCGCCGTTCGCGCCACAGACCGAGCTGGTTCGCGGCGGCCAGGCGCGCAGCCCGTACAACGAGACCGCCGAGGCGCTCTACCTCACCTCCGGGTTCGTCTACGGCAATGCCGAAGAGGCGGAGGCGGCGTTCCAGGGCGAGCGCCCGCGCTACGTCTACTCGCGATATGCCAACCCCACGGTCGCGACCTTCGAGGAGCGCCTGCGCCGCCTGGAGAGGGCCGAATCCTGCCGGGCCGCCGCGAGCGGCATGGCGGCGGTGTTCGCGGCACTGGTGAGCCAGCTCAAGGCGGGCGATCGCGTGGTCGCCTCGCGCGTGCTTTTCGGCTCGTGCCAGTACATCATCGCGGAAATTCTGCCGCGCTTCGGCGTCGAGGTCGAATTCGTCGACGGCGCCGATCTCGATCAGTGGGCGCAGGCGCTGTCTCGCCCGGCGACGCTGGTCTTCCTGGAGACGCCGGCGAACCCGACGCTGGAGCTGGTCGACATCGCGCGGGTGAGCCGGCTCGCCCATGCGGCGGGTGCGAAGGTGATCGTGGACAACGTGTTCGCCACGCCGGTGCTGCAGCGGCCGCTCGAGCTGGGTGCGGACATCGTGGTGTACTCCGCCACCAAGCACATTGACGGGCAGGGGCGCACCCTCGGCGGGGCGGTGCTCGGGCCGAGCGATTTCGTCGACGGTCCGTTGTTCACCTTCATGAAGCACACCGGCCCGGCGCTCAGCCCCTTCAACGCCTGGGTGCTGCTCAAGGGGTTGGAGACGCTCGAACTGCGCGTGGCGCGGCACTGCGACAACGCTGAGGCGATCGCGGCATTTCTGGCCGAGCAGCCGGATGTGGCCAGCGTGCGCTATCCGGGCCTGCCCTCCTTTCCGCAGCAGGATCTGGCGCAGCGGCAGATGGCGCGGCCGGGCACCCTGGTCGCGTTCGAGGTCGACGGCGGCAAGGAACGGGCGTTCAAGATCCTGAACGCGCTGCGCCTGGTGGACATCTCCAACAACCTGGGCGACGCCAAGTCCCTCGCCACCCACCCCGCAACGACGACGCACCAGCGCGTGCCGGCCGACGAACGCGCGCGCCTCGGCATCGGCGAGGGCCTCATCCGCCTGTCCGTGGGCCTGGAGGACGTGGAAGACCTGAAAGCCGACCTGGCACGGGCGTTGGCGGCGTAGGGGCGTCGATGCAACGGGGCGTCGATGTTCGAAGGTCG
>Ga0207714_1001574_pt1 | contig 14635 bp, 11 predicted proteins | sample PonA232FremontCA_2_FD_187270 | JGI IMG/M metagenome (GOLD analysis project Ga0207714, IMG submission 187270) | Marine sediment microbial community from Fremont, CA, USA - Pond A23 Sediment 2 (SPAdes) | ecosystem: Environmental > Aquatic > Marine > Unclassified | place: USA: Fremont, California... | reverse complement strand
TCCTGGTCATCGAGCACAACCTGGACCTGATCGCCAACGCCGACTGGCTCATCGAGCTGGGGCCCGAGGGCGGCGAGGCCGGCGGCCGGCTGATGGCCACCGGCGCCCCGGCGGAGCTGGCGGCCGCTGCCGAGACGCCGACCGGCGAGGCCCTGGCGGCCTACGAGGTAGCGCTCGCCGGGGCCACCGCGGCGGATGGCGGTGGCGAGGCAGCATCTGGAGAGGCCGCAGGGGGGCTCGAGGGGCGGACAGACGCACCCTTCGGGTCCCCTGCGCTTCTCGCCCGAGCGGGGCCGCGCGCTAGACTCGCTTCGCTCGGACAACGCGCGCTCGCCGAGCGGCTGTCGCCGCTCGGCGTCCCCGCTCGGGCTGCGATGCTCGGTGCGTCTGAAGGCCCCTCGAGCCCCCCTGCGGCCCCTCCAACCGAATCCCCCCGAGCTGCTGCGGAGGCGGGGGCCGCCTACGCCGTGGCTGCGGAGGGGGCCGCTGAGCCGGCGATCGAGGTCCACCAGGCCCGGGAGCACAACCTGCGCGATATCGACGTCGCCATCCCCCGGGGGCGGCTCACCGTGGTGACCGGCGTCTCGGGCTCCGGGAAGTCGACCCTGGCCTTCGACATCCTCTTCGCCGAGGGCCAGCGCCGCTACCTGGCGTCGCTCAACGCCTACGCCCGGCAGCTGGTGCAGCCGGCCTCGCGGCCGGAGGTGGGGTCGGTTACCGGCATCCCGCCGACCGTGGCCATCGAGCAGCGCACCAGCCGCGGCGGCTACCGCTCCACGGTGGCGACGCTCACCGAGATCTACCACTACCTGCGCCTGCTCTACCTGCGCCTGGGCGTGCCGTACTGCCCCGACTGCGAGGTGGCCATCGAGGCGCAGAGCGCCGAGGGCATCGCCGCACAGCTGCTCGCCAGCTACCGCGGCGAGGCGGTGGAGCTGCTGGCGCCGCTGGTGGTGGCGCGCAAGGGGATCTACAAGGAGCTGGCCGCCTGGGCCGCCGGCAAGGGCTACGCCACCCTGCGGGTCGACGGCGAGCGGGTCGAGACGGCGCGCTGGCCGCGGCTCGACCGCTACCGGGAGCACGACATCGACCTGCCGGTAGGGGCCGTCGCCGTGCAGCCGGATCAGGAAGGGGTCCTGCGCGCCTGCCTGGATCGGGCCTTGGCCCACGGTGACGGCACCGTGCGGGTAGTCCCCCAGGGCGGCGGCGATGCCGAGGAGCAGATCCTCTCCACCCGGCGCGCCTGCCCCAGCTGCGGCCGCGGCTTCGCCGAGCCGGATCCGCGGCTGTTCAGCTTCAACGCTCGCCACGGCTGGTGCCCCGGCTGCCACGGTACGGGCCTGCTGGTGCGCGACCCCGCTGATACCGACGACGCCGAGCTGGACGCCGCCCAGGCCTGCCCCGCCTGCCGCGGGGGGCGGCTTAACCGCGAGGCGCGGGCCGTGCGCTTCCACGGCCGGGCGATCACCGAGGTGACGGCCTGGCCCGTCACCGAGCTGCGCGCCTGGCTGGCGGGATTGCGCCTGGACCGCCGTGAGGCCGTCATCGGCGCCGATGTGGTCGCCGAGATCGGCTCGCGGCTCGAGTTCCTCGAGCGCGTCGGCCTCGGCTACCTGGCCCTCGACCGCGCGGCGCCGACGCTCTCCGGCGGCGAGGCGCAGCGCATCCGCCTGGCGGCGAGCCTCGGCGCCGGGCTGCAGGGGGTGTGCTACGTCCTCGACGAGCCCACCATCGGTCTCCACCCGCGGGACAACGCCATGCTCCTCGGCACCCTGCGCGAGCTCGCCGAGGCCGGCAATACCGTGGTGGTGGTCGAGCACGACGAGGAGACCATCCGCGCCGGCGAGCACCTCATCGATCTCGGGCCGGGGGCCGGCCGCCACGGCGGCCGCATCGTCGCCGAGGGGGATACGGCGGCGGTGATGGCCAGCGATGCCTCCCTCACCGGCCGGATGCTGGCGGCGCCGCCGCGCCACCCCACGCGGCCGCGGCGCAGCGGTGCGCCGTCGGGCTGGCTGACCGTCCGCGGCGCCCACCGGCACAACCTCCAGGCGGTGGACGGCCACCTGCCCCTGGGGCGGCTGGTCTGCATTACCGGCGTCTCCGGCTCCGGCAAGTCCAGCCTGGTACGCGAGGTCATCGAGCCCAACGTCCGCGCCCTCCTCGATCGCAAGCGTGGTGCTGCACGACCGGAGCCGGTGGGGTGTCGTGCTGTCGAGGGTACCGAGCACCTCCAGCGGGTCCGGGAGGTCGACCAGGCGCCCATCGGCCGGACCCCGCGCTCCTGCCCGGCGACCTACCTCGGCGTCTGGGACCCCATCCGCCGCCTCTTCGCCGGCACCGAGGAGGCACGCCTGCGCGGCTGGGACGCCGGCCGCTTCTCCTTCAACAGCCGGGGTGGGCGCTGCGAGGCGTGCGGCGGCCAGGGCGTGAAGACCGTGGAGATGCACTTCCTGCCCGACGTCCAGGTCCCCTGCGAGGCCTGCGGCGGCACCCGCTTCAACGAGGAGACCCGCACGGTGCGCTACGCCGGCCTGAGCATCGACCAGGTCCTGGCGCTGAGCGTGGAGGAGGCCCGCGACCTCTTCAGCGCCCACCCGCGCATCCAGCACCCCCTAAGCCTGCTCTGCGATGTGGGCCTGGGCTACCTCAGCCTCGGCCAGGCGAGCCCCACGCTCTCCGGCGGCGAGGCGCAGCGGCTCAAGCTCGTCACCGAGCTGGCCAAGGCGCGACCTGCGGAGGGCCGGCCAGGGCGTGGCCGGCGGGCGGCGCCGACCCTCTACCTGCTCGACGAGCCGACGGTGGGGCTGCACATCGCCGACGTCCAGCGCCTGACCGACGCCCTCCACGGCCTCGTCGACGCCGGCCACACCGTGGTGGTCATCGAGCACAACCTCGACGTGATCGCCGAGGCCGACCACGTCATCGACCTCGGCCCCGAGGGCGGCGAGGCCGGCGGCCGCATCGTCGGCGCAGGTACCCCGGAGGCGGTGGCCGAGCTGGATACCCCGACCGGCCAGGCACTGGCCCCCTTCCTCCGGGAGCGCGGGGGCTGACCCTTGCCGATCCGCCTTACGGCCCGGCGTGGGCCTGAGACCCGCTACCAGGCCCCGCCCTAGCTAGGGTCAGGCAGCCGAGCCGGAGCGCTCGAGGAGCGTCTGCGCGCCGAGCTGCGGGTGGCCTCCGAGACGTTCCGGCAAGCGATCTGCACCCTCATGGACCACCTCCCGGTTGCTCATACCTCTGCCCCACCAGGTAGGGACGCCCCGCCGGTGGTTCCAAGGCCGCTCAGGAGCGGGCCTTGCGGAACGCCTCGGCCAGCGCGGTGTCCCCGGCCGGGGACGGGGTCTCGCCCTTGTCGCCCTTGCCCTCGCCCGAGCCCTTCCGTCCGCCCCGGCCCTTGCCGGAGGCCTTGCCCTTGCCGCGCCCCTCGCCTTGCCCGGGGGCGCTGCCCCGCCTGCCGGCGCCGGCTTGCGCCGGGCGCTCCTCGGGCTGGGCCTGGGGATCGTCGTCGAGGCGCATGGAGAGGCCGATGCGCCGGCGCTCCAGGTCGACATCCATGACCTTGACCCGTACGACATCGCCGGTGCGCACCACGGACCGGGGGTCACGGACGAATTGGTGGGAGAGGGCGGAGATGTGCACCAGCCCGTCCTGGTGGACGCCGATGTCGACGAAGGCGCCGAAGTTGGCGACGTTGGTGACGCTCCCCTCGAGGACCATGCCCGGCTCGAGGTCCTCGAGGGACTCGACCCCCTCGCGGAAGGCGGCGGTGCGGAACTCGGGTCGCGGGTCCCGGCCCGGCTTGGCCAGCTCGCGGAGGATGTCGCGCACCGTGGGCTCGCCGAAGCGCTCGTCGGTGTAGCGGCCCGGCTCGAGGGTGTCCAGGAAGGCCTCGTCGCCGATCAGCTCGGCCACGCTGCGGCCGGTGTCGGCGCAGATGCGCTCGACGACGGGGTACGCCTCGGGGTGGACAGCGGAGGCGTCGAGGGGGTTGTCGCCGCCGGCGATGCGCAGGAAGCCGGCGGCCTGCTCGAAGGCCTTGGGGCCGAGGCGCGGGACGTCGCGGAGCTGCGCCCGGCTGCGGAAGTTGCCGCGCTCCTGGCGGTGGGCGACGAGGCGCTCGGCGAGCCCCGGCCCGAGCCCGGAGACGCGGGCGAGCAGGGGCGCTGAGGCGGTGTTGGCGTCGACGCCCACGGCGTTGACGCAATCCTCGACCACGGCGTCGAGCTTGCGGCCAAGGCGGCTCTGATTGACGTCGTGCTGGTACTGCCCGACGCCGATGGACTTGGGCTCGATCTTGACCAGCTCGGCGAGCGGGTCCTGGAGGCGCCGGGCGATGGAGACGGCGCCGCGCAGGGAGACGTCGAGCTCGGGGAGCTCGTAGGCGGCCTGCTCGGAGGCGGAGTAGACCGAGGCGCCGGCCTCGGAGACCACCACCTTGTGCAGCCCCAGCGCCGGGCGCTCGGCGAGGAGCTCGCCGACGAGGGCGTCGGTCTCCCGGGAGGCGGTGCCGTTGCCGATGGCGATGAGCTCGGCGCCGTGGCGCTCGGCGAGCCCGGCGAGGGTGCGCAGGGCGCCGGCGCGGTCGCGGCGCGGGGCGAAGGGGTGGAGGGTGGCGGTCTCGGCCACCGCGCCGGTAGCGTCGACGACGGCCGCCTTGACGCCGGTGCGCAGCCCCGGGTCGAGGCCGATGGTCGGCCGCGGCCCGGCCGGGGCGGCGAGCAGCAGGTCGTGGAGGTTGGCGCCGAAGACGCGGATCGCCTCCGCCTCGGCCTGCTCGCGCAGCTGCCGCTTGAGGGCCAGGTCGAGGTGGGTGGCGAGCTTCGCCCGCCAGGCCAGGCGGACGGTGCGCGCCAGCCAGGCGTCGGCCGGCCGGCCCCGGTCGGCGATGGCGAACCGCCGGGCGACGGCCGCCTCGCCGACGCTGGGCTCGTCGCCCTCGCCGCGGGCCTCGGCGTCGGACCAGGCGATCGCCAGGCGCAGGACCTCCTCGCTCTGCCCGCGCAGCATGGCCAGGGCGCGGTGGGAGGGGATCCGGCGCAGCGGCTCGGCGTGCTCGAAGTAGTCGCGAAAGCGGGCGCCGTCCTTCTCCTTGCCCTCGGCGACACGGCTGACCAGGTAGCCCTGGCGCCAGCCGTAGTCGCGCAGTGCCTCGAGCAGGTCGGCGTCCTCGGCGAAGCGCTCCATGAGGATCTGCCGGGCGCCGTCGAGGGCCGCCTCGACGTCGGCCACCCCCGGCGCCTCGTCGCCCTCCGCCGCCTCGCCGGTGACGTAGGGGGCGGCGGCCTCCTCGGGGACCTGCCCCGGGTCGGCGAGGAGGCTGTCGGCGAGCGGCTCGAGGCCGGCCTCGCGGGCGATCTGCGCCTTGGTGCGGCGCTTGCGCTGGTAGGGGCGGTAGAGGTCCTCGACACGGGTCTTGGTCTCGGCGGCGCGGATGGCCTCGGCCAGCGCCTCGGTGAGCTGGCCCTGCTCGTCGATGGCCTTGAGCACCGTCTCCTTGCGCGCGTCGTGCTCGCGCAGGTAGGTCAGCCGCTCCTCGAGGGAGCGGAGCTGGCCGTCGTCGAGGCCGCCGGTGGCCTCCTTGCGGTAGCGGGCGACGAAGGGGACGGTGGCGCCGCCGTCGAGCAGGTCGACGGCCGCCTCGACCTGGGCCGGGCGGACGCCGAGCTCGGCGGCGATGCGCTGCGGGATGGACGCGCTCACAGGGATCTCCGGGTTGCGGGTGGCTCGGCGTCCCGGGCGCCGGGCGGGCGCTCGCCGCGGTCCGGCGCCCGGGGTGCGCGCAGGGCGCCCATGATAGCGGGCCGCCTCGCGGCGCGCGAGCCGGCGCCGCCGGGCTGCGTCCGGCGGATGCGGGCCGTTGCCGCAGCCGATTGACGCCGCTCCCGGCGGCGGTCGAGCCTAAAAGGCCCGAAAGGGCCCTCGCCAGGGAGCGGCGAGGGGCGCGCCAGGAGGGGCCGTCATGGAGGACGCCGCCGAGGGGCGCGCCGCCGCCTGGCGGTGCGTGCGCTTCTGCCTGACTACCTACCAGGCCTACCCGTGGCTGGCCCGGCCCGAGGCCGTCCAGCGGCTGCGCACCGCCTTCCGCTGCGCCGCCCGGCGCCGGCCGTGGCGCTGGGACGCCGCCGTGGTCCTGCCCGACGCCGTCCACGGCCTCTGGCGCCTGCCGCCGGACGATCCCGATCCGCGCCCGCGCTGGCAGGCGGTCAAGGCCCACTGCACCCGCCACCTGCGCCACTGGCCCGGGCTGCCCCGCGGCCGCCTGTGGAGCCGGGGCGTCGTGTGGTGGGAGGTCGGCGACGGGCAGTGGCGGCAGGAGCTCGACCGGATCCACTGGGAGCCGGTGCGCCGCGGCCTCGTGGCGCGCCCGGAGGCATGGCCCTACAGCTCCTGCCGCCGCTGCCGCGCCGGCAACGGCGGCTCCGCGATCTCACAGGGAACCCGTGCCACAGGGAGGTGACCGCCATGCCTGCAGGTATCCGCCGGCGGCCGCGCTGCGCCGCCTTCACCCTTATCGAGCTGATGATCGTGGTGGCCATCATCGCCATGCTCGCCGCCATCGCGGTCCCGCAGTACCAGAGCTACGTCGCGCGCACCCAGTTCGCCGAGGCGCTCAGCCTCTTCGCCGGGGTGCGTACGGCGGTGGAGGCCGAGGCCCAGCTCCGGGGGTCTGGGGCACTGGACGACACCGTGCTGGACGGGCAGCGGACGGAGGGCGACTACGTAGACGACATCACGCTCGATACTAGTAGCAATGGAGCGGCGGAGGTGACCGTTACGTTCGCCGATAGCGGCGTCAACGAGGCCCTGGCGGGGGAGGAGGTGACCTTCACCGGCAGCGGCTGGGCGGAAGGGGTCGAGTGGTCCTGCGAGCCGGACGCGGACATCGAGCACCTGGCCACGGGCATCTGCGCTACGTCAGGAGGCACAGAGGACTAAGCAGGCAGCGATGGCTCGGGTGACGGTGGCTGAGCCGTCCCGGCGCGCGCCCAGCGAGGGGGTGGCCGCCCGCGGGTTCTCCCGGCAAGCGCGGGGAGCGGCTCAGGCGCCGTCCCGGGGGCCGCGCCGGCGGTGCTCCTGCGAGCAGTAGCGGTTGCCCCGGTGGTCGGCCAGCGCCTCGGAGCGTGGCAGGAAGACGCCGCAGTGGGCGCAGCGCACCATGTCCTCCACGCGCCCGTCCTCGGTATCCGCCTGCCGGCGGCTGCCGCTGTCCTCCGGCGCCCCCAGCCGCCTCTGCAGCAGGCTGCGCGCCCCGATCCAGGCGAGGATGATGAGGATGACCAGGAGGATCTGAGCTAGCATGCGAGTCGGCTTCCATGGTTCCCTTGAGCCCCCGGGCGTCGCAGCCCGCGCGCGCGGCCTTCAAGTTGGCACGGCCGGGCCGTTTTGAAAAGCGCCGGCGGCCCTGCCTAGCTGGCCGGCCCGGCGGCTGCGGGCCGGCGGCCGCGCGCCGACAAGGAGAGGAGCCGTCCCATGAATCTGCACGAGTTCCAGGCCAAGCACCTCTTCGCCGGAGAGGGGATCCCCATCCCCCGCGGCTACGTGGCCAGCTCCAGCGCCGAGGCCCGCGAGGCGGCGGAGCGGCTCGGCGGCGAGGCCTGGGTGGTCAAGGCCCAGGTCCACGCCGGCGGCCGGGGCCACGCCGGCGGCGTCCGGGTGCTCCAGGACCCGGAGGCCATCGAGCGCTACGCGGACGCGCTGCTCGGCGAGCGGCTGGTGACCCACCAGACCGACGGGCGCGGCCAGCCCGTCCGCGCCGTGCTCGTCGAGGAGGGGGTGACCATCCACCGCGAGCTCTACCTCGGCGCCCTGGTGGACCGGGCGAGCCAGCGCGTGGTCTTCATGGCCTCCGACGCCGGGGGCGTGGACATCGAGGCGGTCGCCGCCGCCGAGCCGGAGCGGATCCACACCGCCAGCGTCCATCCCGCGGCGGGGCTGCAGCCGTACCAGTGCCGCCAGCTCGGCTTCGCCCTGGGCCTGGACAAGGCCCACATGGGGGAGCTGACGCGGGTGATGCAGGGCCTCTACCGCCTCTTCCTGGCGCGCGACCTGTCGCTGGTGGAGGTCAACCCGCTGATCGTCACCGGCGAGGGCCGGCTGCTGGCCCTCGACGCCAAGGTGACGGTGGACGACAACGCCGTCGGGGTGGGCCGCCAGGCGGAGATCCAGGACATGCGCGACCTCAGCCAGGAGGAGGAGACAGAGGTGCGCGCCGCCGAGCACGGCCTCAACTACATCACCCTCGACGGCAACATCGGCTGCATGGTCAACGGCGCCGGCCTGGCCATGGCCACCATGGACGTGATCAAGCTCCACGGCGGCGCGCCGGCCAACTTCCTCGACGTCGGCGGCGGCACCGACGCCGAGCGCGTGGCCGAGGCGTTCAAGATCATACTCTCCAGCCCCGCGGTGGCCGGGATCCTGGTGAACATCTTCGGCGGCATCGTGCGCTGCGACATGATCGCCGAGGGCATCGTCGCCGCGGTGAAGGAGATCGGCGTCGAGGTCCCGGTGGTCGTCCGCCTGGAGGGGACGAACGTCGAGCAGGGCAAGCGGATCCTCGCCGACAGCGGCCTCGACGTCATCCCCGCCGACGACCTCGCCGACGCCGCCGGCCGGATCGTGGCGGCCGTCGGGCAGCGTGGTGAGCCCGAAGGGAGCAGGAGCAGAGCATGAGCATACTCGTCGACGAGCGCACCCGGGTCCTGGTCCAGGGGGCTACCGGCAGGCAGGGGAGCTTCCACACCGAGCAGGCCATCGCCTACGGGACCCAGGTGGTCGGGGGCGTTACCCCGGGCCGCGGCGGCGAGCGCCACCTCGACCGGCCCCTGTTCGACACGGTGCGCGAGGCGGTGGCCGAGACCGGGGCCGACGCCTCGGTGATCTACGTCCCGGCGGCCTTCGCGCCGGACGCCATCCTCGAGGCCGCCGATGCCGGGATCCGGGTCATCGCCTGCATCACCGAGGGCATCCCGGTGCTGGACATGCTGCACGTCAAGGAGGCCCTGCGCGGCCAGTCGGTCTACCTCATCGGGCCCAACTGCCCCGGGGTCATCACCCCGGACGCCTGCAAGATCGGCATCATGCCCGGGCACATCCACCGGCGCGGGCGCATCGGCATCGTCTCCCGCTCCGGGACGCTGACCTACGAGGCGGTCAAGCAGACCACCGACGCCGGCCTGGGCCAGTCCACCTGCGTCGGCATCGGCGGCGACCCCATCCAGGGCGTGTCCTTCGTCGACTGCCTGGCGCACTTCGAGGCGGACCCGGAGACCGAGGGCGTGGTCATGGTCGGCGAGATCGGCGGCAGCGCCGAGGAGGAGGCCGCCGCCTACGTCCGCGAGCACATGAGCAAGCCCGTGGTGGCCTACATCGCCGGCGTGACCGCGCCCGCCGGCAAGCGCATGGGCCACGCCGGGGCCATCATCTCCGGCGGCCGGGGGTCGGCCGAGGACAAGTTCGCCGCGCTGGAGGCGGCCGGCGTCGCCACCGTCCGCTCGCCTACCGAGATCGGGGCCCGCATCCAGGCCCTGGTGAGCGGCTGAGGAGGAGCCCGACCTTGCGCATCGCCATCGCCCAGCTGCCGTTCCCCGTGGGCGCCATCGATACCAATACGCAGCGCATCATCGACACCACCCGCCGCGCCCGCGACGAGCTCGGCGCCGAGCTGGTGGTCTTCCCGGAGATGGCGGTGACCGGCTATCCGCCGGACGACCTGCTGCTGCGCGACGACTTCCTCGGGGCCGTGGAGCGCGCGCTGGCGGAGATCGCCGCCGCCTGCACGGGGATCACCGCCCTGGTGGGGGCCCCGCTGCGCCGCCACGGCGGCGTCCGCAACGCCGCCGTGGCCCTGGCCGACGGCGCCGAGGTGGCCGCGGCCTACAAGCGGCGCCTGCCGAGCTACAGCGTCTTCGACGATAACCGCCACTTCGTCGCCGGCAGCGAGCCCTGCCTGCTGGATATCGGCGGCCGGCGCCTGGGGGTGACCATCTGCGAGGACATCTGGGCCGCCGAGCCGGCCGCCGAGGCCGCGGCCGCCGGGGCGGAGCTGCTGGTCAGCGTCAACGCCTCGCCCTTCCACGCCGGTAAGCCGGCCGAGCGCGAGGCGGCCGCCGCCGCCCGGGTGGCCGAGACCGGCGTGCCGCTGCTCTACGCCAATCTCGTCGGCGGCCACGACGAGGTGGTCTACGACGGCGGCTCCTTCGCCGTGGCGAGCGACGGCGCCACGGCGATCCGGATGCCGGCGCTCACCGACGGGCTCTACGCCGTGGACTGGCAGGGCAGCGCGCTCGACGGGCCGCGCGCCGAGCGCGCGGAGGGGCCGGCGGCGGTCTACCAGGCCGTGGTCCGGGCCACCGCCGACTACGTCCGCGGCAATGGCTTCAGCGGCGTGGTCCTCGGCCTCTCCGGGGGCGTGGACTCGGCGCTGACCGCCGCCGTGGCCGCCGACGCCCTCGGCAGCGACCAGGTCCTGGCGGTCATGATGCCGACCCGCCACACGGCGGAGCGCAGCCTCGCCGACGCCCGGGCGACGGCGGAGGCGCTGGGCGTGACCTACCGCACCATCCCCATCGAGCCCCTCTTCACGGCGTACGAGCAGGCCTTGGCGCCGGTCCTCGGCGGCCGCGAGGCCGACGCCACGGAGGAGAATATCCAGGCCCGCATCCGCGGCAACTGCCTGATGGCGCTGTCCAACAAGGAGAGCCTGATGCTGCTGGCGCCGGGCAACAAGAGCGAGCTGGCGGTGGGCTACGCTACCCTCTACGGGGATATGTGCGGGGGGTTCGCCCCCTTGAAGGACGTCTACAAGACCGACGTCTACCGGCTGGCCGAGTACCGCAACGGCCTGGGTCCGGCGGTGCCGGCAGCGGTCATGGAGCGCGAGCCCACCGCGGAGCTGCGCGCCGGCCAGCGCGACCAGGACACCCTGCCGCCGTACCCCGCCCTCGATGCCGTGCTGCGCCAGTACCTGGAGGAGGAGGCGGCCGAGTCGGAGATCCGCGTGGCGGGCCTGGAGGAGGCCGAGCTCTGCCGGGTGATCCGGCTGCTCTACCGCAACGAGTACAAGCGGCGCCAGGCGGCGCCCGGGGTGAAGGTCACCCGGCGCGCCTTCGGCCGGGACCGGCGCTATCCGATCACCTCCGGCTGGTCCGGTTGCCAGGGGTGCAGCCGCTAGCCCACGCTATCCCTGTACAGTACGGTAACCGGCCTGAACCCCGAACCCTTGGTGCGCTAGCCGCGCCCAGCCCGAAGGAGCTGCCCGCATGAAGAAGGTCGAAGCGATCATCAAGCCCTTCAAGCTCGACGACGTCCGGGAGGCGCTCTCGGATCTCGGCATCACCGGGATGACCGTTACCGAGGTCAAGGGCTTCGGGCGCCAGAAGGGCCACACCGAGCTCTACCGCGGCGCCGAGTACGTGGTGGACTTCCTGCCCAAGATGCGCCTCGAGGTGGTAGTGGCCGACGCCGACGTCGACCGGACGGTGGAGGCGATCACCGGCGCGGCGCAGACCGGCAAGATCGGCGACGGCAAGATCTTCGTCACCAACGTGGAGCGGGTGGTCCGCCTCCGTACCGGCGAGGAGGACGAGAGCGCCATCTAGCCCCTGGCGCGCCGCCTTGGGCCGCTCAGGGGGACGGGGCGGCAGCCTCCTCGCCGAGGGGGAGCTCAGGGGGCTCCTGGAGCCGCTGCAGCTCCTCCTCGACGCGCTCATCGAGCGGCGCCAGGCCGAGGCCGCGGTAGGCCTCGGCTAGCATGCCCATGGCGTCGGGGACGGCCGGCGTGGCCGGGTAGCGCGTGATGACGGTCCGGGCCCGCTTGGCGGCGGCGATGTAGGCCTCGCGCTCGAGGTAGAAGCGGCCCACGTAGAGCTCGTAGGCCGCCAGGTTGGCGCGGATCTCGTCCATGCGGGCCTTGGCGTCGCCGACGTACTCGCTGTCCGGGTGCTGCTCGACCAGCTCCTGGAAGTCGCTGAAGGCGCGGCGGCTGGGCTCCGGGTCGCGGAGGGTCTCGTCGACGCCGAGCATGTCCGCCAGGCCCGAGGGGCCCTTGGCCTGCCGGGCGACGCCGCTCATGTAGAGCGTGTAGGCTACGTGCTCGTTGCGCGGGTGCATGCGCCGGAAGCGCTCGGCGGCGGCGATCGCCGACTCGTACTGGCCCGCCCGGTAGTGGGCGTAGATGATCATCAGCTGCGACTGCACCGCGTAGGTGCCGAACGGGTAGCGCGCCACGAGCTGCTCGAAGCGGTCGATGGCCTGGGTGTAGCTGCCGTTGCTCAGGCTCGTGCGGGCCTCCTCGTAGAGGTCCTCGACCGGGCGCGCGTCGGCAGCCTCGTCGGGCGTCCTCCCGGCGCAGCCGGCCACGGCGGCGGTGATCAGGGCGATCGACACCCAGCGCAGGAAGCGGTGCATGATTTCCAGGACTCCAAGGCCGATGCAGGCCTGACATTGTAGCGATCGTAGAGGGGCGTACTATACGGATGGAACGCGTCCGTCACCAAGCGGCCGTGCCCGAGGCGCTCACCGGGCAGCGCCTGGATCGCGCCCTGGCGGCCCTGTTCCCCGGCTACTCCCGCAGCCGCCTGCAGCAGTGGATCAAGGCCGGATGGGTGACCATCGAGGGCGCTGCGCGCCGGCCACGGGACCCCGTGCACGCCGGTGAGCGGATCCAGCTGGACGCCGAGCCGGAGCCCGAGACGCCGCTGGCCCCGGAGCCGATCCCGCTGGCTGTGGTCTACGAGGACACGGACCTGCTGGTCATCGACAAGCCTGCCGGCCTGGTGGTCCACCCCGGTGCGGGCAATCCCTCGGGGACGCTGGTGAATGCGCTGCTGCACCACGACCCGGGCCTCGAGGCGCTGCCCCGAGCGGGGCTGGTCCACCGCCTGGACAAGGACACCACCGGCCTGCTGGTGGTGGCGCGGACCTACGCGGCCCACAGCGACCTGGTGGCGCAGCTGCAGGCGCGCACCGTCGGCCGCGCCTACGAGGCGGTGGTGGTCGGCCGGCCCGTCGCCGGCGGCCGGGTGGAGGCCCCCATCGGCCGCCACCCGGGGGATCGCAAGCGCATGGCGGTGGTCGCCAACGGCCGCCCGGCGGTGACCCACTACCGGGTGGCGGAGCGCTTCGCCGCGCACACCCGGCTCCACGTGCAGCTCGAGAGCGGGCGCACCCACCAGGTCCGGGTCCACATGGCGCACCAGGGCCTGCCCCTGGTCGGCGACCCGGTCTACGGCCGCCGCCCCGTCTACCCGCGGGGCGCCAGCGAGGCGCTGCGCCAGGCCCTCGACGGCTTCCGCCGGCAGGCGCTGCACGCCCGCCACCTGAGCCTGCGCCACCCGCGCAGCGGCGAGGCCTTGAGCTGGGAGGCGCCGCCTCCGGCGGACTGGGAGCGGCTGCTGGAGGCGCTGCGTGCCGGCTGAGCGGCCCTGGGTGGCCCCGGCCTGGGCCGCACCGCCCGGGGTGCGGGCGCTGACCACCACCCGCCAGGGCGGCGTCAGCCCGCCGCCCTTCGATACCCTCAACCTCGGCGCGCACGCCGGCGATGCCCCCGAGGCGGTGGCCGCCAACCGCCGCCGGCTCCGCCACCGGGCCGCCCTGCCTGAGCCGCCGCGCTGGCTGCGCCAGGTCCACGGCGCCGAGGTGGTCGCCGCCCATCGCGCCGGCACCGACGCCGTCGCCGACGCGGCGTGGACGGACCGCCCCGGCGTGGTCTGCGCCGTGCTCACCGCCGACTGCCTGCCGGTGGTCCTGGCCGCCCGGGACGGGCGCGCCGTGGCGGTCGCCCACGCCGGCTGGCGGGGGCTGGCCGCCGGCGTGCTGGAGGCCGCCGTGGCGGCCCTGCCGGTCCCGGCGCAGGCGGTCCTCGCCTGGCTCGGCCCCGCCATCGGTCCGGCCGCCTTCGAGGTGGGCCCGGAGGTGGCGGCCGCCCTCACCGACGGCGATCCTCCGGCGCAGGCCTGCCTGGCGCCCGGGCGCGGCGAGCGCTGCCACGCCGATCTCTACGCCCTGGCTGGCCGGCGGCTACGCGCCGCCGGCGTGGCGGCGGTCTACGGCGGCGGCTGGTGCACGTACACGGAGCGGGCCCGCTTCTTCTCCCACCGCCGGGACGGGCCGACGGGGCGGATGGCGACCCTGGCCTATCGAGCGGCGTCGTGCCCGTCGGGATCCTGACCCTCAGGGGCGGCCATCGTGATTGAAAAAGCCGCGACTGCCCCCAAACTTCCAGGGAAGGAACCCACGAGAGGCGCGCGAGGGCGCCTGCACTACGGATATCCGGCCCTAGGCCGAGGGGGTAGCAGACATGCGGATGGACAAGCTGACCACGAAGTTCCAGACGGCGATCGCGGATGCCCAGAGCATCGCGGTGGGCCGCGACCACCAGTTCATCGAGCCCGTGCACCTGATGCGGGCCATGCTCGACCAGGAGGGCGGCGGGGTCCGCTCCCTCCTGCAGCAGGCGGGCGTCAGCATCAACAAGCTGCGCTCGCAGCTCGACGAGGCCCTGGACCAGATGCCCCAGGTCTCCGGGGCCGGCGGTGACGTGCACCTGTCCAACGAGCTCGGCCGCCTGCTCAACCTGACGGACAAGCTCGCGCAGAAGCGCAAGGACCAGTACCTGTCCAGCGAGCTC
>Ga0207714_1001573_pt1 | contig 14638 bp, 14 predicted proteins | sample PonA232FremontCA_2_FD_187270 | JGI IMG/M metagenome (GOLD analysis project Ga0207714, IMG submission 187270) | Marine sediment microbial community from Fremont, CA, USA - Pond A23 Sediment 2 (SPAdes) | ecosystem: Environmental > Aquatic > Marine > Unclassified | place: USA: Fremont, California... | reverse complement strand
GTCAATTCCGTGAACTTGTCATGAAATCAGCGGTGCGAAACATTGAACGCGCGATCGAGGTGGCTGACCGCTGAACGCTGGCGTCTAAACAACGCCCAGAGGGTGTACTCATCAGCCCGTCGGATCTGGTTCGTTAGATAGGATCGAACTGGCCGTTCGGAACGATGCAGGAAGGTCGTACTCGGCGGGACTACAGGCGGAGGGTGCGACCTGTCGTTACGTTGCCTGAGAGCCTTCGGCGGGCGCGTACATAACCGTGACCACGAACTCGCCCTCGAAATCGGTGAACTGGTGGTCTGTCCCGGGACGGAGATGTACGACGTCACCCGGCTCAACCGCCACCGACTCGTCGTCGGTCACGAGCGTCGCCTCGCCCGTATCGATACTGTAAATCTCTTCCTCGGCGTGCGCGTGCATCGGGTCCTCGTCACCCGGCTCGAACCGCATCACTTGGAGACTAAACGACACTGCACGCATCGCTTCGGTTTCCATCTCCCCGTCCTCGGCCAGTTGATCCGCAATGTCAGTAACGTTGATTTTATCCACAATTTACATATGTGGGTGCCGGGTATATGTGCTTCGTTCCTTGCTCGAAAAAATGAGCCTCCGGACGCGCACCGTGGGAGATATGCGCCCCGTATTCAGCACGACCACTGAGAACTATCATCGGCTAAGGATTTCAGCGAGGCCGGTAATCCGTATCACGGGTTGGGGTCTTCGGCCCGACGACACGGGCGGAAAAACGGCGGGCGGTCGGCGGTGCGGCTACGGGTCCAGACCCAGTTCCTCGATGCAGGGGAAGTCCTCGGCCGACGGCACCTCGCCCTGGGGCCACAGCGGGTCGAGGTCGGCGTCCGCCGGGTAGTGGAGGTTACCGTTGTTGTCCCAGCCCCAGCCTTCGTCTTCGAGTAGTTGCCGGGCGACGTCCGGGCTCCCCTGCGGTGACTCGGCCCAGCCCGAGAGCATGTCCTCCGGCGGGTACATCGGGTGGTTCTTCGAGATGTAGGTGGGGTACATCTCCGGCTCCACCTCGCCGGCCATCGCCACGTCGATCATCTTCTGGCGGTTCACGGCGGCGTCGATTGCCTTGCGGAACTCGGGGAACTTACACGGCGCCGTATGGCAGACGTACTGCAGGTTGTAGGAGGTGTGGGTCGCGGCGAACTCCGCCTGCGCGTTGCTGATCTCGTTGTTGACGCGCTGGGCGTTCGGCGGCGAAATCTCCGGCGTGATCATACACTCGCCGGCTTCCAGCGCGGTGATCATCGTCTCCTCGTTGCGGTAGGCCTCGAAGATGATGGGCTGGCTGGCCTCGTAGGTCGGGTGGCCGTCGTGGGGTTCGGTGACGACGCGCTGGCCACGCTGGAGCTCCGTCACTTCGAGCGGACCGGACGAGACGATTGGCGTCTCGAACTGGGCGCCGCCGGGGTTCTCGACGGCACCGGCCTCCTCGAAGGACGCTTTGTGGAGGATGCCCCACCGCATCAGCGTCGTGCGGGCGAAGGGGATGTACGGCTCGGTGAAGGTAAAGCGAACCGTCTTCTCGTCCGGCGTCTCGATGGCGTCGTACGGGACGGGCGCGGCGCCCGGGTACGCGCCGGCCTCGCCGCCGCGCTGGATCTGTTCGAACGTGAACTTCACGTCCTCGGACGTGATCGGGTCGCCGTTGGTGAACTGCGCGTCGTCGAACAGTTCGACGACGATCTCCTGGGAGTTGACGACGTCGACGGAGCCGAGCAGTTCGGTCAGTTCGAAGTTCTCGTTGTACTTGTGGATCGGCGAGTGGATCATGTGCTGCCACATCGCCTCGGGCATCGAGGCGGAGTGGGTCAGCCAGTTCGACGTCTCGGTCGCGATGGGATTGATCGCGACGATCATGTCCTCGCCACCCGACGAACTGGATTTGAACGCCCACTCGGCGTTCGAGCGGGCGATCCCGCCGTTGCCGATGCCGCCCATCTCGACCATGTCGGTCCGCCAGGCACCGATGTTGGCGACCGGCGCGAGGTTGCCGATGGCGCAGTCCTCGGACAGCCGGGCGATGGCCTCGTGCATGCCCTGCTGGCGCTCCTCTTCCGTCTCGGCCGTCGTCTGTTCGAGGAGCAGCCGAGTGTACTCACAGTCCGCGTAGTTGGAGTAGTTGCTCTGCCCGTTGGCCCCGGCCCAGTCCAGCCGCATGTTGTTCAGCAGTTCCTGGGGGTCGAGGCGGTCGGCCGCGGGCACCCACCAGGTGAAGGAGATGTTGTTCTCGCGGTTGGCGTCGTTCGCCATCTGGGAGAGCTGGGTCGTGATGCTCACCGGGACGACTTCCATCCCGACGCCGAGGTCCTCGGCGCCGCTGGAGATGATCGGTGCCATCTGCTCCTGTGTGGTCGTGAAGCCGCCGTAGTCCGACCAGTACTCCATCTGGAGCGTCGAGACGCGCTCCCCGAGGTCACCGCCACCGCCACCGCCACCGCCGCCACCACCGCCGGACTGTCCACCACAGCCGGCGAGCCCGGCCGCGCCCGCAACGCCGATCGCCTTCAGTACAGAGCGGCGGTTGAGGCCGCCACCGTCCGAGTCGTTATCGCATGACATACACCGAAGAACCAAACCCGACATTGATAAACCTACCGCCACGAAGAGTCCACAGTATTCCAATAATAAAGGGTGATTAAATGCCACGATCGAGGGGAGGTCAGTCCTCGACGCGGATGCGGGGGTCGATCACGCCGTACAGCAGGTCGATGAGGAAGTTCGAGATGATGACGAAGGCGGCGACGACGAAGAACACGAACTGGACCACCGGGTAGTCACGGCCGAGCACGGCTTCGACGAGCGTGAAGCCGATGCCCGGCCAGTTGAACACGGTTTCGACCAGCACGAGGCCGCCGAGCGCCCGCGCCAGCGAGACGGGGTAGATGGTGATCACCGGCAGGCTGGCGTGTTTGGCGACGTGGCGGAGGCGCTTGCCGGTCGGCAGGCCGGTCAGGCGGTGGTACTCCGTGTAGTCCTGTCCCATCACTTCGACGACGCTCGTCCGCATGATCAGCGAGGGGATGAACAGATACCGACAGACCACGGCCACGAACGGCAGGACGTAGTGAATCCCGAAGTCGGGGGTGACGTAGGGACCCCACCACGTCCCGGCTTCGCTCCCCCCGGCCGACAGCATCCCGGACGTCGGGAACAGGTTGAGCCAGCTCGCGAACACTACGATCAGGACGATGGAGATGAAGAAGGCCGGGAACGACCCCGCGCCGATGACGGGGATGAGGCCGAGCTTTTCGAGTCGGGTTCCCCGCTTGCTCCCCGCTATCGTGCCGATGAAGGCCCCGAGGATGTAGGTGAACGTCATCGCGGGGGCGACGAGGATGAACGTGTTGAAGATCCGCATCTTGACGAACTCCCAGACTGGGACGCGGTAGACCGGCGACTCGCCGAGGTTACCCTGGGCGAGGTTGGAGATGTACCGCCAGTACTGGACGTAGAGTGGCTGGTCGAGGCCCCACTTCGCGCGCAACGCCGCGAGCGCCTCCTGATTGGCGCCCGCCACCGCCATCTGGGCGGTGAAGTCGCCGGGCATCGACCGGAACATCACGAACAGGGCGGTGAGCACCAGCCACAGCGTGAACACCGTCTGGATGCTCCGGACGAGGACGTACCGCTTCATCGACGACACGGCTAGCTCACCTCCGCGTTCGGGAGACGGGAGCCGCCGGGGGCGGCCCGTCCGTGCGGTGCGCTCCGTGGCCGTGGCCGGGAGCTGGCGATCACTGCCGTCCGGGGTCGGGGGTCAGTCTGTCGTGATTGCATGGTCCTCGGTGACCTGTCGGTCGTGGTCGTAGTACTGGTGGCAGGCGACGTGCCAGTCGGTCTCGGCCTCGATGGATTTCGGGGTGATCTCACAGACGCTCTCGAAGCGCTCGCGGAGGGTCTCGACCGCCGTCTCGTGGTTGCCGCCGGCGATGTCCTCGAGCGCCGAGTCGAGCGTCGCCGCGTTCTCGCCCGACAGCTCGGTCGAGAAGTACTCGTTGTGGATGGCGGCGGCGAGCGCGTCCCGGTCGCTCGGGTCGTCGAGGCTCTCCCGGATGCGGTCGAGCGGGAGTGCGTCCCGTTCGAGCGCCTCGCGGAAGGCCATCACCTCCCGATACGCCGCCTGCTCGACCGCGAGGTCGTCGGGGGGAATGACCTTCGGACATCGGTCGCGGAACCGACAGCCCTCACCCAGGTCGATCGGATCGCGCGGCGCCCCGGACATCTCCGTCCGCGGACGGTCGTAGTGAGGGTCCGGAACCGGAATCGCCGAGACGAGCGCCTCCGTGTAGGGGTGTTTGGGGTCGTCGAGTAGCTGCCCCGTGGCCGCCGACTCGACGATCCGACCCAGGTACATCACGTTCACCACCTCCGAGATGTACGACACCGTCGAGAGGTCGTGGGAGATGTAGATCATCGAGGCGTCGTAGTCGTCGATGAGGCCCTTCAGCATCCTGAGGACCGACGCCTGCGTCGACACGTCGAGCATCGACACCGGCTCGTCGGCGAGGATGATATCCGGCTCGAGCACCAGCGCCCGCCCGATGGCGACCCGCTGTTTCTCGCCGCCGCTCAGGTTCATCGGCTTGCGCTTCAGGTACTTCTCCGGCGGCCGGAGCTCCACGTCTTCGAGTACCTGCCGGATCCGCTCGTCGCGGTTGCCCACGTCGTGGATCTCGAGCGGCTCCTTCAGCGACTCCTCGACCGTCATCTTCGGGTCCAGCGAGTTGAACGGGTCCTGGAAGATCACCTGCACGTTGCTCCGGTACTCCTTCCAGTCGGCGCTGTCGAACGAGGACATCGGCGTCCCCTTGTACACCACGTCGCCGCCGGTGATGTCGTGGAGCCCGATGAGCGTCAGGAGCAGCGTCGTCTTCCCGCAGCCGCTCTCGCCGATGACGGCGATGGAGTCGTTCCGTTCGAGGGTGAAAGAGACGCCGTCGACGGCCTGGATCTTCGACGGGTCGCGCCGCATGAGCAGGTCGAAGACGTTCGAACTCTCCTCGAAGTGTTTCTCCAGCCCGTCGATTTCGAGCAGGGGTGCGTCGGCCATCTCAGTCGTCCCCCCCTTCCGGCGCGGCCGGATCGGCCGCCCCGTGCTTCTCGTACAGTTCGTACGCCTCGTCGGCGCGGAAACACGACGCGGCGTGGGTGGCGTCGTCGTCGCCGACGGGGTCGAGCGGCGGGGCGCTCTCGCGACACTCCGCTTCGGCCCACGGACACCGATCCGCGAAGCTACACGCCGACACCTCGCCGATCAGTTCGGGCGGGTAGCCGTCGATCACCTCCAGATCCCGGTCGGGCTCCCGGATGTCGGGGAACGCTTCCTTGAACATGAAGGCGTAGGGGTGTCGCGGGTTGTCGTGGACCGCCTCCGTCGAGCCGCGCTCGGCGATCTGACTGGCGTGCATGATCGCCACGCTGTCACAGGACTCGAAGATCACGCTGATGTCGTGGGTGATCAGCAGGAGGCTCGTCTCGGCGTCGTCTTTCATCCGGTCGAGATACTTGAAGATCTGATCCTGCATGATCACGTCCAGCGCCGTCGTCGGCTCGTCGGCGATGACGAGGCTGGGTTCCAGAAACAGCGCGAGCGCGATGATCGCCCGCTGTTGCATCCCGCCGGAGAACTGGTGGGGGTAGTCGTCGATCCGGCTCTCCTGGAGCCCGACCACGGCGAACATCTCCTTCAGTTTCTCGCGGATGGCCTCCTTCGAGAGGTCGGTGTGGACGCGGCCGATCTCCATCGCCTGCTCGCTCACCCGCTGGAGCGGGTCGAGGCTGTTCATCGAACTCTGAGGGATCCAGGATATCTCCTTCCACCGGAGCTGCTTGTTGAGCTGTTTCTCGGTGAAGTCCTGAATCTCCTCGCCGCGGTACCGGATCGTCCCGCCGTCGACGCGGCCGTTGTCGTCGAGGCCGCCGATGATCGCCTTGGCAGTCGTACTCTTGCCGGAGCCGGATTCGCCGGCGAGGCCGAAGAACTCGCCGTCGTCGATGGTGAAGGAGGCACCGGACACCGCAGTCAGGTCGCCGCCGTCCGTCTCGTACCGGATCGTGAGGTCTTCGACCTCGAGTAGTGGGTCGCTCATGTTAGGCCGCCACCGTATCCGCTTCGACCGACTCGCCGTCGGCCGTGATGAGGTCCTCGTAGCCGCGTCCGAACATGAACGTCGAGAGGACGGTGATGCCGATCAGGAGGCCGGGCGTCAGCGACCACCACCACGCCTCGGACATGTACCCCGAGTTGAACGCGTTTCGGATCATGACGCCCCACGACGGGGTAAAGGGCGACGCGACCCCGAGGAAGGTCAGACTCGCCTGGAGCATGATGGCGTAGCCGACGCCGAGCGCCAGGAAGAAGATGGCCATCGGAGCGACGTTCGGGAGGATGTGCTTGATGATGATCCGCCGCCGGCTCGCACCCGTCGCTTTGGCGACCTTGACGAACGGGTACTGCTTGATCTGAAGGGTCTGGGCGCGTATCACCCGGGCCCCGCCGCGCCACAGGATCAGTCCGATGACGAGAATCGAGGAGATGAACCCGACGCCGAGGAACGTGATCATCACGATGCCGAAGGGGATGAGCGGCACGCCGTACGCGAAGTCGGTAAAGCGCATCAGGATCGTCTCCGTCCGGCCGCCGACGTACCCCGCGGTTATCCCGATAGTCGTCCCGATGGTGAGTATCAGTCCCCCACCGAGGACGCCCGTGATCACGGTCGGCCGGGCGCCGACCAGCAGTCGGGAGAGCACGTCGTAGCCGGCGAAGGTCGTCCCGAGCGGATGGTCGAGCGAGGGCGGCGCGGCGCTCAACACCTCGCCCGTCTCGTCGTCGTACTGCGTCTCCTCGATGTCGTACGGGGCGATGGCGGGGCCGACGAGGCCGAGGACCGCGATGCCGACGAGTATCCAGAAGTATACGGCGGTCGTCCGGTCGTTGAGCATCAACCGGAGGCCGCCGACGAAGTTACGGACGATGTGGTTGCTCGTGATGGCAGCCAGCGGTCCTGCGCCGCTGGTTGGTATCAAATCACGTATTGACATACCCGACCTAATTAGAAGGGGGAGCAAAAGTGTTGTCCTTGTTCCGATTACACGATTTAGGGTTATTTTCAGATAGCCAGAGGGAAGGAGTATTGACATCTCGGAACGGCCCGTCGCCGTCGCGGCGCACGGCCCGCGCAGTTTTGTCCCGCACCGCCGTAGTCGGTGCATGGTGTACGATACCATCGGCGCGTCGCCGGTCGCGTGGGCGGGAAAGCCGTATCCGGCCGTTCGGTCCGTGGCCGAACGGGGCGGGTCGGTCGCCGTCCTCCCGGTCGGCAGCCTCGAACAGCACGGTCACCACCTGCCGACGGCGACGGATACGATCCTCGCCGACGCCGTCGCCACCACGGCCGCCGAACGCGTCGCCGACGGGATGCCGATACTCGTCACGCCGCCGCTCTGGACCGGGCACTCCCCGCATCATACGCCCTTCGGCGGCACGGTGACCCTCGACGGCGGCCGGCTGCTCGCGCTCCTCGAGGACGTGGCGGAATCGGTCCTCAACGAGGGGTTCGACGGACTCCTACTCTTGAACGGCCACGGCGGCAACGGCGCGCTCGTCTCGAGCGCGACGAGTACGATCGGGTCCACACACCGGGACGCAGAGATACTGGGTGTCACGTACTTCGATCTGGGCGCCGACCGGATCGGCGAGATTCGAGAGAGCGACCGCGGCGGAGCCGGCCACGCGGGCGAGATCGAGACGTCGATGATCGCCCATCTCCGGCCCGACCTGGTCGACCTCGACGCCGCCGAGGGACGGCCGTGGGAGTCGCCGTACGACCGCACCCGCGACGACCTCTCGCATCCGGGACCGCTCGCCGCCTACGCCGACTTCGACGCGTTCAGCGACACCGGCGCGGTCGGCAATCCCGAACTGGCGACCGCCGAGAAGGGCGAACGGTTCTTCGAGGTGTTCGTCGACGAGGTCGGCGAAGTGCTCGAACGCCTCCACGAGCGGGCGGCGTGAGCGGCCGCCTCGCGAAACCCCTTTGCCGGCCGACGCCGACCGGTGAGTATGGACGCGAGCGACGGGCACGCCGACCGCGAGTGGCGGCTGATCCGCGAGGAGGCGTGGCCGGGGCCGATGAACATGGCGCTCGACGAGGTGGCGGCGGAGACGGCCGCCGCGGGCGGCCCCCGAACACTCCGGGTGTACCGCTGGGAGCCGAGCACCCTCTCGCTCGGCTACCACCAAGCCCCCGACACCGTCGACTGGGACTACTGCGAGCGCGAGGGGGTCGGCGTCACGCGCCGACCGACCGGTGGCGGCGGCATCTACCACGACGCGGACGGCGACATCTCCTATACGATCGTCGCGCCCGCCGACGAACTCCCCGGCGACCTCGTGGCATCCTACCACGAACTGTGCGTCCCAATCCTCGACGCCTTCGAACGCATGGGCGTCCCCGCCCGCTTCGCGGAGACGGAACGCCCCGCCCGCCACGAGCCCGCGTGTTACCTGCGCGAACTCCACCCCGCACACGACGTGGTCGTGGCGACGGAAGGGACGGAGCGCAAGGTGAGCGGCAACGCCCAGCACCGCCGGACCGACGCCGTCGTCCAACACGGCTCGCTCACGTACGCCGTAAACGCGGAGCGTCACCTCGCCGTCTTCGCCGACGCGGACGTGACGCCGGCGGCGTTCCGGGAGCGCGTGACGGGCATCGCGGACCACGCGGACGTGAGCCGGTCGGAGGCGGTCGAGGCGCTCGAAGCGGCGCTCGGGGACTGGGGGGACGCCACGGAGGGGGCGTGGACCGACGACGAACTCGAACGGGCACGCGAACGGGCGAGGGAGAAGTACGCGAGCGACGGGTGGACGCGCCGGCGACCCGGCCGTCGTTAGAACCCGACCGTCTCGGGGCCGGGGACGTCGAGTTCCTCGACGATTACGTCGTGAATCTCGCTCACCGGCGGCGTATCGCGCGTCGGGTCGAGCCAGTGCTCCCCGAGCCACCGGTAGCGCACCGTCAGGTCCGAATCGAGCAGGAAACACGACCGGCGCGAGCGACGCGTGATCCCCAGGGTGCGGTACGTGACGCCGAAGGCGTCGGAGACGGCGAGATCCGGGTCGGCGTAGAGCGGAAAGCTCAGATCGAGGTAGTCGATGAAGCGGCGGTGGAGGCCGGCACTCGACTTGCTACAGCCGACGACGTGGACGTGGTCGCCGCTCGCGAACCAGTCGAAATCGCGGAACGAACACCACTCGTCGATGCAGTCGGAGCTGAAATCGAGCGTGTAGAAACTGAGCAACACGGGCTGTTCCGCGACCAAGTCACCGAGCGCCACGTCGGTCGCCGTGCCGTCCGGGCGGACGAGCGTGGCCGACACGTCCGCCACCGTCTCGCCGACCCCTATCGAACCGCCCATACGGCTCTATCAGCCGAGGTACATAAAACCGTTGGTGTCCGATTCGAAGCCCCTTTGCGCGCTCGAATCCAGGGGTCGGTATGCGAGTCGGAGCACACGTATCCGTCGCCGGTGGCGTCGACAACGCGGTCGACAACCAGCGCACTGTCGGCGGCAACTGCGGACAGATCTTCACCCACTCCCCACAGGTCTGGCAGGACCCGAACGTCGACGACGACGAGGCCGCGACGTTCCGCGAGGGGACCGCCGAACACCTCGACGGGCCGTGGGTCATCCACTCCTCCTACCTCGTCAACCTCTGTACACCCAAAGGCGACCTGCGGGCGAAGTCCATCGACAGCATGCAACGCGAGGTAGACGCCGCGGACAAACTCGGTATCGAGTACGTGAACGTCCACCTCGGTGCGCACACGGGCGCTGGCGTCGACGGCGGCCTCGACAACGCCGTGAGCGCCCTCGACGAACTCGACGTCCCGGGGGGCGTGACGGTCCTCGTCGAGAGCGACGCGGGCAGCGGGACGAAACTCGGCGGCGACTTCGAACACCTGGCGGCGGTGCTGAACGAATCGACCCACGACCTGGGCGTCTGTCTCGACACCGCCCACGCCTTCGCCGCCGGCTACGATCTCTCGACGCCCGCGGGCGTCGACGAGGCGGTCGACGAGTTCGACGACGTGATCGGTCTCGAACGCCTCCACTGTATCCACCTCAACGACTCGAAACACGGCTGCGGGACGAACAAGGACGAACACGCCCACATCGGGGAGGGAGAGATCGGCGTCAGCGGGATGCGCCGGATCGTCTCTCACCCCGACCTGCGCGACCGGCCGTTCGTGCTGGAGACGCCGACGGAGGACGGCAGGAGCTTCGCGTGGAACATCGACCGCGTCCACGAACTGGCCGCGGAGTGATACGGTTCAGTGTACGTCGGTACCGGTAGTTCGCCGGACTGTCTCGGCGAACCACCGGTAGACAGGGACGGTACTCCGTATGAGGCCGCGGCGCTTTTCAGACGACCCGCCGTAGCGACGGGCGAATGAGCGACGGAGTCACGCGACGCGACGCACTCGCCGTCGGCGTCGGCGCACTCGGCGTCGGCGTCGTCGGCACCGGACGCGGCCGCGGCCAGTCGGACGAGGCCGTGACGGTCGCCACGCGCAACTGCTATCTCGGCGCCAACCTCTTTCGGCTCCTGACCGCCGCGATGGAGGGGAGCGACGCGGTCCGGGCCGCCGTGAGTGGCCTCGTCCGGACGGTCGACCGGAGCCACGTCGCCGAGCGCATGGACGCCGTCGCTGCAGAGCTCGAGCGGACCGAACCGGACGTGGTCGGACTCCAAGAAGTGGCGCTGATCCGGACGGGCGAACCGACGGCCGGGACGACGCCCACTGCGACGAACGTCCGCTACGATTTTCGGGAGACGCTGACGGCGGCGCTCGCCGAGCGCGACCTGCCGTATCGCGTCGTCGCCGCGGTGACGACCACCGACTTCCAGCTCCCGGCGACAGTGGACGGCGAGCGCCGTGCCGTCCGCCTGACCGACCGCGCGCTGTTGCTCGCTCACGAGTCGGTGACGACCGAGAACGTGACCACGGGACGCTTCGACGCCGCCGTCTCGCTGTCGGACGGCGAGCGAGCGATCACGGTCGAGCGCGGCTACCTGCTCGCCGACGCGACGGTCGGCGGAACGCAACTGACCGTCTGTAATACACACCTCGAATCGGCGTCGGCGGGGACGCGACTGGAGCAGGCGACGGAACTGGAGGCGTTGCTCGCCGACCGAGCGGACCCGGTCGCCATCGTCGGCGACCTCAACAGCGGCCCCGGCGGGTCACGCGGAGCCTACGATCAGCTCACTGGACCCTTTCGCGACGCGGCCGACGGCGTCGGGAACACCTGCTGTCACGCCGCGGGCCTCCGCAACGACGAGGTGTCGCTGACGGCGCGGATCGATCACGTCTTCGTCCGGGGCACCCTGGGGGCAACCGACGTGACGCGCGTGGGGGCCGATCCGGCGAACCGAATCGACGTCGACGGCGACCGACTCTGGCCGTCGGATCACGCGGGCGTGGTGGCGACGCTCTCGCCCGACGCGGCGCCGACCGCCACCCCGTCGTCGACGCCAACCGGGACGGCGACGGCGGCGCCGACGGGGACCCCCACCCGGACGCCGACGGATACGGTGTCGGTGAGCGTCGACGACGACACCACCGTCACGGTGCCGGGGTTCGGCGTCGCCGCGGGCGTCGCGTCGGTGGTCGCGGCCGCGCTAGCCGCCCGCCGACGGGTCGCGGACGACTGATTTTTGCCCCCCGGCGCGGTACGGCCCGCGTGCGCAACTTCTCGGCCGACTACCTCCGGCGGACGCGGGCGGGTCTCTGGTCGTCACGGGACGCCCTCGCGGCCCTCGATTTGCCGTCCCGGGAGCGCGTCCTCGACGTGGGCTGTGGGACGGGCGAGTTTACGCGAGTGCTCGCCGAGGAGGCGGGCGACGACTGCACCGTCGTCGGTGCCGACGCCGACCCCTCGCTCCTGCGGGTCGCCCGCGAGGAGACCGGACTGCCGGTCGTCGCCGGCGACGCCCTGCGACTGCCCGTCCGGGACGGCGCCGTCGACCTCGTGGCGTGTCAGGCGCTCCTCGTGAACCTACCCGATCCGGCCGCGGCGCTGCGGGAGTTCCGCCGGGTCACCGCCGACGCCGTGGCGGCCGTCGAACCCGACAACGGCGACGTGGCCGTCGAGTCGACGGTCGACCGGGAAGTCACGCTCGAACGACGGGTGCGCGAGGCGTATCTCGACGGCGTGGAAACCGACGTGGCCATGGGCGACCGGGTGCGGGAGGCGTTTGCGGCCGCCGGGCTGGTCGACGTGACCACGCGCCGGCACTACCACCGGAAGGTGGTCGAACCGCCGTACGACGGGGCCGACTTGGAGGACGCGACCCGGAAGGCGACGGGGGCGGGGCTGGCAGACCACGAGACCGAACTCCGGCGCGCGGTCGGCGACGAGTACGACGACCTGCGGGCGGCGTGGCGGGCGATGGGTCGTGACGTGGTCGAGGCGATGCAAGAGGAGACGTACCGCCGAGCCGAAGTAGTGCCGTTCGACGTGACCGTCGGTCGGAGATCGGAGTGAGCGTCAGGGACGGAGGAGCCGTGCCCAGCGGTCGGCGTCGGCGTCGACGGTACGTATCAGTTTGGCGTGGGCCGGATCACCGTATCGGTCGTGGATGCGCTGGTCCCAGAGCGTCCCGGCATCCGGGAACGCCTCGGAGACGTCCATCCCACGGCGGTCAACGAACGGGCGGTCGAGCAGGCAGTCGTTACAGAGGAAATAGAGGACGCTGTCGGGAGCGGGAACGTCGATCCGGTTGGGCAGCACGTGGCGGAGGCCGCCGGGAGCCTGTACGTGGAGCGAGCCGATTCGGCTGCGACCGGTCGTGGCCAGAATGTCGCCGTGGCCGAGTTCCCACACGGTCGGCGGAAGCATCGCCTCGAAACAGTCGGCGATGGTGCTCGCGACGAGTGCCCGGCCCTCGAGGGCCGACACGGCGTCGGGATCGACCGGGAGCAGGAAATCACAGCCCTCGACGATAGGCGCAGGTCGGTCGGTCGTCCCCTCGACGACGAACGAGATGTGGCCGTCGGCGGTGTCCAACACCGTCTCCGCGGTGTCGACGACACCCGACTCGCCCACGTCGCCGGTGAGATACAGGAAGTCGGCGTCGGCTGTCGTCGATCCGATCGCCGACGCCTCGTCCGGGCCGTGGACGGTCGTGAGGGTGGCCGACGTCTCGGTCGTGAGAGAATCGACCGTCTCCGTACCGGCGGCACCAAGGCCGATGACCGACACCGAGGGTGCCCAGAACGGGGCCGACTCGTCGTCCGACATCGTCACACCACGTCGCCACGAACCGTCCGCCCCGTCGCCTCGGCGCGACGTTCGCGCAGCACGTCGGCCGCCTCGGCGGCCGTCTCCTCGTCGAGTCCCAACATCTCGAGCGCCCTCGTGAGCGTCGGGAAGGCGAGTTCGCCGGCGCGGAGTTTCGCCATCGCCTCGTCGTCCCGCTGTCCGTCGGCGTAGAGGCAGACACCGCGGGGGTCGAGAATATCGCCGTAGGTGTCCCGATCAACCGCGCTCTTCAGTCGCTGGGTGACGTTGTCCGAGAAGGAGGCGTTACACACCTCGAGGTGGATCGGTTCGTCGTCGCGGATCAGGTGGGCGGCCAGACAGCGCTCCGGCGCCGCGTGCCCGTTGTCGTTCGCGCGGAGGTGTTCGGGGTGCGCCTCGGCCCAATCGGCGTCGACGGTCCGGCCGACGCCCGCGACGCCGTAGCGCTCCTCGAACTCGGCCGCGCGGTCGGCGTCGCCGCGCATAAGGAGGTCTTTCGTGACGTACACGTCGAGGCGATCTATCGGGTCGAGGCCGAGGGCTACGTCGCCGTACACCCACACCTCGCGGACGGGAACGGGAAGGCGGGCGTCGTCGGTCGCAGCCCGATCCACGAGGTCGGCGATGTCGGCAGCCCGATCCAGCGCGGCGTCTCGGTCCATCGTCCGTCCTTGCGCACCAGCGCGCAAAACGGTTGTCCAACGAAACCGTGATACGGCCCGCCCGGCAAGGACGCGCCGATGGAGTGTGACAAGTGTGGCCGCGAGGCGGTGATGCACGCCGCCTACTCGGGCGCGCACCGCTGTGACGACCACTTTCGCGCCTCGGTCGAGAAGCGGGTGCGCCGCCGGATTCGGGAGGACGGTCTCCTGCCGGCGGATGCCTCGCCCGAGAACCCCCAGACGTGGGTGATCGGCCTCTCTGGCGGCAAGGACAGCGTCGTCCTGACGCACGTACTGGACGAGACGTTCGGCCGCGACCCACGCGTCGAACTCGTCGCGCTCTCGATCCACGAGGGGATCGAGGGCTACCGCGACGAGAGCCTCGACGCCTGTCGGACGCTGACAGACGGCCGTGATCTCCGCCACGAGGTGGTGTCGTACGCCGACGAACTCGACGTGCGGATGGACGACGTGGTGGAGAAAGACCCCGAGAATATGGCTGCGTGTGCGTACTGTGGCGTGTTCCGGCGGGACCTGCTTGAGACCTACGCCGACGAACTCGGTGCCGACAAACTCCTGACGGGCCACAACCTCGACGACGAGGCCCAGACGGCGCTCATGAACTTCTTCGAGGGCGACCTGAA
>Ga0207714_1001572_pt1 | contig 14648 bp, 13 predicted proteins | sample PonA232FremontCA_2_FD_187270 | JGI IMG/M metagenome (GOLD analysis project Ga0207714, IMG submission 187270) | Marine sediment microbial community from Fremont, CA, USA - Pond A23 Sediment 2 (SPAdes) | ecosystem: Environmental > Aquatic > Marine > Unclassified | place: USA: Fremont, California... | reverse complement strand
GTGCAGGGAGGCGCCGATGACCAGGGTCGCCGCCGCGTCGCCGCAGCCGGCGAGGGCCTCGACGGGGGTGCCGTCCGTGGTGACCGGGCTGAAGTCCTGCTCGGCCAGGTGGCCGTCCATGGAGGCGCCGAGGTCGGGGATCAGCACCGGCTCCAGGCCGAAGGCCTCGACGAGCTCCGTGACCGCCTCGGCGTCGCCTGGCGACAGGGCGCTTGAGGGCAGCACGTTCACGCGCCTCGGCGCCGAGCCGGGGCGTGTACCCGCTGACTCGGCGCCCGGTACCAGGGCGTCGATCAGGGCCTTGACGGTCTCGGCGTAGCCGCTCTCCAGCGTGCCCAGGAAGTCCGGCGTGTTGACCGCAGCGATCGCCGTTGCCGCGTGCTCCGGGTGCGCCGAGCGGAACGCCCGGACGAGCCGGTGGATGTCCGTGCCCTCCGTCTCGGACAGACCGGTGGTCATCACGGTGATGAGCGCCGGCGCCGACTTCTGGCAGATGGTTGCGAGGGCGCTAGTCACGTTGTCGTCGGCGCCGAGGACCCCGCTCATCGGGTCCACCGCCGAGCTCTGCAGCGGAACGGGCTCGTTGAAGTGGCGGACGAAGTAGACCTTGCCGAAGGCCGTACAGCCCTGTGCACCGTGGAGCAGCGGCATCGCCCCCCGGAAGCCGAGGGTTGCCAGTGTGCCGCCGACGGGCTGGCCGGCCTTCAGCGGATTGACGCTCAGCGCGCTGCTGGATCGCTCGATACGGGCCATGGCGTTGGCTCCCTCCTGTCAGGATGCTGCCGCTTCCCACCACGGGGCCGGCTCCTGTTCCCACGGGGCCGGCTCCCGGACCTGCGGCCAGATAGGGCTATCGATGGTCCGGCACAGCTGCCTCGCGAGCTCGATCATGCCGTCGTAGCCGGCGTAGGCGTGCGGCCGCTCCTGATTGATGTCCAGGAACGGGATGCGCGCCTTGTAGGCCGTGTACATATTCCGTCCACCGGCGATGAGGACGTCGGCGTCGTGGCCGTGGACGGTGTCGATGAGCGTCCGCGGCGCGCCGGAGTCGAGCATGCGGGCGCTATCGCCCATCAGGTCCCGGATGCGCGCCTTGTCCGCCTCCGTGGACTTGGTGGTACCGGTGGCGACGATCTCCATGCCCAGGTCCTGTAGCGCCGAGACCACGGACCAGCTCTTCACGCCGCCGGTATAGAGCAGGGCCCGCCGCCCGCGCAGCCGCTCCCGGTACGGGGCCAGCTCGGCGTCGATGCGCGCCTCCTCGCGCGCGATGAGCCGCTCGGTCCGCTCGCTCAGGTCCGGGTCGCCGATGGACTCGGCGAAGCTGCGCAGCGCCGCCGAGGTGTCCGCGACGCCGTAGAAGCTGCCCTCGAAGTAGGGCGTGCCGTAGCGCTCGTGGCACTGGCGGGCGACGTTCATCAGCGCCTTGGAGCAGACGAGCATGTTGGCCTCGCTGCGGTGGAGGGTCTGCACCTCCTGGAAACGGGCGTCGCCGGAGATGCTCGACAGCAGCCGCAGCCCGAGCTCGTCGAGCAGCGGCAGCACGTTCCAGAACTCGCCGGCGATGTTGAACTCGCCGATCAGGCCGATGTCGTGGATGCGCTGGCCTTGCCCCTCCGGCGGCAACGGCTCGGGCTCCCGGGTGCCGATGACGTGGTTGAGCAACGCCTCGCCGGCGATGCGGTTGCCCAGGTTCTTGCTGCCGTAGAAGCCGGCGCAGTCCACCGGCACCACCGGTGTGCCCCAGTGCTGTGCGGCGCTCTTGCAGATCGCCTCGAGGTCGTCCCCGGTTAGCGCCGGGACGCAGGTGTTGTAGACGAAGACCGCAGCCGGCTCGTAGTCGTCCACGGCCTGCTTGATGGCGTGGAAGAGCCGCTCCTCGCTGCGGCCCATGATGATGTCCTGCTCGCTGAGGTCCGTGGTCATGCCGAAGCGCCACATCGTCGGCCCCGTAGAGCGGGTGCCGCGGTTATCCCAGGAGCTGCCGGCGCAGCTGATGGGGCCGTGGATGATGTGGGCGGCGTCGGCGATGGGCAGCAGGGTGATCTGCGCCCCGTCGAAGGCGCAGCCACCGGCGGCTGCCCCCGGCGTGGCCCGGGCGCAGCCGCCCTTCTGGCCCGGGCTGTGGGGGCAGCCGGGCTCGTCGAGCAGGGCGGCGATCTCTTGGGTGCGCATGGTTACAGCCCCATCGTGGTTCGTGCGTCACTAGGGACCTAGCAAGCGGCGTGCCATGCGCCGGGGGAGGCCCGGCTGCCCGTGCCGCGGGCACGCGCCCGGTCCGCACGCGCCCGCTCCGCACGCGCCCGCTCCGGTAGGCCGCTCCCGGCGCAGGCGGCCCGGGCCGGTGTACGCTCTCGGACACGACGTCGCCCTTGTGTCGGTCTTCCGGCGTCAGGCGCCTGGCTCGCCGGCCCGCGGCCGTGCCTCGCCTGCTCGGGGGGCTGGCGCCAGCGCTCTGACGGCCCGAGGTGATGCCGGTCCTGTCTTGCAGGGTGGGCTCTGTCTTGCAGGGTGTCGCTCGACGTGTCCCAGGGGCGGGTGCGTCATCTTCTGCAATTGCAACTCATTCTCATATGTAGTAGAAATCGCTCTATACCGATCGACGCTATGGATCCCGTCTATAGCTGAAGCGATTCAACGTGGAGGCAGTCATGAAGAGGTTCCACTGGACAGCGCCCCCGGCTGCGCAAGAGGGCCACGCTATCGAGGATGAAGGGGCAGGGAGCGGCGCGGGGAGCGCCGCGAGCCATCCGCTCCACGAGCTCCCGCCGGGGACGCAGGCCGTGGTCCAGGGCATCGACGGCGGCTACAGGAGCCTCGACCGCCTCTCCGCGCTGGGTCTGGTGCCCGGCACCTGCCTGCAGGTCGTCCGCAGCTCCCGGCGCGGGCCGATCCTGGTCCAGGTCCACAACACCCGGGTCGCCGTCGGCCGCGGCCAGGCTGACAAGGTCCGGACTGCGCCGCTCGGGGAGCCGCAGGCCGAGGAGCGGCGATGGCCGTAAGCGAGCCCGACCGCTCCACCGCGGCCGACGAGGCGGGGGCCGCCGCCGAGATCGCCCTGCTCGGCCAGCCCAACGTCGGCAAGAGCACGGTCTTCAATACCCTCACTGGGCTGCGCCAGCACATCGGCAACTGGCCGGGGAAGACCGTCGGGCGCAAGGAGGGGTGGATCGAGCTCGAGGGCCAGCAGCAGCGGCTCGTCGATCTGCCCGGGAGCTACAGCCTCACGGCCGGCTCCGAGGAGGAGCAGATCGTCCGCGACTACCTCCAGCACCAGCAGCCGGAGGTCGTCGTCTTCCTCGCTGACGCCGTCGCCCTCGAGCGCAGCCTGTACCTGCTCAGCGAGGTGCTGGCGCTCCACAAGCGCGTGGTCGTCGGCCTCAACCGCGTGGACGTCGCCCGGCGCCACGGTATCCACGTCGATGCCCAGGCGCTGGCCCGGGCCCTCGGCCTCCCCGTGGTCCCCCTCGTCGCCCGCGACGCCACCGGCATCTCGGAGCTGCTCGCCAGCGTCGAGGCGCTGCGGCGCGCGCCGGAGCGCTGCCAGCCGAGCCCGCCCCAGGTGCGCCCGCGCAGCGCCGCGGCCCTGGCGCGCATCGCCGAGCGGATCCGGCCGGCCGCCCCCGCCCCCTACGACCCGCACTGGCTGGCGCAGAAGCTCCTCGAGGGGGACCCGCAGGTACGCGAGTGGGCCGAGGCGTGGCTCTCGGCGGCGGAGTGGGAGGCCCTCGACGACGAGCTCCACCGCCACGAGGAGGTAGTGCTCGACATCCTCGGCGCCCGCTGCGACTGGGTCCAGTCCATCGTCCAGGCGGCCGTCGAGCGCCCCCGGGCGGGGCAGGCCTCGTGGACCGATCGGCTCGACCGCGTGGCGACCCATAGCGTCGGCGGCCCGCTGCTGCTCCTCGCCCTCCTCGCCGGGGTCCTGGGGCTGACCTTCCAGATCGCCCTGCCCCTGCAGGGCTGGCTCGACGCCACGGTCGTCCAGACGGCGGCTGCGGGGGCCGAGGCGCTGCTCGCCCCGGCACCGGGCTGGGTCTCGGGGCTGGTGGTCGACGGGGTGATCACCGGGGTGGGGACGGTGCTGACCTTCCTGCCTATCCTCGCGATCTTCTTCACGCTCATGGGCCTGCTCGAGGACAGCGGCTACCTCGCCCGGGTCGCCCTCCTCCTCGACCGGCTCATGCACGCCGTGGGCCTGCACGGCAAGAGCGCCCTGCCGCTGACCCTGGGGCTCGGCTGCAACGTCGTCTCGGTGGTGGGCACGCGGATCATCGAGTCGCGCCGCGAGCGGCTGCTGACCATCCTCCTCGCCCCGCTGGTGCCCTGCTCCGCCCGGCTGGCGATCCTGGCGGTGCTGGCGCCGATCTTCTTCGGCGACTGGGCCCTGCTGGCCACCCTCGGGCTGATCGGGCTCAACCTGGCGGTGCTCGCCGGGCTGGGCCTGCTCCTGCACCGGACCGCCCTGCGCGGCGAGAGCAGCGCCTTCCTCATGGAGCTGCCCCTCTACCAGCGCCCGCAGCTGCGCACGACGATGTACCACGTCTACGCCCAGCTCAAGGAGTTCGTGCACAAAGCCGGGACGGTCATCGTGCTCGCCGCCACCGCCGTCTGGGCCCTGTCGAGCTTCCCCGGGCCGGGGATCGAGAGCAGCGCCCTGGCGCAGATCGGGCACTGGATGGCCCCGCTCGGCGACCTGATGGGCCTCGACTGGCGGCTGATCGCCGCGCTGCTGTCGAGCTTCGTCGCCAAGGAGGTGGCGATCTCCACGCTCGGCATCCTCTACGGCCTCGGCGAGGGGGCGCAGGGGCTGGCGGAGGCGCTGCCGGCCGCCGTGGGCCCGGCCTCCGGGCTGGCCTTCCTCACCGTGGCGATGCTCTTCATCCCGTGCATGGCCACGGTCGCCGCCATCCGCCAGGAGACCGGCGGCTGGCGCTGGCCGGCGGTGAGCATCGCCCTGCTGCTCGGGGTCTCCGTGCTCGGCGGGATCGCGGTCTACCAGGGCGCCCTGCTCCTCGGCCTGGGGGGCGGGGCGTGATCCGCCGGGTGCTCGCCGAGCTCCACGCCGCCGGCGGCGCCGTCGACCGGCGGCAGCTGGCGCGGCGGCTGGCGATCTCGCCGTCGATGCTCGAGACCGTGCTCGAGCGCCTCGATGCCGCCGGCTACGTCGAGGGCGTCACAGCGTCGGCCGCGGCGTGCCGGCCGGCGGCGTGCCGCGAGTGCCCCGTCGGCCCGGCGTGCGCGGGCGGCGGGGGCGGCTCGGGGCCGCAGCGGCTGTGGTGCCTGACCGAGGCGGGCCGGCGCGCCGCCGCGCGGCCGGACTAGCCGCGCGGGGCGGTGCCAGGGCTAGCCAGCCAGGGCGAGAGGGGTGTTGACGCGCGCGCAGCAATCCGTAGAATACGCAATCGCAACAACGCAGCGGGTGTAGCTCAGTGGTAGAGCACAACCTTGCCAAGGTTGGGGTCGTGGGTTCGAATCCCATCACCCGCTCCAGTTTCTTTCCCCCTCCGATTCCTTAGCCTCCGGCAGGCCGTTCCAGCGCCTCCTATCCTGCGCGAGCCTGGCAAGCCGAGCCCCGTCGCCAGAGGTCCGGGCGTAGCCCGCCGAGGCCGCAGTGGCGGGCCAGCCGTGGCGGACTATCCCGAGCTTGGCTCGTCGTTGTCCGAGTCACCGTGCGGGGCGCGGACGAAATCGGTGTGGCTGCATGCCGGGCAGGGCGGGATGTGGCCGGCGCGCTCCAGGGTGATGACCCGTCCGCAGGCGATGCACTCGAGCTGGCCCGGGCCCGCGATCTCCCCGGTGTGGTAGAGGCTCGGCTCCCCGGTGGTCACGAAGCCCTCCAGCTCCAGCCGGGTCCGGTCGGCTACCGAGGAGAGGGCCTCCCAGAGCCAGCTCTCGAGCATCTGCACGTCCATGCGCAGCCAGTCGCGCAGGGCGTGCTTGTGGCCTTTGTCGGCGAGCCAGGCGCCGGCCTCGTGCATATCCCGCTGCAGCGCCTGGGCGACGCGCTCGGCCTCCTCGGCGGCGAGCTCGCCGTTGTCGACCATGCGCTGCTTGATCCCCGCCAGCGCCTCCTCCAGGCGCGGGCCACCGTCCTCGGTGTCGGCGATGGCCTCGCGTAGCCGCTTGAGCATGCGCTCGTAGGCGGCGGTAAGGTGGCTCTCCTCGTGCTCGGAGCCGTGGTTCTCGATCATGGGGCCTCCCGTGGGGCGTGTCAGGGTTGATCCAGCGCTCCCAGCCTACAAGTTACAACCTCCGGACCGCATTGTGCAGGCGGATCGCCCTGCGGCTACCGGCCGTCTGGCCCGGCATCGCCGGGCCCGGGCCCTGGCAGGGCAGGGAGCTGCTCCTTTATCCTGAAAGGCTCACCTGCCGGGTAGAGCGACGGACACCGATGGACGATCAGTATCGACCGAAAGCGATTGAAGCCGAGGCCCAGGCCTACTGGGAGGAGCACGATACCTTCCGCGCCCGGGAGGACGACCCGCGGCCGGGCTACTACTGCCTGTCCATGTTCCCGTACCCGAGCGGGCGGCTGCACATGGGCCACGTCCGCAACTACACCATCGGCGACGTAGTCAGCCGCTACAAGCGCATGCAGGGCTACAACGTCCTCCAGCCCATGGGCTGGGACGCCTTCGGCCTGCCTGCGGAGAACGCCGCCATGGAGCGCGGCGTCCCGCCCGCAGCGTGGACCCGCGAGAACATCGCCGCCATGCGCGAGCAGCTCAAGGGGCTCGGCTTCGGCTACGACTGGTCGCGCGAGCTGGCCACCTGCGATCCCGCGTACTACCGCTGGGAGCAGTGGCTCTTTACCCGCCTCTACCGCCGGGGCCTGGTCTACCGCGACACCGCTCCCGTGAACTGGGACCCGGTGGACCAGACGGTGCTCGCCAACGAGCAGGTCATCGACGGCCGCGGCTGGCGCTCGGGCGCCGTCGTGGAGCGCCGCGAGATCCCGCAGTGGTTCCTGCGCATCACCGACTACGCCGACGAGCTGCTCGATGCCCTGGACGGCCTGGAGGGGTGGCCGGACCAGGTGCGCAACATGCAGCGCAACTGGATCGGCCGCTCGCAGGGGGTGGCCCTGCGCTTCCCCCTCGAGGGCCGCGGCGAGGAGCTCGAGGTCTTCACCACGCGGCCGGATACCCTCTACGGCGTCACCTACATGGGGCTGGCGCCGGAGCACCCGATCAGCCTGGAGCTGGCCGAGCACGACGCGGCCGTCGCCGATCTGGTGGCGGAGGCTCGCGCCGGGGGGACCGCGGAGGCCGAGATCGCGGCCCGCGACAAGCGCGGCGCCGACACCGGCCTGCAGGCCGTCCACCCGCTTACCGGCGAGCGCATCCCGGTCTGGGTGGCCAACTTCGTGCTCATGGAGTACGGCTCCGGCGCGGTCATGGCGGTGCCGGCCCACGATCAGCGCGACTGGGAGTTCGCCAGCACCTACGGGCTGCCCATCCGCCCGGTGGTCCATCCGGCCGACGGCTCGGAGCTCGATATCGCCAGCGGCGCCTTCAGCGACTACGGGATCCTCGTGGACTCCGGGCCGTTCAGCGGGATGACCTCGGAGCGCGCCTTCGACGCCATCGCCGAGCGGCTGGAGGCCGAGGGCCGCGGCCAGCGGCAGCTCCAGTACCGGCTGCGCGACTGGGGAGTCTCCCGGCAGCGCTACTGGGGCGCGCCCATCCCCATGATCCACTGCGCGAGCTGCGGCCCCGTCCCCGTGCCGGACGAGGACCTGCCGGTCACCCTGCCCGAGGACGTCGAGATCACCCCGGGCGGCGGCTCGCCGCTCAAGTCCATGCCCGAGTTCTACGAGACCACCTGCCCGCAGTGCGGCGCGGCGGCCCAGCGCGAGACGGACACCTTCGACACCTTCATGGAGTCGTCCTGGTACTTCGCCCGCTTCGCCTGCGCCGGCCGGGACGACGCCATGCTCGACGAGCGCGCGGACCGGTGGCTGCCGGTGGATCAGTACATCGGCGGCATCGAGCACGCCGTCCTCCACCTGCTCTACGCCCGCTTCTACCACAAGGTCCTGCGCGATGAGGGGCTGCTCGGCTCCGACGAGCCCTTCACCCGGCTGCTGACCCAGGGGATGGTGCTCAACGACGGCGCCAAGATGTCCAAGTCCAAGGGCAACACCGTGGATCCGCAGGAGCTGGTGGAGCGCTTCGGCGCCGATACGGTGCGGCTGTTCACCATGTTCGCGGCGCCGCCGGACCAGGTCCTGGAGTGGTCGGATTCCGGCGTGGAGGGGGCCTACCGCTTCCTCCGCCGGCTCCACGGCCTGGTCCGCGACCACGTCGCCCACGGCCCGGCGCCGGCGCTGGATCCCGAGGCCCTGACCGGGGGGCAGCGGGATCTGCGCCGCAAGGCCCACGAGACCATCGCCAAGGCCTCCGATGACATCGGCAAGCGCTTCACCTTCAACACCGCCATCGCCGCCGTCATGGAGCTGTGCAACGCCCTGGGCAAGGCCCAGGCGGACACCAGCGACGCCGGCCGCGCCGTGATGCAGGAGGGGCTGGAGACGGCGGTGCTGATCCTGGCACCGATCACGCCCCACCTGTGCCACCGCCTCTGGCTCGAGCTCGGCCACGAGCAAGCGGTGGTGGACGCCGCCTGGCCGCAGGCCGACGAGCAGGCCCTGGTCCGGGACGAGGTGGAGCTGGTCGTCCAGGTCAACGGCAAGCTCCGCGGCCACGTCACCCTCCCTGCGGACGCCGATCAGGAGCAGGCGCAGGAGGCGGCCCTCGCCGAGCCCAACGTGGCCCGGCATGTCGAGGGTACGTCGATCAAGAAGGTGGTCTTCGTCCCGGGCAAGCTGATCAACGTGGTGGCCCAGTAGCGGCCGCGATCCGGGGAGCAGGTATGCCGGCGCTACGCGTGACCCGCCGTCACGGCCTCCGCCTGCTCGGGGGGGGCATGCTCGCCGCCGTGCTCGGCGGCTGCGGCTGGCGTCTGCGCGGCAGCTCGGGCGGGGTCTCCCTCGACGGACGGTTGGTCCAGGTCCGGGATCAGACGGGCAGCGTGGCGCTGCGCCGCGCGGTGCGCCAGGCCATCGAGGGCAGCGGGGGCCGCTACACGGAGGCCTCCGGCGAGGCGGACTGGGTGCTGACCCTGCACGGCAGCGAGCGCAGCCGGGAGACGGCCTCCGTGGACGCGGACGGCGAGGTCCTGGATTACCGGCTGACCTACGTCCTCGACTATAGCCTCGCGGAGGCGGAGGGCGAGCGCCTGGTCGCCCGACAGTCGCTGGAGGCCGAGCGGACCTTCGCCGATCCGGCCGGTGGTGCTGACGCCCGCCGTGCCCGGGAGGATGAGCTGGCGGCGGAGCTGCGCGCCGAGGTCGTGCGCCTTTTGATGCTTCGGCTTCAGACCTTGCATTGATGGCGGAGCGCCCGGAGAGCCTCCATCGCCGGCTCGAGCAGGGGCCGCCACCGCGAGTCTGCCTGATCGCCGGCGAGGAGCCCTTGCTCCAGCGCGAGGCGGCGGACGCCGTGCGCCGGGCTGCCCGTCAGGCCGGCCACCGCGAGCGGGAGGTCCGCGACGTCGATGGCCATTTCGACTGGGGGCAGCTCGGCGAGGCTGCCGCCAACCTCTCCCTGTTCGGCGACCGGCGCCTGCTGGAGCTGCGTATGCCCGGCGGCAAGCCGGGCCAGGAGGGCGCCGAGGCGCTCAAGGCCTACTGCCGCTCGGCCCCGGAGGACACCGTCCTGCTGGTCACCTGCAACCGGCTGGACCGCGCGGCGCGGGACTCCGCCTGGGTGCGGGCCCTGGCGGAGACGGGCGTCTTCGTCTATTGCTGGCCGGTGCCGGCGGCGGAGATGCCGCGCTGGGTGGCGGAGCGGCTGCGCCAGGCGGGCCTGGAGGCCGACCGTGAGGCGGCGGCGCTCATCGCCGAGCGCGCCGAGGGCAACCTGCTAGCCGCCGATCAGGCCGTGGAGAAGCTGCGCCTGCTGGTCGGCCGGGGCCAGGTGGACGCCGATGCCGCGGCCGCGGCCCTGGCCGATAGCGCCCGCTACAGCGTCGACGACCTGGCCGATGCGGCGTTGGCCGGGGACCTCACCCGCGCCCTGCGGGTGCTCGCCACGCTGGAGGCGGAGGGCGTGCAGCCGCCCCTGATCCTCTGGGCGCTGAGCCGCGACATCCGCGTGGCGGCGCGCCTGGCTGCCGGTGCGGGGGACGAGGTGCTCCAGCGCGAGCGGATCTGGCGGCGCCGCGCCGGCCGGCTGCGCGAGGCGGCCCGGCGCCGCCCGGTGGCCACCTGGCGGCAGCTGCTGCAGCGCTGCCACCGCGTGGACCGGGCGGTGAAGGGCCTGCCCCCGGGGAGCCCCGGTGAAGAATTGCGCGCCCTGGTCTCCCGTCTGGCGCGGGCCATGGCAAAATAGGCGGACTAGCTACACGCGGAGCTGACGAGCGAGGCGATGAGCGCACACGAGCCGACAAGCATCACCGAGACCATCCGCCAGATCGGGCGGCAGGCGCGCGCCGCCGGGCGCGAGCTGACGCGCTCCGCCACCGGGGCGCGCAATGCCGCCCTGGAGGCCATGGCCGTGCGGATCGAGGCCAACGCCGGGGCGATCGCCGCGGCCAACGCCGAGGATCTCGAGGCTGCCCGCGAGGCCGGCCTGGACCCGGCGCTGATCGATCGCATGGAGCTCAACGAGGCACGGATCCAGGGCATGGCCGACGGCCTGCGCGAGATCGCGGCGCTGCCGGATCCGGTGGGCGCGGTGCGCGATCTCGCCTCGCGGCCCTCGGGGATCCAGGTGGGCCGGATGCGCACGCCCATCGGCGTCATCGGGATCATCTACGAGTCCCGCCCCAACGTCACCGCCGACGCCGCCGGGCTGTGCCTGAAGTCGGGCAATGCCGCCATCCTGCGCGGCGGCTCCGAGGCCATCCGCTCCAACCGCGCCATCGCCGAGCAGATCCGGGGCGGCCTCGAGGACGCCGGGCTGCCGGCGGACGGCGTGCAGGTGATCGCCACCACGGACCGCGACGCCGTCGGCGCCCTCATCCAGATGCCCGAGTCGGTGGACGTCGTGGTCCCCCGCGGCGGCAAGGGGTTGGTCGAGCGCATCGCCCGCGAGGCGCGGGTACCGGTGATCAAGCACCTCGAGGGCGTCTGCCACGTCTACGTGGACAGCGACGCCGACCCCGGCAAGGCGGTGGCCATCGCCGTCAACGCCAAGACCCAGCGCCTCGGCACCTGCAACACCATGGAGACCCTGCTGGTGGCCGAGCCCGCCGCCGAGCGGGTGCTGCCGGAGATCGGCCGGCAGCTGGCGGAGGCCGGTATCGAGGTCCGCGGCTGCGCCCGCACGCAGGGGCTGGTTGCCGATGCCGTGCCGGCCAGCGAGGACGACTGGGCCACGGAGTACCTGGGGCCCATCCTGGCGGTGCGCGTGGTCGACGGCTTCGACGCCGCCGCCGAGCACATCGAGCGCTACGGCTCCGGGCATACCGAGGCCATCGTCACGGAGTCCTACTCGAGGGCGCAGCGCTTCCTGCGCGAGGTGGACGCCAGCTCGGTGATGGTCAACGCCTCGACGCGCTTCGCCGACGGCCAGGAGTACGGCCTCGGCGCCGAGATCGGCATCAGCACCGACAAGCTCCACGCCCGCGGGCCGGTGGGGCTGGAAGGGCTGACCACCGAGAAGTACATCGTCCTCGGCGATGGCCACATCCGCAGCTGACGACGAGGTGAGCGCTCGCGTGACGGCACCGCTGCGCACCATCGGCCTCCTCGGTGGCACCTTCGATCCCATCCACTACGGGCACCTGCGCCCGGCAGAAGAGGTCCGCGAGGCGCTGCAGCTCGCCGAGCTGCGCTTGATCCCGGCGCGCATCCCGCCGCACCGGCCCCGGCCGCGGGCCGGCCCGGCGCAGCGCGTCGAGCTGGTGCGCCGGGCCGTTGCCGACAACCCCAGCGCCCGGGTGGACGAGCGGGAGCTCCACCGCGACGGCCCTTCCTACACGGTGGACACCCTCGCGGCGCTGCGCGCGGAGCTGGGCGACGTCTCCCTGTGCCTGATCCTCGGCTACGATACCTTCCTCGGGCTGCCGACCTGGTCGCGCTGGCGGCGGCTGTTCGAGGATGCCCACATCGTGGTCACCGAGCGGCCGGGGGCTGCCGGCCCGCTGCCGGCACCGCTCGGCGACGAGCTCGAGCGCCGGCGCAGCAGCGATCCCGCCGATCTGCGCCGCAGCCCGGCCGGGCGTATCCTGTTCCAGGCGGTGACGCCGGTGGATATATCGGCCACCGGCATCCGGCGCGCCCTCGCGCTCGGCGAGTCGGTGCGCTACCTCACGCCCGAGCCGGTGCGCCAGCACATGGCCGAGGCGGGGCTATACGGCTATCCGCGCTTGTAAGAGGTCGACATGGTGGTGGAAGAGCTAGAGCAGCTGGTCCGGGACGCCCTGGAAGCGGTCAAGGCCCGGGACACGGTGTTCATCGACGTGCGCGGCCGCACGCCGGTCACCGACCTGATGGTGGTGACCACGGGCACCTCGCGGCGCCACGTCCAGGCCGTCGCCCGCAACGTGATGGACTCGGCGAGGGCGGGCGGGGTCACGGGCATCGGCGTCGAGGGGGATGAGCCGAGCTCCGAGTGGGTCCTCATCGACCTGGGCGATGCGGTGGTCCATGTCATGACCGCCGAGAGCCGCGACTTCTACCGGCTCGAGCGGATGTGGGAGATGGAGGAGGCGTGCGCGTCCACCTCGTCGCAGTAGGCACCAAGCCCCCGCGCTGGGTGCGCGACGGCTACGATACCTACGCGTCCCGCCTCGGCCGGGGGTGGCGGCTGAGCCTGCACGAGGTCGCCGCCGGCGGCCGCAGCCATGACGACCCGCAGGCCTGCGAGCGGGAGGGCGAGCGGCTGCTGCGGGCCATCCCGGAGCGCGCCTTCTGCGTTGCGCTGGATGAGCAGGGCAAGGCTCGGGATACCGAGCAATGGGCCCGGCAGCTGGAGCGCTGGAGCCACGAGGGCGGTGAGGCGGCCTTCGTCATCGGCGGCGCGGACGGCCTGAGCCCGGCGGTGCACGAGCGCGCCGACGCCTGCTGGTCCCTGTCGCCGCTGACGCTGCCGCACATGCTGGCCCGGGTCCTGGTGGCGGAGCAGGTCTACCGCGCCTGGACGCTGCTCTGCGGCCACCCGTACCATCGGGCGTGACGGGCAGTTACAGGGGCACGGCCATGGCGCCGCAGATCATCCTCGCCTCGCAGTCGCCGCGGCGGCAGGCGCTTATCGAGCGCATCGGCCTCGGCCACGAGGTGCTGCCCGTCGAGGTGGACGAGACCGCCGGGCCCGGCGAGGGCGCGGAGCGGTTCGTCCTGCGCACGGCGCTCGAGAAGGCGCGGCGAGGCTACACCGCCGCCGGGGCGCGCGCCCCGGCGCTGGGCGCGGATACCGCGGTGGTCCTGGACGGCGAGATCCTCGGCAAGCCCGCCGGCGAGGCCGAGGCCGCGGCCATGCTGGGCCGGCTGTCTGGCCGCACCCACCGTGTGCTCACCGGGGCCGCCCTGGTCGACGACGACCGGGAGGCCACCCGGCTCTCCGTCAGCCAGGTCGCCCTGCGCGAGATCACGCCCTACGAGCGGGCACGCTACTGGGCGAGCGGCGAGCCAGTGGACAAGGCCGGCGCCTACGCCATCCAGGGCCGCGGCGGGGTCTTCGTTGAGCACATCGAGGGGAGCTGCACCGGGGTCATGGGGCTGCCGCTCTACGAGACGACCCTGCTCCTCGACGAGCTCGGTATCCCGTGGCGCGAGCAGTGGTAGGTAGCGGGTGAGCCAGGAGATCCTTGTCAACCTGACCCCCCGCGAGACGCGGGTGGCCCTGGTCGAGAACGGCATCCTCCAGGAGGTGCACCTGGAGCGCACCCGGCGGCGCGGCCTGGTCGGCAACATCTACCTCGGCCGGGTGCACCGCGTGCTGCCCGGCATGCAGGCCGCCTTCGTGGACGCCGGCCTGGAGCGGACCGCCTTCCTCCACGTCTCCGATCTCTATCGTGAGATCGGCGGCCCGCCGCCGTCCATCGACCAGCTCATCCGCGAGCAGCAGTCCCTGCTGGTGCAGGTCATCAAGGACCCGATCGGCAACAAGGGGGCCCGGCTGACGACCCAGATCACCGTCCCCTCGCGCTATCTGGTGCTGACGCCGCGCTCCTCCGGCGTGGGGATCTCGGCGCGGATCGAGGACGAGCAGGAGCGGAGGCGGCTGCGGGGGCTTGCCCAGGCCTTTGAGGCCGAGCAGGGGGAGGCCGGGCTGATCTTCCGGACGGCGGCCGAGGGGGCCAGCGAGGAGGCCCTGGAGGCCGACCGGCAGTTCCTGGTCCGGCTCTGGGAGGGCATCCGCCAGCAGGCGGAGCAGGCGCAGCCGGGGAGCCTGGTCCACGAGGACCTGCCGCTGCTGCTGCGCGCCATGCGCGACCTGGCCAACGGCGAGCTGGAGCGGGTCCGGGTGGACTCCCGCGAGGGCTACCAGCGGCTGCGCACGTTCTGCCAGGATCTGCTGCCCCACGTGACCGACCGCGTGGAGCTCTACACCGGCGAGCGGCCCATCTTCGACCTCTACGGGATCGAGGAGGAGCTGGAGCGCGCCCTGAGCCGGCGCGTGGGGCTCAAGTCCGGC
>Ga0207714_1001571_pt1 | contig 14653 bp, 17 predicted proteins | sample PonA232FremontCA_2_FD_187270 | JGI IMG/M metagenome (GOLD analysis project Ga0207714, IMG submission 187270) | Marine sediment microbial community from Fremont, CA, USA - Pond A23 Sediment 2 (SPAdes) | ecosystem: Environmental > Aquatic > Marine > Unclassified | place: USA: Fremont, California... | reverse complement strand
TTTATTGCTATGATTTTGTTTATGGTTTTTATGGCAGCAATTTTTGATAAGAAGGCTAGGTCGTTTCAACATATCTTTTGAACCATCGCCAAGGCAAGTCCTTGGTTCCCGTTAGGTTCGTCCTAGCGGGTTATTTGGAGTAGAGCCGCATGGCCAACGGTTCGAGGGTTGGCCTTCCTATAGTTTGAAGGCTTGTGGTTTGGGGTAATACAGTCCAGCGGACAATCAAAAAGGCTAATCGGAACTTACCTAGCGCGGGGTGTTGGGCAGTTAGCCTTCTGCCCGTCTGCTTAATCAGGATGTAGCTTAATCGGTAAAGCCCCGGTTTTGGGAACCGGAGTCGGAGGTTCGATTCCTTCCATCCTGACCATTGTTGCGGGTTAGAGTAGCGGTCACTCACAAGGTTCATACCCTTGTTTACGCAGGTTCAAGTCCTGCACCCGCAACCATTAAAAACAAGGAGGCTTTATGGGTGAAGAAATTGTTTGTCAAGAATGTGATCGTTGTGGAGATACAGAGGATAAACTGTTTTTTGGTCCTGATCCTTTTAATGAAGAGATTTACGGCGATGAGACTTGTTTGTGTTTATGCGAAACGTGCCACGCTGAATCTCAGATGCAGATTTGAAATATATAGAGGGTAACGCGGCATAGGTGCTGCAACCGGTCTTGAACACCGGGTCACGGGTAACGCCGTGGAGGTTCGATTCCTCTGCCCTCTGCCATTTAGGGGGCATGGTCTAGTGGTAAAGACAGTAGGTTTTGGTCCTACGGATAGGCGTTCAATTCGCCTTGCCCCTTCCATACGGACCTATAACTCAACTGGTTAAGAGTAGTGGCCTTTTAAGCCATTAATCCAAGTTCGAGTCTTGGTGGGTCCACCATAAGCGGCGGTAGCTTAATTGGTAGTAGCAAGGGGTTTCCAACCTTTTAGATGCACGTTCAAGTCGTGTACGCCGCTCCATTCGGGGAAGTGGCCTAACTGGTATCAGGCATCAGACTTAAAATCTGACGTGGGTTTCCCACGGTGAGGGTTCGACTCCCTCCTTCCCTACCAAAAATTTTAAATAAAAATCCGTAAAACGATCTGTCCCCCTGTGTTACAATGTTCTTAGAAACATTACATAGGGGGTATTTTTATGGCTGATAACAGCACAAAAAGTAATCCAAGAAAGACACCGCAGGATAAGCATAAACATTCTGTTTTCACGGCCGCGCAGAACATTGAATACAAGAAGTATCAAAATCAGATGTATGCACAGGGTAAAACACCCATGTCAAAGCAGAAGTGGTATAATAAGAAAAAGAAGAATTAATATAGGAGGACGTTCAAACACTTAGATTATGGATGTAAATTATAAACCAACTCCAACAGCTAAACGATTCCATCAAGACCCGAACTTTGTTCGTGGTTTGTTAGGTCCGCTAGGATGTTTAAGTGCTGATACTGAGTTTTTAACAGAGAAAGGTTGGAAACGAGTAGATCAGTACGAAGAGGGCGACAGGGTTGCCCAATGGTGGCCAGACACAAAAACAACGGAATTTGTAGAGCCGCTGCGTTATATTAAAGAACCGTGTAATGAAATGTGGCATTTTTATACTAAAAAGTCTTTATCAATGATGTTGTCAGATGAACACCGTGTTCCTTATTATGATGAACAAGGAAGTTTTTTAGTCGATCAAGCTTATACTATTGCTAAACAGAATAATTTAAAACCAAAATACATACCTTCAATTTTTGATGATTATTACACGATAGACGAGAATACTATTGTTGACCGTGTTGTAACAGAAGATGGTTTCAAGTATTGCTTTGAAGTTCCTAGTTCTTACTTTGTTGTAAGACATAGTGGTTGTGTTTTTGTCACAGGCAATTCAGGCAAATCCGTGGCCTGCGTCATGGAAATGCTGCGTCTAGCTTATAATCAGGAACCGTTTCAAGGCTATCGGTTTTCTCGAAATGCAATTATTAGGTCTTGTTTTGATGACCAAACAGAAATACTCACACAAGATCGTGGATGGGTATATTTTGAAGATTTAAAAGCAGATGATTTGGTAGCTGCTCCTGCTTGGGACGGTGAACTTCGTTTTGAGGAACCTATTAATCATTTTGTGTATGATTATAATGGAGAAATGTATGGGATAGATTCTGAGGGTGTTGATTTGTTTCTTACTCCTGAACATAACTGCTATGTGTCACGTAAGTATGGAAGGAAAGCAGAGTATCAACCTTATGAATTAAAACAGATTAAAGATATTTTTGGAACACATGAAAAGTATCGAATGAAGAAAGTGTGTAATACATGGCATGGTGTGGACTATGGGTATTCTGATGATTTTTACGAGTTGTTAGGATATATTTATGCAGAAGGATATTGTGCAAGATTCTATGATAGCAACGGAACATATAGAAAGAATATTCGAGTTTCTACACAAAATGATTTAGATTATGCAAAGAATCTTTTAGAAAGAAATAATTTGACTTGTAATATTTATAAGTCAGAACAAAGTTGTTATCAAATAAATATAGGCACATCTAAAAATGATTTGAGATGGTTAGTTGATGAATTATGTGATGCTGAAAACGCTGATACGACACATGCTTTACAAAAATGCGTACCAGATTGGATCAAAAATTCTTTACAAAATAATATCTCTGCATTTTTACATGGATTTTTAAATGGAGATGGAGGATTAGCAGCTAATACAACTGTTGTAGGTTATACATCCTCTTCACAATTAGCTGATGACTTACAAGAAATGGCTACTAAAGCTGGTTTAGTGGCGCAGGTTTACCAACGTGACGGAGAAACAAGAATTGGTAATGGTTATTCAGTTGGAAATGATGAATATACTATTCACTTTATACATCCATTGCGTCAAGAACCAAAAATAAAAAAACAACATTGGTATAGTAAACATTACTCTGGTAAAGTTTATTGTGTGCATGTTTCAACTAATCTACTATTAGTGCGTAGAAACGGTAAAGTATGTTTAACCTCTAATTCGTACCCGGAGTTAAAGTCCACTACAATCAAGACATTTCAAGAATGGATTCCTCATTCTGTCTGTCCTATTAAGATGGATTCACCTATCTCTGGACGCATGAGACTTCCTGACATTGGCGATGGAACAGGTATTGATGCGGAGTTTATTTTTCTTGCTTTGGATCAGCCCAAAGACATTGAAAAACTGAAGTCTCTGGAATTGACGTTTGCTTGGATCAATGAGTGTTCCGGTGTGCGTCAGGAAATGTTTGACATGCTGACACTCCGCGTTGGCCGGTTTCCTCCGAAGAAATGGGGCGGTCCTACTCGCACGGGAGTTATCATAGATTCAAACATGGTGGACGACATGCACTGGCTGTATCAAGTGGCTGAAGAAGAAACACCTGAAAACTATGCTTTCTATAGACAGCCTCCCGCAGTCCTGCGTGACCCGGAGACAAATGAATATAAGATCAATCCTCAAGCTGAAAACATCGAAAACCTGGGTGAAGAATACTATCTCCGGGCAATTCCGGGTAAGCGTTGGGATTGGATTAACGTGTTCTTAATGGCCAATTGGGGCAGTGTTGTTGAAGGTAAGCCGGTCTATCCCGAATGGCAGGATCATTTACACGTATCTGAAAAGGAACTGAAGCCTACAAGGGGTCTGCCGATTGTCGTTGGTTTTGATTTTGGGCTGTCTCCCGCAGCTATTTTCACCCAACTAACACCCAATGGCCAGATACATATTTTGGACGAGCTGGTGACTACACAACGCATGGGAATACGGCGTTTCATGCAGGATATGTTCATTCCCAAGATAACGAACCGTTTTTATGAACACAATCTCCTGCTTTATGGTGATCCAAGCGGTGTTCGGAAAGCCGAATCCGATGAAACTACTTGTTTTCACGAAATGGCGAACATGGGCTATCCCTGTGAGCCAGCAGATAGCAATGCGCTTGAAGCACGTCTCAACGCCGTGGCCGGTTTTTTGAATAAGATGGTTGATGGAAAACCGGCGATGGAACTTGATAAACGATGTCAGTTTTTACGGAAAGGCTTTAATGGCGCATATCACTATAAACGTCTGCAAACTAGGTCTTCCGAATCGGGAACCATGGATAAGTTCAAAGAAGAACCAGAAAAGAACGACTTCAGCCACCCGCACGATGCTTTGCAGTATGCGTGTCTTATGATGGAAGGGAAGTCACAGCGGCGTTCTACACAACGCGCACATAGACAGAAAAAGAAACCAGCAAGTGCGGCTGCTGGATATTAGTTTTGGAGGAAACGAATGAGTGAAACGGAAACCAATGAGGAATTTGACCAGACCTTTGATGAAATAAGTGATTTACCGCGAGAGGATCAGGAGGCAATTCTTCAACAACGGGATTTTGAGAGTGACTTGGCCAAAAAGCTGAATGGAATGTTCAGCGATGTTGAGAAAGAACGCAGAGAGTATGAAGAGCGTTGGTTGGCTGATCTGCGTCAGTATAAGGGTGAGTATGACCCGGAAACACTGGCCAAGTTGGATGATAACCGAAGCAAGGCGTTTATGCGTCTGACGCGGACTAAGGTAAAGTCCGTTGATTCTCGTATGATGGACCTGTTGTTTCCTGCAAACGGAGACAAGAATTGGTCTATTAGCCCAACGCCTCAATCAAAAGTTGATCCGATTTTAAAACAAGAAGTGTTTCAGGATATAAAGAAGGAAGCCCAACGCACCGCTATTCAAAAGGCCAAGGCTTATGAAGAGGAAGGTAAAGAGGTTGATCCTGAAGATTTATATAATCAGTTAATTAAGCAGATTGACCAAAATACTATTGACCAGCGGACACAGAAAGTTGCCGAGCAAGCCTGTGAGAAAATGACAAAGACAATGGAGGATCAGCTTGCAGAGATTAAATATCGGGATACGCTCAGAGAAGTGATTCATTCCGGTAATCTCTATGGCACTGGTATTCTTAAAGGTCCATTGGTCGAAAATAAGGTTCATCAGCATTGGCGTAAACAACCAGGTGCGGAGGAAGGTGCAAAAGGCGGCTGGATCATGGTGTATGAGGAAGCCCTGAAGCCTTTTATTGAATATGTTCCGCTTTGGGACATCTACCCTGACATGACCGCTACTAAGCCTGAAGAACTGCGTTATGTATTTCAGCGACACGTTATGCAGAAGCATGAGGTAGCTGAACTGGCCAAGCGGCCTGACTTCGATGGCAAGGCGATTGACGCTTATTTGTCTGCTTATCCGAGCGGTGATTCTGAGACTAAGACCCATGAAAATCAGCTCAAAAGCATGGGTGTTCCTGATAAGGAAAAAGGACAACACCCCAATCGCAACGATGGCAAGTTTGATATTAAGGAGTTTTGGGGTTTTCTGGATGGACAGGAATTAGCTGATTTTGGAATGGACATTTCAGAAGACATGAGGAATACCAACCTCATTGCTAATGTCTGGATTCTCGGAAACGTGGCTATTAAGGTCACTCTTGCGCCGATTAGTGGAATGGACTTTCCTTACTACTGGTATTTCTATGACAAAGATGAAACCAGCATCTTTGGGGAAGGCATTTCAGCAATCATGCGGGACACGCAACAGCTTTTTAATGCTTCCATTCGGGCCATGCTTGATAACGCAGCTATCTCAGCAGGACCGATTCTGGAAGTGAATGAAGACTTACTTTCCCCTGACGAAGACGCGGAAGACATTCATCCGTTCAAGACATTCCTACGCCGTGGCCGGGGCATTGAGTCTCAGCAGCAGGCCGTGGGGGTGAGCCAGCTCCCGTCTTATACAAATGAGTTTATGGGAATGGCTCAGTTGTTCTCACAGTATGCAGACGAAACCACTGCTATTCCACGTTATATGAGCGGTGATTCAAGTGGGATGGCTGGTGCGGGACGCACAGCTAGTGGAATGTCAATGCTTATGGGGTCCGCGAGCCTTACCATTAAGGATCAGATTAGAAACTTTGACGATGGTGTGACGAAACAGTTTATCTCTTCTCTGTATCATTGGAATATGCAGTTCAATGATGACGATGAAATTAAAGGCGATTATGAAGTTGTTGCTGAAGGTTCTGTTTCCCTTGTGGCAAAAGAGGTTCGCGCACAGCATCTTAATGAGTTTCTTAGTATTACCTCTAATGAGGTGGACGCGAGATACACAAATAGGCCATACATTCTCAAGGAAATTGCCAAGGCTCTTGAGATTGGTGAGCAAGCTATTAAGAGCATGGAGCAAGTTCAGAAAGAGGATGAGCAGCAGGCTAAACAGCAAATGATGATGATGCAAAAGCAGAATCAGATGGAAGTCCAGAAGGAAGTGAGCATTGCTGAAGGCAAGGCCAAGGCTGAAGCCAAGATTGAGCAACAGCTTGATATTCCTGCTGGTGATGTTGCTGCGATTAAACAGAAAGCACAGGAACTTGGTGTGCCGGATGAGGTAGTGGCGCAGAAGGCCGCTTCCGAAGAGGCTGAGAGGAATGAGCGAAAGAAGCAAGAGATTGAACAGAAGATGCAACAGCTACGAGACTATGAGACACAGCTAAAAGAAAAGCAAACAGGCCAGAAAGAAGAGCAAGGTGGCCAGAAAGAAAAGGAAACTGAATCTGAAGGAGCATCTTAATGGAGAATGAATCATATCAAAAGCTGTTGCAAGAGTGTCGAGCCAGAAAGAACGATGAAACAGGCACTAAGTTCAGAAAAATGCTTGAGCAGTTCCTAAAGGAGCAGACAGAGGCATTGATTAACGCTGCACCCCATGAGCTGGAAGCGCGGCAAGGTGGGGTGCAAGCAATAAAACAGATATATGAAGGATTAACAAATGAGTCAAAACAGCGAAAATAGTCCTAAGTCGGATGAGGAACAGCTACAGGAATTAACTGGTGTAACGGTTTCGCAATTTAAAATGCTTGTTGAGGCCGTTACAACCAAGGTTTATGAACAGCTTATTAACAAGGGTTATGTTCTGCCTGAGAATATTTACGATCAGATTATTGCATCTGAGTCTGACAGTGTTCATATAGCCGTTCCAGACTGATTTTATAGTAAAGAATGAAAAAGTTCATTCAAAATTGGTAAACGGTTTTTATCCCTGTGGTATAGTAAAAGTATATCAAGCAAAGGGAAATTGTGTAAATCAACCCCTTTGCTTTCATTGACAACAACAAAACTTGGATACCGCATACGCGGCCCTTGGAGGACGAATGACCGAAGAGAAGACTGACGAAGAGATTTTTGAAGAGAGTTGGGGCGAAGCAACGGGCGACAACCCTGTTCAGCCTGAAGACAGTCCTGACCAAAATATGTGCCCTACTTGTGGCAATGATTACGACACAGATTCCGAAGGGAATCAATATTGTTCCAATTGTGAAGACAGCGGCGATACAGACGATAACGCTGCCGCCGAAGAAGAGGAAGTCGAGTCTGAATCTGAATCTGAAGAGGAAACCACTCAAGGTTCTTCAGAAGATGTTGAGGCTTGGAAGAAAGCGGCTGAACAATGGGAGCAAAAGTATAAGAGTTTTGAAGGCCGCTATCGTAAAGAGAAAGAATCTTTACAAAATCAGATTGATGAGCTGAAGGCTGAAAATGAGAAGCTTCAGACTCAAATGAATCAGAGTAGCGAGAAGTCTTCTACTGAAAAATCTCAGTCTGAATCTACAGATGCAGACACAGATATTCAAGAGTTTGCAGATGAATTTCCTGACTTGGCTGGCCACGTTACGAAGCTTGTCGAAAAGAAGGCTCAAGAACTGGTGGATCAGCGGGTCGGAAAAGTTGAAGAAGAAATGACACCTGTGAAACAAAAGGTGGAATCTCAGGCTCAAGATGAGCATTTTAGGCGCATTACTGAATCGCACCCTGATTGGAAGTCGCTTGTAAGTGAAGGCCATTTACAACAATGGATTAATGATAAGCCTTCTTATGCACAAAATAGTGCTAATCAGGTAATGGAAAGCGGTTCAACCGAAGAGGTTATTGAACTGCTGGATGATTATAAAAGAGAGAATCAAACGGCTCAATCATCTACTAAAGATACTGCGACAAAGAAAAAGGCACAGGAAGCTAGTGCTGTAAAGCGACATTCCCGAAAGCCAAAGTCACCAAAGGCTGACCCGAATGACTTTGATAGTGCTTGGGATGAAGCAAACGGAAGGGCATAATTTTTTGTCTTTTTGGTAAAGTAAACTTTATATAAATCGCAGTGTCCTTGGTTAGTTGTACTGAGCCGGTTAAGTAAATTTTACATGGAGGAACATCATGGCCGGAACAGTTTATGGAGACATCAGCCCAAGGACTGCTGCTTATGTGGTTAAGGACTTGCTGGAACGCGGGATGCCGCATTTAGTTTTTGAGAAGTTTGGACAGTCCAAGCCTCTCCCGCAAAACTCTACGCAGCAAATGACTTTTAGGCGTTATTTTCTGCAACATTCGCATAGTGGGAATTTTGAAAGTGGAGTCTACTTCGGTAGTTCGCTGTTCGATCCTACTTCTGCGGAACTTACTGAGGCGGTTACGCCTGACGCTACGCAACTGGATAGTGAAGACATTACCATTTCCCTGAAGCAATACGGAACCCGTGTGCGAATGTCTGATGTTATTCAAGACACACACGAAGACCCGGTTCTTCAGGAAGCTACGGATATTGTCGGTGAGACTGCTGCTACCATCTTGGAGAAGGTCCGCTTCAACAAGTTGATTGGTGGAACCAACGTCTATTTTGCCAACGGTTCTGCTCGGGGTGACGTGAATAGCACTGTTGGTCTGTCCTTGCAGCGGAAGATCACACGGCAACTGAAGCGCAATCTTGGTAAGCCGATTACCAAGGTTCTGAAGTCCACCCCGGCTTACGGAACCGAATCGGTTGCGCCTTCTTACGTTGCTATCGCGCACACTGACCTGGAAAACGATATTAGGGATATGCAGGGATTTGTGCCGGTAGAGAAGTACGGGTCCATGACCCCTTACGAGGGTGAGATTGGAAAGGTTGAGGACGTGCGCTACATCGTTACTACGATCTGCGAGGCGTGGGAAGACGCTGGTGGCGATCGTGCTACCAACGGCGTAATTTCCACTGGCGGGACCAGCGCAAACGTCTACCCGATCCTGTATCTTGCCCGTGATGCCTACGGCATTGTGCCGCTGAAGGGCAAGTCCAGCATTACGCCGATGGTTGTCAATCCGACACCATCTGACAGTGACCCCTTGGGTCAACGGGCGCACGTTAGCTGGAAGGCTTGGCAGGGCGCGGTGATCCTGAACGATCAGTGGTTAGTCCGCGCTGAAGTCGCTGCTAGTGACTAAGGCTGAATAAACACCGGGGCGCATCTTAAATAGGGGGTGCGTCCCTTAATATCAACGGAGGAAGACAAACGAGTATGAGCGGAAATTATCACACTTTGAAGAACGCTAAACTTCGGAGGATGCTTGCTGAACGAGCTATTGATTTAGACTTGGACAACGCCCCGCGTGGCCAGATGATTAATGCGCTGAAGGCGTGGGATAACGGCGATTCAAACCCTGAATTGGCCGAAGCCTCTAAGCAATCCGAAGGCGAAGCTTCTCAAGAAGAGCGAGAAGACCCGATGAAGGGAAAAATGCGAATCGTCATTCCCAACACAGAGGGTGAAGCCTCTTCTAACACCGTGTTCGTGGGATGCAACGGACACAGTTGGTATATCCCCAAGGATCGGGAAGTTGTGCTTCCCAAGCTTGCTAAAAGCGCACTAGACCTGGCGGTAGAGACAATTACCGATATGCCAGAAGGACAGAAACGAGAGAGGCGGGCCAAGCGTGTGCCTTATCAAATCCTTGAGGAAGGGCCAGACTAAATTTAGTGGACATTACACTATAAAGGAGAAAACAAATGGCTGATGCAGCTAAAATCACATACCTGATTAATCAGGTTAATGACCCCGCCACCCGTAATGCGTTGCATAAGGTGTTTGGCGATCTGAAGACTGACTTGGATAATAACAAGGATGTTTTTGATACGCATACACATAATCATTATGGCAACGGCGCAGAGGAAAACACATCTCAGCCCCAATCGGACGCTGAAGCCTATACGCCTTCCACGGCTGTTTCCTTTGTGCAAAGTCTTAAATCTTAATAAGGAGTAAGTAACATGGAATTTTTAGGTATTCCTATTATTGTTCTTGTCTTGGGTCTTTTAGGCTACATCTGGAAGCTTCGCAAGCAGATCACTTCGCTGATTCCCGGTAAGACAGATGAGCAGGTTGTCGATACCGTGGAAGGTGTTTGTGAACAGCTTGGCGTGGACCCGGACGAAGTTGCCAAGAAGAGCCGAGGCAATCTGAAGAAGCAACTTTTCGGTAAGTAAAAGGCGAACACATGGCTTTTCTGTCAAGCGTGAAAGGTGTAAGTGCGTCCTTGCGATTAGTTGTGCGTATCGTAAGGACGCTATGGAGTAAGTATGAATCTCAACAAAAGCAAAATAATTTTGACCGCGCTAGTCAGTCTGCTGCTGATGAGTGGATGCGGAGGTTTAAAAGAGATAAAAACTCAGGTTCCTAGACCTACACTGGAAAGTTCGCATGTAATACAAAAAGACATTGAGTATTGTATTAACAAAGAGGAAGGTAAGCAGAAGTGTTTCACGTTAAAAAAGAACGGAATGTATATCAACAATCAAGATACAAGTGAACTTCTGCACTACATCGACAAACTTAAATAGAACCCTGGGTAATTTGTTACTCGGGGTTTCTTTGTATAAAGGGGTCTTATGAATGGCTGAAAATGGCAACGGAAAAGCAAAGGCCGGGACAGTAGTTAGTATTATTACTTCTATAGTTATGGTCTTGGCTGTTGGAGGCAGCTTATTATTTAATGTTTCAAATAGTAATACCAAGAAACAAGCATCGCAAAACACAGAAATAAACGAACTTTGCACCAGAGTTGGTGTATTAGAAAGTAAAGTCGAAAGCGTAGAAAGAACACAAGAAACTCTTTCAACAAGAATGAATAACTTGAGAGAATCAAACTCAATGCTTCAAAAGAAGTTAGGAATTATCACAGAAATTCTAAACAGGCTCGACAAACGAACCAAGAAACTTGAAGACTACATATACTCTGATAGAGACAAGGAAAAGAAATAATGCTGGTTTCAGAAATTTATACTCGAATAGCAATGACACTCCAAGACCTGACTAAAGATCGGTGGACTTGGGAATGGTCTGACGGAGATACAGATTTATCGCTTCAGCCGCTTATGAACCAAGCTATTCAAGCAGTGGTTTATCAACGGCCTGATGCAATGTCCACTACAGAGACAGTTTCGTTGGACGCTGGCGCAAAACAAACCGTGCCAACCGGCTCTTACCAGCTTATTGAAGCTATTCGTAACATGGGAACGGACGGGTCTACGCCCGGTAAGACAATTACTCCGGTTGACCGGCGCGTTCTGGATCAATGGAACAGAACTTGGATGAACAAATCCGCAATCAGCGAGATTGACCATTGGGCCTATGATCGGCTTTATAACCGCAAAATCTTTTGGGTCTATCCACCGGCCCCAAGTGGCCTGCACATCGAGTTGACACATGCGCCCGAACCTACGCTAATTACCAGCTCGACAGATGAATTTCCACTGCCGGATATTTACGCGGACCCGATATATCATCATGTGTTATTTCAAATTTTCGCTGGCGATAATAGCGATGCGAATTTTGAGCGGGGCATGAATCACTGGAAGGTGTTCACTCAAAAGATGAACATGAAGACACAAACCGATATGGCAATGTCGCAAGGATCGCAGCCTAGCAAGGAGTCTGATTAATGGAATGGACAAAAGTTGAAGACTTTCTCCCATATATAATGAATGAGGTAACGCCCTGTCCGCAGAATATCGCGCTGCAATACCTTCGCAATGCTCTTATTGAGTTTTGTTCTGAATCATGGGCTTGGAATATATGGACGGATAAAGAAACGGTTGAAGCTGGCTCAAAGGATATATATGTAGATGTTCCGAACCAATCTACCCCGGACGGTTTGATGGCAGTCACAAAGAACGATTTGCCCTATTCTCTGGACAACATTGAACTGGAATACAACACAGTGACATTGGGAAAGGAACTGGAACAGGACAGCACCTTTCAATTCAAGTTGGCCCTGAAGCCGATACGGGAAGCAGAGATTGTCCCGGCGTGGTTGTATGAGGACTACTTGGAAGCAGTGTCCTTCGGCGCGAAGTATAAACTTGCAAGCATGGCTGGCCAGCCGTGGGCAAATGGTGAACTGGCTCAATATGCTTATAACGAGTTTCGCAAGGGAGTTTCACAAGCCGGGGCGAGAAAACGAGCCAAGGGCAATACAAGACGATCTAAGAAAGTGAAACCGAAGTCTTTTATTGTCTAATGAGTAAAGCAAACTGAACAGAGGTATATATGCCAAAACAGAAGATACAAGGACAGGTAAAGGGAGTTGCACGGGTAAAGAAGTTTGATGAATCAAAAGACCCGGAGACTGATGTTCCAGATGAAGTGCTGGAAAAGAAGTTTGATTTAACTGAGGAACAGGCTGAAGAGATAACAAACGGACGCGCAACAGCTATTCTTCAAGATGGAAAGCTGATGGTGAAAAAGCCTGATGGCACAATAATTTCACCAGAACAATACTTTGAGTAAGGAGATAAATAATGCCGCTTACAAACGATGGTGCAGTAGCAATTGCTTCTGTGCTTTTAAACGATGGTGTGGTTCCAGTGTTTGATGCTGCTAATGCCGCGATTGGCGTTGGTGATGATAATACAGCTTTTGATGCTGCACAGTCACAACTTCAAGCAGAGGCTAACGGGTCTAATGCTTCACGACAAGGAATGAACAGCGGTTATCCAAAACGTGATCCAGAAGGAAACGGAAGCAATAATCTGACAAGGTATCAATGCACATTTGGAACTTCTCAAGGAAATTTCTCATGGAACGAATGGGGAATTTTCAACGATGCCTCTGCTGGTGCAGGAACGATGCTGCTGAGAGTTGTTGAAGATTTAGGATCAAAAACAAATAAAACCAGTTGGATATTTGAACTGGACATTACAACTATTGCTTAATTTGAGGTGAAAACATGGCAAACAAAGTCTGGCCAGCTACCGTATTAACAGGAGGTGGAACTGGCGCATTAGATGGTATAGATGGAGCAAATTTAACTGAGGATGAACATGTTGCTTTGGTTATTACATCTAGTGGTGTTTATCTTTATTATTTAGATCATACATCGGGTGCAACAGAAAACAGTCCTTATGTTATTGCTCCTTATTTAAACGCTGGTGATAAAAGATGGATTTTACAAGATATTTATACAAGCGGTGGTCTTGTAATAGATCAATCTAGTTTTGATACCCACGCTGCAACAAGTGACGCGCATCATTCACGTTATACTGATTCGGAAGCACAAACAGCAGTAGATAATCACCTTTCGGGCGATGATGGTATTACATATACTGCCGGGTCGATCACTGTTGATAGCACGGTGTTGAGAAATACTAACTTAGAATCTAGTGGCGGAAATATTGTAGATAAGTTTCAAACTGAAACTCAGCCCGGCCAAAAGTCGCAAGCTATCCCTGTTACTAACTCAGAGGGGTATTTAGATCAATCTTGGATCCATCCTGTCTACGGTTACGGTGTGCGATGGGACAGTGTAAATGATACATACCAAGCAGGTCTGGTGATAGGCGGAACATTTGTTGCTACGGGTTATTCTCCTTTCCCTGTTCAAGAGAAGATGGGCCGTGGCCTGCTTACTACTGATGGTCGATGGACAAAACTTGATTCAAACGATTCGTCTAAATTGTTAGATGGATCGTCTGCTACGTTGGATGGTAGTGCTGGACAAGTGATGGTAAAAGTTCCAAGACACTATCAATTAGCTGTAAAGGATGGAGACTATAGATACTTCTTGTGTTCTGAACAACCTTTCAGTTTTCAGGGGGTTAATGCTTGGATACCTCCCGCATTTCTTGGATATGAAAACGTATATGTAGGTGCTTTCCAGGGTGTTGCTTTATCTGATTCTACATCTGCAAATCTTGGATCAGTTGTTTTAGATACAAGTGGTTATTCTAATAATACAAATCCGAATCCTTATACTAATCAAACGCGGCCTGGTTTTCGTTCTTATTGCTCTAATACAGGCGAGCCGTTTTGTCAGTGGAGTTATGGCATTTATGAAATGATTTATATACTTGCTTTTATTGAGTATAAAACTTGGGCATTACAAGAACAGATTGAAGGTTATACTGAAAATGGATCGGGGGATTATAACTATACATCACAAGCAGGGGAGACGCTTAGTTTAGGTGATTATTCTGGTAGTGTTGGTGATGGATCGTCTTCTGGATCGGCTATGTCTTATCGTGGTATTGAAAATTTCTTCGGTAATGTGTGGCAATGGGTGGATGGTATAAATATAGATACAGACGATAATCAACGTGTCTATGTTACATTTGATCCAGCGGATTTTGCAGATGATACCACAACAAATTATATTGACACTGGCATTGCTCCGGCTTTTAACGATGAAGATAATTATCAAAAAGATATACATGGAAAAGAGCAGTATTCTCCAACGTGGCCTATTGAACTAAATAACGGAGCGGATAGTAGCAGTTATATTACAGATTTTTTCTGGTCGGATGCT
>Ga0207714_1001570_pt1 | contig 14656 bp, 14 predicted proteins | sample PonA232FremontCA_2_FD_187270 | JGI IMG/M metagenome (GOLD analysis project Ga0207714, IMG submission 187270) | Marine sediment microbial community from Fremont, CA, USA - Pond A23 Sediment 2 (SPAdes) | ecosystem: Environmental > Aquatic > Marine > Unclassified | place: USA: Fremont, California... | reverse complement strand
CTCCGCGTAATCGACGATGGTCTTGTAAGGCTCCCCCTGGATGACCTCGGTGATTACGCTAACGCCTCGTTCGCGTGCGCGGTCGGCTGCGTCTCCGACGACGCGCTTGCCTTCTTCTTTCAACACATCGAGTACGTCGCCGCCTTTCCTGAGGACGCTGGGTTGGTTGGTGTCCGCCACGTTGAGGACGCGGATCCTCGAACCGTGTGCGTCAGCGATATCGAGGACGTGGTTGAAGACAGCGTCGGCACCTTCGCTGCCGTCAGTTGGAAAAAGGATTTCATCGTACATGTCTATCTCTATCAAGATGAGGACACAAATACTATGCGTACACACGAGAGCGCGCGTTCTGAGTTTCCAGAGTCTGAGCTTTCTGTCTTACAGAATGAGCGACATGAAGCTCAGGGTGGGTCCGACGACGAGAATACCGATGACGAAAGTGGCGATGTAGACCTTCCTGTTCTGTCGTTTGAGCTTCGCCGAAGTCTTCTCGGTTAGCTCCGTGATGTCACGACGGGCATCGTCGGGCAGACGGTATAGCTCCGCTCCCGAATCCGTAGTTCGCGCCCTGTCTCCGTGTCTTCGGATCTCTTCTTTTATGTATTCGTGGTACTGTTGGGTGCGACCGGATAGGCTTTCCTCGCTTTCTCCGGCCTCGGGCAGGTAGACCGGTTCGCCGTTCCTCAGCCTCTCTAAGTTTTCGTCGTGGATGCTTTTGACGTACCGGCGTTTCGCGATTCCGCTGAAAAACTCCGGCACCACTATAAAAAGCAGGTAGCCGAGCATCACACGTTTATACAGAGGTTATGGATTTAGGGGCTTCGGTGGGGAGGGGTTCCGGTGTGGCGTATCTCTGTTGGGAGATTCGTGAACCACGCTATGACAGCTTCTCTACCTGCTCCGAGAGATACTGCTTGAGTTCCTCGACCGCCTTCTCCGGCACGGACGCCTTTCCGAAGTCACTATTGTAGCCCCGTTTCAGGTCTTTCCTCACCTGCCTCCAACGGAACTATCAGATACGTACCGCCTTTGAGACGGTCGAGCCACCTCTTCTTCACCAAGCTGTTAGCCACCTTCTTCGCCTGCTCATACGAGATATCAAGAGAGTCTTCTATATCCTCGATAGTTATGACGGTCTTCCCTTCAGCAGCCAGTCGGGTAAGTGCGAGAGCCTCACGCTTAGACAAACCCCTGTTTATACTTTCTTCAGACTTAGTACCCATATAGGGTACTTATCACGTAAAGGATATAAACCATGTCAACTTTTCTTGCTTAGTATACTTTTTACATCTTAACAGGTCTTTCGTCAAGAGAGCTATCGAGAAGGACTGAGAGACCACATACCGCCACCGTCCTGGGTAAGAGTCATTCCTCTTTTCCCCAGATTCCGTCGGGTACTGAGATCCTTACGTCCTCGGTCACCCTGACCCGACATGCGAGGCGCACGTCTACGTCCGGCGAAAGGACCGGAGTCTTTAGTCTCACGCTTTCCCTTACCGACGGTTCCCCGAGGTCGCCTTCTATTACCTCTACGGAACAGGTGGCACAGGTGCCGAGTCCGTGACACGAAAGAGCAGTCGGTATGTTGTGCGGCGAAACCCCTTTTCTCAACAGGGCGTCGCGCAGTTTCGCCCCGTGTTCGCATTCGACGGTTTCTGTCTCCCCGTCGGCGGTCTCTATCTTTATTAAAGGCATATTTTCCTGTACGTCACAGGGCTGTATATCCGTTCTGCTCCGAGTTACCGCCGCAGAAGGAAGTACGATATAAAACCCACTGCGAGCGAAAAAGCACCTGCGAGCGCGAACGCCGTCCTGTACCCCGAAGCATCCGAACCAAGACTGAGCGCGGAAGCCGCCGTAAACGCCACCGGACCCACCGTCTGACCCAGTCTAAAGAAACTCGTACGCATACCCATCATGCCTGCCCGCATACCGTCTGGTGCCATCGTAACTATCGTGTTGTCTATCGAAAGGAGTGCCACGACGTTGCCGGCACCGAAGAGTAAAAGAACGGCGGCAGCAGCGATCGGCGAAGGAGCCAGCCATAGACCGATGAGGCTGACCCCGTAAGCACAGAAACCGAGTGCTACGAGTTCCTCCGCACTTCGGTACCGGGCAATCCTGCCGTACCTCGAAGAGACGACCGCAGAGGCACCTGCTGTCACCGAAAGTATAGGACCTATCATTCCAGGACCGAGGTCGAACTCATCGCTCAACACGAGCGGAACGGCGGTCAGAACGGAGCCATAGAAAATAAAAAGCGCGGAGAAAGTAGCCAGATAGAGCAAGACAGCCTTCGGCTGTTTCAGCGAGGCAAGTAGCTTCCGGAGGTACGGCCTCGCACGCATCGCCTCTACACCTTCTGGTTCCGGTAGACCGAAGACCGCGATCGCTCCTATACCGAATGCGACGCTGAAAAACAGGAAAGGCACCGTCCACCGCACGACGGCGAGTGCGCCCCCAACGAATGGGTAGACGGCGGCTCCGACGCTTATTACGCTACCGTTGAGACCCAAGACGGCGTCCTTGCGTGGACCTTCATACAGGTCGCCTATCAGTGTCACCGACATCGTTATAAGACCGCTCGCACCGACGCCCTGTAGAAGGCGTAACGCTATAACAGAGCGGAACTCGGTCACAAACGAGATGGCGGTACCCGAGACACCGAAGACGACGAGAAGCGGTATCACCACACGCCTCCTACCCAGTCTGTCGGCGACCAGCCCGACGAAAGGTGATAGGAAAACACCCGGCAGCGTGTATGCCGTTATGACGAGACCGACCCTCTGGTCGCTCACACCGAAGACATCGCGCAACTCAGGGAGAATAGGGCTTATCATAGAGACGCCCATCACACCAATTAGTGAGCACGAAAGGATGACGTACATCGCCCTTGACCTCCAAGGTATCACCGTGTCGGATGTCGCAGCCGTCTCCGCCATCCTTCATGCCTCCGCGGCTACGGTCATAACGCTCGCTCCTTTCTCGTGAACACACAGGACTGTGGTCTACCAGACACATTATACGTACGGTATACGGCTAGCCCACATCTCCGGAGCCGTTTTCGAACATGATTGTTCTTGACACATCATAACACGGACGAACAAGCCTTCTTTCATCCGGGTTCTTGTGGCACGAGGACGGCGGAGAAGGTTATAATTTAAGTTGTCCCACACACACGAGTTTATTATGGCATACGACAACATCGACCTCGAAATAATAGACCTTCTTTTAGAAGACGGGAGAGCCAGCCTGAGAAGCATCGCAGAAGAGATAGGTGTCTCGGTTACAACGGTTAGTAACCACCTGAAGGAGATGGAAAAAGAAGGTATCGTAAAAGGATTCAAGCCGGTTGTCAGCTACCCGGATTTGGGATATACGGTCACTTCTATACTGATGATAAAGGCAGAGGGCGACGACATCCTAGAGCTGGTAGATGAACTGAGCGAGGAGGATGCCTTCGTGAACGTGTACGAGGTCACAGGGGACTTCGATGTCATCGCAGTTGGGAAGTTCAAAGACACCGAAGAGATGAACGATACGATAAAGAGCCTGCTCAACAGTCCGATGGTGCGAGAAACCAACACGAACGTGGTTCTGTCTACGGTCAAAGAAGGCGGAGACGTGGAGTTTGAGTACTAAGTCGACGGTTCCGTGTGACACGGTTCGGAAGATAGAATCGGAACCGCTCGTCCCTTTTGTGTCACCTTCCTCCGTCGCGTGTCCGAGGGGTTATGTCCACGTGGAACGAAGCCTCTATATGTCAGAAGACGAAGACCTCGGTGCCGCAAAGAAGGCGGTTCGTAGACTCGCTGAAGAAGACTACACGGCGGCTGGTGAAGCATACACAACGGCTGCACGGGAGGGACTCGCAGGACACGGTTCGGCGACACATCCCGCGTACGAACGCCGCGACAGGTCGGCAGCCGGTAGGTCACTCACCTGTTTCGCGAGGGCGGCGGTCTGTCACCGCGTGGCTGGCGAAATCAGCCGCGGCGAAAAGGTATCGCGCGAAGGCATAGCAGTTGCGGAGGAACTGCGCGATAACGTCTTGACCAACGGAGTAGAACGCGCCGCCTGCGAGGAGTTCGTCGGCGATTTGCTTTCCGTCGTCGGCGACGAGGGGAGCTCGGAGGCGTACGAGAGGGCGAAAGAAGGCTACGGAGCCGCAGACCCAGAAGACCCCGCATCGGAGACAGGAAGACCATTTCTGCAGGCGGGCACGGAACTCATAGCACACGTATCGCGCCCCGACGACGTGGGATGGGACGATGTCCATGGTTCTGGAGGGGAAGACGCACTCGAGAGGCGCGTCCGGACGAAAAGATCACGCGTGGAGTCGTTCGTAAAAAAGCGTGTACGCGAGTCGAAGCTACATGCACCCCGGGGTTCGACGGAGTACAACACAGGCAGGTATGAGTGCCCCGACTGTGGTTCCGACGATGTCAACTACATAGCAGAGACGACGCTTTGTCTCAGGTGTTCTGCGTACACCGAACGCGTCTGAACTACAATGCGGAAACTGCGACGGAAATGACGACCGTCGCAGGGACGACGACGGCGACGTAGACGGCGGCACAGACCGCCCAGTCCCGCGCAGTCTTGCGGCACCTTTCTCTCGAAAGACCATCGGAGAGTGAGAGAGGAACGAAGGCGAAAAATGCCACCATCGAGACATACAGGAATCCGGCGGAAACGGCTACTGTGACCAACGGAGAGACACCGACTACAGTCTCGGCTACGAGCAAGAGCCAGAAGTATAAAACACCTGTGCCGGTGCCTGCGAAGTAATGTACGAACGTAACGAGGCGTTCTGGGGCATCCTCGACCGCCGTCGCCGTGAGAACCGAAGCTGCGACACGGGGCGGCGTAGCACCCTCAGGAAGCCGTGTCATGACGGCGTCCATACCGAGTGTCGCTGCCGCACCCGCTACGAAACCGAGCGGGAGAAAGAAGGCGGGGAGTGCCACAGGGGTATCTTCGAGAACCATTTCTATCCGTACCGTCTCTAATACCCCAGGGAAGATTGTTCCTGCGGTTCGTAACGGGGGTTAACAGGGCGCGATGGATGGTTACCGTATAAACAAACGGACAGCTTCGTACTAATACTGAAGTACCATCTCGATGAGCGACAGCTTCGGTTGAGTGACCTGCTGTCCGACGCTCAAAGACCTTCCGTATCGACGGTGCCGACGGCATATACTCCCTAACAGCCACGGTTGGTTCCCCGCTTGCTTCTGTCGGTAAGTCCTGCATAATTTTAGAAATCGGCTATTTATAAAGGTAATCAACCATTACAAACCCTCTCTGTGTTTTGTCCTCGGCAATAGGACAATAAAGCATCTGGTGGGTATTTACGTTCCCAATTCGTATAATATGTATAGAAAAATGAGGTATGAGAATAACCGAAAGGTTCATAAACGGAGCGATACTGACAGCGAGCGAGCGGTGGCACCTGTAATAGGTACGGTAATGCTCGTGATGATAACCGTAATGCTCGCAGGAGCCTTCACAGTTTCCGCCCTGGGTTTCACCGACAGTATAGACGACGAACCGACGATAGGCGAGTGCAAGCTACCGTCGCAGTCCGCGACGCCGGTGGGTATGTGCGACGAGAGAGTCGCAAAGATGAGCGTGAGCGCGGACTCCGTGGGCTCTACAGGTGCGGAGTTAGAGATAAACCACATGTTCGGAAGACCGATAGCCTCTGAGGACATGAGGATAGAGATTGACGCTCCCGGAGGAACAGCGACGATGGAAGGAATAAATGAGAACGGGATAACCGACGCGTACTTCTGTTGGTACAACGATGATGAGTGTCGCCTCAAAGACGCCACCGTAGAAAGGTATGAGGATCCCAACAACATGATCGACAGCGGGGGAGACGCATCGAAGGTACCCGCCGTGATGGAAGAAGGCGACACGATGTTTTTCCGTCTTAGCAACAGCGCTGAACTGGACAAAGGCAGTGCTACGCTGACCTTTACCCACACACCGACCGGAACAGAACTCATCAATCAGGAAATCCACGGGAAGTAAACGGCAGTCTCACCCCTCTTTGAGTTCCTTTTTTATGCGCTCTGCGAGGGCGGGTCCTACCCCTTCTATTCGGCGTAACTCCTGTTTTTCCTTCCGTTTTATATCCTCTATGGTGAACTCCGAGACGATACGGCTCCGCAAGGCGGGTCCGACGCCTTCTATCTCCTCTATCACCGATTCCACCTTATCACGCCTTTTTGTATGTCCCTTTTTCGCGAAGCGGTGTGCCTCATCACGCACCGATGCTAGGAGCCTTCGACCCTCCTTGGGCATATCCGGATCCCGGACGTTACCGACTATCCTGTCTTCAGGCTTCAGTATCCCTAAGACAGACGCCGATACGTCCCATCCCGAGGAATCGAGACCAGAGACAGCGGCTTTTATCTGTTTTTTTCCGCCGTCTATCAGAAACAGATCCGGGTCAGGGCGTCTGTCCCTACCATCGCGGGCGCGTTCGCCCCTCCATCTGAGCAGTTCCTCCATGTTGCGGTAGTCGTCGTTTCCCTCAAGAGTTTTGTATCGGTAGTCGCCCTTTTTAGGCGTGCCGCCTTCGAAGGTGACGTTTGACCCCACCGTATCTTTCCCTCCTGTGTGGCTGATGTCGAACCCCTCTATCCGGCGTACATCTCTGTTCAACGACTCCTCTATTGCCGTTATTCCTGGCTCTTTCCCTCTATGATCTGCGGTCGCTGCGGACCGAGCGGAATCGATAAGGACACGGTCGCGCCCGCTTTTCGGTTCCTCTATTGCGGTCGATTCGGACTCAAGCCACCGAAGGACGACATCGTCGTGTGGCACCTTCTCTGTCACTATCCGTTCGGGGAGTTCAGTGCGTGAGTAAAACTGCTGTACGAAAGCCGAAACCGCCTCGCGGTCGGATACGGATTCACCCGCAAGCAGGTGTCGCTTTTTTTCGGTTATACTGTTCTTTTCCATTATAACACGCCCTATGCTTTTTTTACGACCGACGGCTACGGCGTGTGTCTCGCCTTCGGTTTCGTCTCTTCCTTCCGCAAGGGCGGTGAGGGCTTCCCTGTAGCCTTTGAGGGTCTCGGCGCGTTCGTACCTGCGTTCGTCGGCGGCTTCGTTCATGCGTTCGGTTAATTCGTTCATCACCGGTACTGTCTCTTCCCTGAAGAAAGACCGCACAGTCTCTACCCTTTCGGAGTACTCGTCTTCGGTTATGAGACCCGCACACGGCGCAGAACAAAGACCCATCTGGTACGGCACACACGGACGGTCGCGGTTCTGTACGGTGTGATCCGAACACGCACGCAGACCGTAGAGGTCACGGAAAGCCTTGATTCCGGTCTCTACCTCCCCGACCGAGGTAAAGGGACCAAATACCATAGAGTCCGCATCGGGGTCACGCGAGAGGCGTATCTGGGGAAAGCGGTGTTCGGTTAGCTCTATTACAGGGTATGTCTTTCCGTCCTTGAGACGGGTGTTGTACCTCGGCTGGTACCTCTTTATCAGGTTCGCCTCTAAAAGGAGAGCCTTGCGCTCGTCCTGTGTCTGTTCGGTCTCTACGGTCTCTGCTCGTTCGACCATCTTCCCTATCCTTGGTGTGCGTGGGTCGCGATACGACCTCAGCCTCTCGCGTACGTCTACCGCCTTCCCGACGTATAGGACACGTTCGCCCTCTCGGAAGGTGTACACACCCGGTTCCGTCGGGGCTTTTCGTATGAACTCGTCGAGTCGTTCAGGCTCCATTTTCCAGAAAGTCCCTCAGGTACCTCCCTGTGTAGGAGTCGTTTTCGCGCGATACCTCCTCCGGGGTCCCCGTAGCGACCACCTCTCCACCCTTGTTTCCTCCTTCCGGACCCAGGTCTATTATACGGTCGGCACACTTTATGAGTTCGAGTTCGTGTTCGATGACGACGACGGAGTTTCCGTTTTCCACGAGGCGGTGTAGTACCTCTATTAGCTTTTTTTCGTCCGCCCAATGCAGCCCTGTCGTGGGTTCATCAAGGAGGTAAAGAACGTCCTCACGGCGAACCTTACCGAGTTCCTCGGCTATCTTTACACGCTGTGCCTCCCCGCCAGAAAGCGTGTTAGAGGGCTGTCCGAGTTCCATATACCCGAGACCGACATCTCTGAGAAGACCGAGGCGTTTTCTTATGCGCCGGTCGTGTTCGAAAAAGTCATACGCCTCATCGACTTCCATGTCGAGTACCTCGGATACCGTCTTGCCGCGGTAGGTCACCCCTAGGGTCTCTTCGTTGTATCTGCGCCCGTCACATACGTCACAGTCGACGTAGACGTCCGACATGAAGTTCATATCGATTGTGACGGTGCCCTGTCCCTTACAGTTCTCACAACGTCCCTCTTTGGTGTTGAAGGAAAAACGGCCTTTTGCGTAGCCACGTTTTTTGGACTCTTTCGTTTCGGCGAAAAGCTCCCTTATGTAATCGAAGACGCCTGTGTACGTCGCAGGGTTCGACCTCGGTGTCTTGCCTATAGGGGACTGGTCTATCATCCGTACGGATTCGACTTCTCCTGTCCCCTCTATACTGTCGTGTTCGCCCGGTCGGACGGTCTTGTTGTCGTTTATCTCTTTGCGGAGTCCCTGGTACAGTATGTCGTGTATGAGTGTCGACTTCCCTGAACCCGAAAGCCCCGTGACCGCCGTCAGTGCCCCTAAGGGTATCTCTACGTCTATGTCCTTGAGGTTGTGCTGTCTCGCGCCTCTCACACGGACGTATCCGTCAGGTTCCCTGCGGTTTTCGGGTACGGGTATCTCCCGTTTCCCCGACAGGAACTCTCCGGTGACGGTACCGGAGTCGGCCACCTCCTCGGGCGTTCCTTGTGCGACCACCTCGCCGCCTCTGGTACCCGGTCCTGGACCTAAGTCTATCGTGTGGTCTGCCCTCTGTACGGTGAACTCGTCGTGTTCGACCACCAAAAGCGTGTTACCCAGGTCGCGCAGGCTCTCTAAGGTCTCGATTAGCTTCTCGTTGTCGTGTCGGTGTAAGCCGATGGAGGGTTCGTCCAAGACGTAAAGTACACCCGTAAGACCCGAGCCTATCTGTGTCGCGAGGCGTATGCGTTGGGTCTCCCCGCCCGAAAGCGAGGCTGCCTCCCTGTCGAGGGTGAGGTATGTGAGACCGACAGCCCTCAAAAACCCGAGGCGTTCGCGTATCTCATCTATCACCTCGCCGCATATCTTTTGTTCCCTCTTCGAGATACGTTCGTCTAAGTCCTCGAAGACCTCGTAGGCGTCTTTTATCTGTTTGGAGTTTATCTCCGGCAGCGTGTGCCCGGCTACCTCCACGTTTCGCGCCTGTGCGTTCAGGCGTGTTCCTTCACACAGCGGACATGTCTCTTCGGTCATGTACTCACGCATCTTGTCGCGAACACGGTCACTGGAGGTAGACAGGAACCGGCGGTTAACCTGTTCTGTTACGCCCTCGAAGGTCTTTTCCGTCGTGCCGCTCCCGCGCATCCGCGGTACCTCGTACCGGATGGGTTCTTCGGGTCCGTAAAGTGCCGCCTGTTGGACCTCCTCGGGTAGGCTCTCGAACGGTGTGTCGGTGTCTACGCCATAATAATCGGCGAAACTCTCCAGCGTTATCCTGTAGAAGTCCTTCTCGTAGGGCCAAGGCTCTATTGCGTCCCTCAGAGGTACCGCCTCGTCGGGAACCACCAGGTCCCTTACTGCGCGTTCGGACTTGCTCAGACCATCACACTCCGGGCAGGCACCTTTCGGAGAGTTGAACGAGAAGGTACGTTGTCCCAGTTCCGAAAACTCCCTTTCGTTTCCGGGTTCCGAAAAGTCCTCGGTGAACCTGAGTACCGTCCTTTCGTCTACCTCTTCGGCACCCTCTATCTCCGAGGCGTCCATCCCCGGTACCTCTACCCATACCTTTCCCCCTGACTCGGAGTAAGCGTCCTCTATCGCCTCGGTGAGGCGCGAACTCTGTTCGGCGAGGAGGCGATCGATGACGAGGAAGAACCCCCCTGCGGGTTCGGGTTCCTCCATCGTGATGTCGTAGACATCGTCGGTGATTATCTTAGTGAACCCGCGTTCCTTCAGGCTCCTCACCGTCTCGTCGAACGAATCGGTCTCTACGGGTGCGAGTACCCTCAGGCGGGTTCCTTCGGGCAACTCGGACACCCTCTCGGAGACCCTCTGTGGTGGTGTCTCCCCGATGATGTTTCCTGTTTCGGGGGAACGCTGTGTCCCGATGCGTGCGAAAAGCAGGCGCAGGTGGTCGTGTATCTCGGTGACGGTACCGACTGTCGACCGCGGTGTCGTACCCGAGTCCTTCTGTTCTATACTTATCGCCGGCGAAAGCCCCTCTATGCGGTCGACGTCGGGCTTGTCCATCTGGTCTAAGAAGTTCCTTGCGTAGGAGGAAAGTGACTCCATGTATCGCCTTTGTCCTTCCGCAAAGACGGTATCGAAAGCGAGTGTTGACTTTCCGGAACCCGAGACTCCGGTGACCACCGTGAGTGTCTCACGCGGTATCTCTACGTCTATATCCTTGAGGTTGTGTTCCCCTGCGCCCTCTACGAGTATCCTCCCGTCCTCAGAATCCATAGAAGTCGGCCCCGGTTTCGTGTGTCGCCGTCGTTGTCGGTCTCGTCTCTACCATACTAGATGAAGTTCCCCCATGATTAAATGTGTGACGTACTATCTATAATATGGAAGACGGGAGTCTCGAAGTCGACGCTCCTTTTGAGCCTGCGGGGGGACAACCAGGGGCGATAGAATCGCTCGTTGAGGGTTTTGAGCAAGGAAACAAAAAACAGACCCTACTCGGTGTGACAGGGTCGGGAAAGACCAACACCGTATCCTGGGTCATAGAACAACTGAAGACGCCAACGCTTGTCATCGCCCACAACAAGACGCTCGCTGCACAGCTATACGATGAGTTCCGCGAACTGTTTCCGGAAGCCGCAGTCGAGTACTTCGTCTCTTACTACGATTACTACCAGCCCGAGGCATACGTCGCGAGTTCGGACACCTACATCGGAAAGGACGCCTCGATAAACGAAGAGATACAGAAGCTACGCCACTCGGCGACGAATGCCCTTTTGACGAGAGACGACGTCGTGGTCGTCTCTTCGGTTTCGGCGATATACGGCTTAGGCGACCCCGAGTTTTACCGCGGACTCGCAGTCGAGGTAGGCGTCGGCGACGAGGTGGGACGCGAGGGACTCATAGGTTCGTTGGTCGGGGTACAGTACGAACGCTCCGATGAGAACTTCCAGCCCGGACACTTCCGCGTCCGTGGCGATACCGTAGACATCTACCCGATGTACTCAAGGGAGGCGGTACGCGTCGAGTTCTGGGGAGATGAAGTAGACTCCATCACGGCGTTCGAACCGCTCAAAAACGAGGTCATAGAGGACCGCAGGAAGGCGCTGATACACCCCGCCTCGCACTACTCCACACCGGAAGAAGAGATGCAAAAGGCGATAGCCGAGATAGAGGAACTCCTCGAAAAGAGGATAGAGCACTTCGAGCAAGAGGGCGACGCCGTAGCCGCACAACGCATAGAGGAACGCACACGTTTCGACATAGAGATGATGAAAGAGGCAGGGTACTGTTCGGGCATAGAGAACTACTCCGTACATCTCTCGGATCGCGATGTCGGAGAACCGCCCTACACACTCTTGGATTACTTCCCCGATGATTTTCTCACAGTCATAGATGAGTCCCACCAGACGATACCACAGATAAAAGGACAGTACGCAGGCGACCGTTCGCGGAAGGAATCCCTTGTCGAAAACGGCTTCAGGCTACCGACGGCGTTCGACAACCGACCGCTCAGATTCGAGGAGTTCCAAAAAAAGACGGGAAAACAGCTTTACGTCTCTGCTACCCCCGGCGAGTACGAACGCGAAACCTCCGAAGGAATAGCCGAACAGATAGTCCGTCCTACATACCTACTCGACCCGACGGTAGAGACGCGCGAAACCGAAGGACAGGTAGAGGACCTGATAGGTGCGATACGTGAAAGAACCGAAAAAGATCAACGCAGCTTAGTCACCACCTTGAGCACCGATATGGCGGAAAACCTAACGGAGTTTTTAGAGGACTCCGGCGTCTCGGCACGGTACATGCATCATGAGACGGACACCTTAGAGAGACACGAGATAATCCAACAGCTGCGCAAAGGCGAGATAGACGTAATCGTCGGTATCAACTTGCTCAGAGAAGGACTCGACATACCCGAGGTGTCTCTGGTGGCGATACTCGAAGCCGACCAGGAGGGCTTTCTCCGGTCCGAGACGACTTTGGTCCAGACGATGGGGAGGGCGGCACGGAACCTCGACGGACACGTAATACTGTATGCGGACAGAAAAACCGACGCGATGACAAACGCCATCGCGGAGACAAAGAGGCGTCGCCGGATACAAAAGGGATACAACGAGGAAAACGGCACGGAACCGAGGACCGTCGAAAAGGAGATAACCGACTCGGATCTGAGGACGGAAGACGTAGAGAAACCATCCGCAGAAACGACGGAAGAAGAGATAGAGGTTCTGCGCGAAAAGATGGAAGAAGCCGCAGAGGAGTTAGAGTTCGAGAAGGCGGCTATGTACCGCGACAGGATGAAAGAGCTCCGTGAGGCAGCCTGAACCTATATTATACGAAGTACAGGATAATACATCCGCCATTATGCGTGCGAATTTTCCGATTCGCATACGTCTAAAGACGGAGCCATTCTGGTTCATTACCTGTAATATTCCGAACTGACAAGGAATATTCTCGAATACCTTGGGTAAATGATGTTCGGTATCTGCTCAGGATCTTCGCAATCCCCACAATTCAATCCTCTGACCTTAACACCTTCCTAATAGAAATTGCGTAGAGCTAAATAGTGTCAGAAATACTGTGAGTGCATGGTAGGAACCATATCCAGAAGTTCAGACGCTACTAAGACAGTACCCCGACGGTCACCGAGACTACAGAAGGAAGTCCGGAAGCGATGAGAGGGAGAGAAGACCATGACACCGACCTCGGTCGCCGTACGTTTCTCATCTCCGTAACAGCGGTTACTGCGACCGGTCTTACCGGCTGTCTCAATCAAGCCAGCGACGGTGCCGACAGTGGAAGTAATACCGATGCGGGTGAAGGGACTGGTGACGGAGAAGGCGGAGGGGGAACCACCGCGAACGCTAACCTCACCTGTTCGAGCCTCACGGATAGGTACGAAACCCACGACACCGGCGAACTGCCAGTGATTTTCGACTTCGAGTATCCAGCCGTTATCGGCGATCTCCAGACGACCGAGAGCTCGAATAATGTCGTCTACACGGGCAGGGAGTCAAGTTCTGAGCTAACACTGACGCTTCAGCTTATTCAGTATACGGATTCGCTTTCGGAAGACTCGATGAATCAATCCGTGGCTTCGATGGATCAACCCGTGGCTGCCACCACCGAGTTCAACGGCGAGAATATCAAGATCTACGGCACTTCGTCGACCAACCCCATCGTGTGGGGAGGGTTTGTTCCCTACGAGGTAGACGGACAGATGAGGTACTTCAATGTGAACCTGAGCCTATCCGGCGATGGTGATGATTCCGAGGAGTGCAGCGAGGCAGTTCAAATGGCAGCCGAGGAGATCGTAGGTTCGATAGAACTGAATCCCGACACGACCATCGAAGCCGAGTACGCTGGTCAGTGACTCGAAGTCAACTATCTATTGAGTGCTCCCCGCGCTACTGAGCACCCAATACCTCAGGAGCAGAGTGAAATCTGAGCTATATCCGTGCTGATCGTACCCTCTATATTCAGCACGGTCGCAAAGATATGTTAATCAGGCTTTCTTGAGTTTGTATGTGGCTTTTACCGTCTCTGAGACTTCGATAGGTGCCGGAAAGAGTCTGAGGGTCTCAGACGCAAAGCCTTCACCGATTCCTGACATGCCGGTGTCTGTCGTCGTCACCTCCTGTACGCCGTCTATTTCGAGTCCTTCGGTCGAAGCCAGCCTTTCGGCTTTCTTCCGGGCTTTCTCTAACGCATCTGAGGCTGCCTCCTCTAAGAGACGTTGACGGACCTCGTCGTGTAGTTCAAACTGGACTCTCGAAACAGCACTACCTGCTTTCGTCGCTAACTCGAAAATATCGGTTACGGTTTCCGGCGCGCAGTTGACCTGGAGTTCTTCGACCGACCGGTATGCGGCGTCGGTTTCGGTGTCTTCAATCACACCCCACACTTCTTCCGATGTGTCTTCTATCCGTAGCTCCGCGGTGCTAACTTGGTCTTCGGACACGTCCGCCTCCGTCAGGGACTCACGCACCGTAGCAGCGCGGTCGCGTGCGTCAGCGTAAGCAACTTCCTGTGAGTCTCCTTCGCCGATAGCTTCTATCCTGACCGACGCTGTGTCTGGTTGAGCCTCGCGCTTTGCGGTGGCGTCCGTAGTAATGGTTCTTGTCATGTGAGACCATCCCGACTAGATGGTTGCGGCACTAATAGTTTACTGCGGTTATATGGGTAGTGTTCAGATAAGCACATTCCAAGCGAAAGAGAACGTTCGTAAATCTCGACGAGATTTACGAGCAGACAAATCTACGATTTGTATACGACTTTAGCCAGTCGTCGGCTGTTCGAGCGTGAGCGTTACTAAGGCTGTTTGAGAAGGCTTTGGTACGGCGTTTTACA
>Ga0207714_1001569_pt1 | contig 14669 bp, 12 predicted proteins | sample PonA232FremontCA_2_FD_187270 | JGI IMG/M metagenome (GOLD analysis project Ga0207714, IMG submission 187270) | Marine sediment microbial community from Fremont, CA, USA - Pond A23 Sediment 2 (SPAdes) | ecosystem: Environmental > Aquatic > Marine > Unclassified | place: USA: Fremont, California... | reverse complement strand
GCCGGTCGTGGTCGCGGTCCAGGGCGACCAGCCGGCCCGTGTCGCGCATCGCCGCGGCCAGCGCCAGGGTCTTGCCGCCCGCGCCGGCACAGAGGTCGCACACCGCCATGCCCGGCCGGGCGTCGGCGAGTGCCGCGGCGATCTGGGCGCCGGCGTCCTGGATCTCGACGCGCCCGTCCCGGAACGGCGGTGTCGCCGTCACCGCACGCCGGCCCGTCACGCGCAGGCCCAGCGGGGTATGGGGAATCGGCGCGGCCTGGATGCCCGCCTCGGCGAGCGCCGCTGCGGCCTCGTCGCGCGAGTCCGCGCGCAGGGTGTTGACCCGCAGGTCCACCGGCGCCGGCTCGGTCAGCCCTGCCAGCGCCGCCGGCGCGTCATCGCCAAGCATGGTCCGGAAGCCGGGCCGGAGCCATTCGGGGCATTCCCCGCGCACCCATTCGGGCTGCTCGGCGTGCGTGAGCGGCTGTCCCGCCAGGGCGGCGAGGCGGCCGTGCTCGTCCGGATCCAGCGGTTCCGGGGCGTAGCGGCCGCCGTCGCACATCGCGGCGATGTCGGACGGGGGGGTGCGCTCGACCAGCGCCAGGGCGGCGAGCACGCGTCCCCGCGGGATGCCGCCGCGTTCGGCGGCGTCGGTCGCGGCTTCCGGATCGGCGCCGCCGGCGCGCGCCCACCACCAGTCCAGCCGGGCCAGTGCGCGCAGCACCGCGAAGACCCGATCGGTGATGGCGCGGCGGTCCTTGCTGCCGATGTACCGGCGCCCGCGCAGGTATTCGTTGACCGTGCGCTCGGCCGGCTGGGCGAACGCCGCCGTCCGGCCAAGCAGGTCGATCGCCGCCTGGACGCGCGCGCCGGGCGTCATCGCCGCGGCTCCGGGCCGGCGCTATGGCCGGCCGGCATCCTCATGTCTTGCGGTAATTGGGTGCTTCGCGGGTGATCGCGACGTCGTGGACGTGGCTTTCACGGATGCCCGCGTTGGTGATCTGGAGGAACTTCACGTTCTCGTGCAGTTCCCCGATGGTGCGGTTGCCCGTGTAGCCCATGGCCGAGCGCAGGCCGCCCGCGAGCTGGTGCAGGACCGTGCCCGCCGGGCCCTTGTAGGGCACCTGGCCCTCGATGCCCTCGGGCACCAGCTTCAGCCGGTCGGCGACCTCGGCCTGGAAGTAGCGGTCCGCCGAGCCGCGCGCCATCGCGCCCAGCGAACCCATGCCGCGGTAGGCCTTGTACGAGCGCCCTTCGTAAAGGAACACCTCGCCCGGGCTCTCGTCCGTGCCCGCAAGCAGCGAGCCCACCATCACGCAGTCCGCGCCCACGCAGATCGCCTTCGCGACGTCGCCGGCGTAGCGGATGCCGCCATCGGCGATCACGGGGGTGTCGTTGCGCCGGCACACCTCAACGGTGTTCATCAGCGCGGTCATCTGCGGCACGCCCACGCCCGCGACGACGCGCGTGGTGCAGATCGAGCCCGGCCCGATACCCACCTTCACGCCGTCCGCGCCGGCGTCGATCAGGGCCTTGGCGCCGTCCATGGTGGCCACGTTGCCGCCGATCACCTCGGCGCGGTTGGACATCCGCTTGATCGCGCTGACCTGCTCCAGCACGCCGCGCGAATGGCCGTGCGCGGTGTCGACCACCACCACGTCGCAGTCCGCGTCCAGAAGCGCCTCCGCGCGCGCCAGGCCGTCGTCGCCCACGCCCGTGGCCGCGGCCACACGCAAGCGGCCGTGCTCATCCTTGGCCGCATTGGGGTGGGCATTGGCCTTCTCGATGTCCTTGACCGTGATCAGGCCGACGCAGCGGTGCTGGTCGTCGACCACGAGCAGCTTCTCGATGCGGTGCTTGTGCAGCAGGCGCTTGGCTTCCTCGCGGTCCACGCCGTCGCGCACGGTGACCAGGTGATCCTTGGTCATCAGCTCGTGCACGGGCTGTCGTGGGTTGGAGGCGAAGCGCACGTCCCGGTTGGTGACGATGCCCACGAGGCGGCCGTTGGTCTCGGTGACCGGAATGCCCGAGACACCGTGCCGGCGCATCAGGTCGAGGGCGGCCTGAAGCGTGTCGTCCGGGCGCATGGTCACCGGGTTGATGACGATGCCGCTCTCGAACTTCTTAACCGTGCGGACCTCGTCGGCCTGCTCCTCGCTGGTGAGGTTCTTGTGGACCACGCCGATCCCGCCGGCCTGCGCCATGGCGATGGCCATGGTGCTCTCGGTTACGGTGTCCATGGCGGAGGACACCAGGGGTACGTTCAGGCCGATGTTCCGGGTCAGGCGCGTGCGGGTGTCGGTCTCGCCGGGAAGGACGGCGGACTCGGCGGGCTCGATCAGGACGTCGTCGAATGTCAGCGCAGTGCGCAGTTCCATGCCAATCACCTATACCGGCGCGGCGGGGTATCATACATGCTGTCACCGGCGTGCCAAGAGGCAGCGCGGCGACCCGTGGATTGGCGCAAATGTATAGCGCAGGCATGCCCCCTTCGGCGAGGGCATTGGCGCATATCTGGCATGTCCGCGCCGGCGGGGCTACGTTGCGAAGAGAGGCGAATGCCGTTTCGCGTCACGACGACCCTGGCAACGGAAGAGGTGAGAGACGCGGCGATGAAACCCGTACGTACCCTGATCGTGGTCGCCGACGGCCAGCATGCGCGCTTTTACCTGCACGAGGGCATCGGCCACGGGCTGAAGGCGGCGGTGGACGAGGAGATGGTGCACGAGCTGCCGCGCAGCCGCGACATCGTCACCGACCGCGAGGGACGGGCGGCGACCCCGCTGGGCACGCAGGGCCGGCACACGCTCGCCTACAAGGTGGACTACCACGCGTTCGAGAAGACGCGCTTCGCCCATGAGGTGGCGGAATTTCTGGACAAGCTGCGCGATCGGATCAAGCCGGACCGGCTGGTCCTGGCGGCGCCGCCCAAGACTCTTGGCGACCTGCGTGCGGCCCTGAGCAAGCCGCTCAAGGAGATCGTCTACGGCGAGCTGGACAAGGACCTCATCCACACGCAGCCGCGCGAACTCAGCGACGCCCTGGGCGAGGTGATGGCGGTGTGAGCGCGCGCCGCCGGCGGCCGTTGAACGGTGGCTTGCCGCTGACGTGGCGAATCCACGCTCCATGTTGTGGGATGTGGTACGGCGGCTTCGCGCCGAAGGCGCAAGCCGCCGTGATGCTACCAAGCCGCCGTCAGGCGCCGGTGCCCCGGTAACCCGTGGCGAGGACGTAGGTTTCCGCCGATTCCGGGCGCGAGGCGGCGGGCTTGACGAAACGCATGTGGTCGAAATCCCGGCGCAGGCGCTGCATCACCTCTTCATCGCCACCGAGCTGCCGGGTCTTGGCGAGGAACCGCCCGCCCGGCGCGAGCACCGCCTCGGCCAGGTCGAGGGCGGCCTCCACCACCTCGAGCATGCGCAGCCGGTCCGCGGTGCGGTGCCCCGTGACGTTGGGCGCCATGTCGGAGAGCACGACGTTCGCCGGACCTCCGAGCGCCTCGCGGATGGCGGGCAGGGTTGCCGGATCGGTGATGTCACCCTGGTGGATGATCACGTCCGGCAGCGGATCCATCGCCAGCAGATCCAGGGCGACCACCGCGCCCGTATCGCCCACGCGCTCGCGCGCCACCTGGGCCCAGCCGCCGGGTGCTGCGCCCAGGTCCACCACGCGGTCGCCGGGTTCGAACAGGGTGTGCTTGTCGGCGATCTGGCTGAGCTTGAACGCGGCGCGCGAGCGATAGCCCTGCGCCTTGGCGGCGCTGACGTAGGGGTCGTTGAGCTGACGCTCCAGCCACTGGCGCGACGAGGCCTTGCGGCCGCGCCGCTTGTGCAGGCGCTCGCCCGTGTGCGCCGGCGTGCGTGCGCGCCGGCGCTGGCGCCGGATGCGGTCGCCGCCGCTGCCGCCGCTGTTGCCCGATTTGCCCGTGCTCATGCGCGCCCTCACGCCCCGCCGCATGGCGCCGCGGCCGGCTCAGCCGCCACCGGTGCGGCTTCCAGGTCGTCGGCGTTCACGTGCCCCATCATCTGGAGCAACATGCCCTCGCGCAACCCGCGGTCGGCGACGCGCAGCCGGCCCACGGGCCAGATCCGGCAGATCGCTTCCAGAATGGCGCAACCGGGGACGACGAAATCGGCCCGCTCGCGTCCGATGCAGGGATGGGCGCAGCGCTCGGCATGGCTCATCGCGGCGATCCGGCGCGAGACCGCGCGCACGGTGTCGAAGCCGAGAAAGCAGCCGTCCACGCGCCGCCGGTCGTAGCGCGCGAGGTCCTGGTAGACGCCGGTAAGCGTGGTCACCGTGCCCGACGTGCCGATCATCTGCATGCATCCGGCGGCGAAGACATCCACGATGGCGTGACGCTGCGCCAGTTCCTGGAGCGATGCCGCGACCTCCGCGACCATGGCCTCGTACGCGGCCGCGTCCGGCGGTGTGGAACCGTAGCGCTCGGCCAGGGAGACCACCCCGACGGGCATGGAGTACCAGGCGGTGATGCCGTGGCCGGGCGCGCGCCGGCCGTCACCCGGGCGGCTGGGGTCGCCGCGCAGCCAGATGATTTCCGTGCTCCCGCCGCCGATGTCGAAAACCAGCGCGTTGGGTGTGGCCGGGTCGAGCAGGGGGGCGCAGCCGGTCAGGGCCAGGCGCGCCTCCTCGTCCTGCGGGATGACCTGGAGGGCGATGCCCGTCTCCGCCTGGACCCGCCGGCGGAAGGCGTCGGCGTTGCACGCGCGCCGGCAGGCCTCCGTGGCGACGGCGCGCTGGTGGATGATGCGGTGACGCTCGAGCTTGTCCGCGCACACCTTGAGCGCGCCGATGGCGCGGTTCATCGCGGCCTCGGAGAGGGTGCCGTCGCGCGCCAGCCCCTCGCCCAGGCGGACGATGCGCGAGAAGGCGTCGACCACGCGGAAGCCGTCGGCCGTGTGCTCGGCGACCAGAAGCCGACAGTTGTTCGTGCCCAGATCGATCGCGGCGTAGCGCGGGGTCGGGCGATGGCCGGCGTTCGTGTTACGGTTTGTGCGCCGGTCGCGCCTCGGCCCATGCCCGGTCACGCCTACCCCCCCCGTGGTTGGTGTTCTGGCCGTCCGTCTCGCCGGCGATCGGGGTACGGCCGGTCCGAACCCTTGCGCAATCCGGACGATAACCCGGCGGACAGGGAAGGCCAAGAGCGATGACAGGGGCGTGACAGGGGCGGGCGGGGATGTAACAAACCCCTTGAAACCGGGCCGCCTGCTCACCTATACAACGGCTGCACGGCACAGCACGAGCGCGGCGCGTCTTCACAGCGCCGTCCGCTGCTGGGGGATAGTTTAGCGGTAGAACACCCGGCTCTGGACCGGGCGGCCCAGGTTCGAATCCTGGTCCCCCAGCCATCTTACCGATTTTCCCGGAAATCCCGCCCGTGGCGAACGATCCACCGGAAGGTGACCCACCGGTGGGGCGCCGATTTGCGCTCGGGAATCGGCGCGGCATCTCCACATTGATCGCGGCTCCGGGTGGGCCGGTCGTGGTGCGCCCGCGCATCGCCGTCCAAACCGTGCGCCCAGCGACGCCGATTCGATGCGGATGTTTCCGACAAAAGATATTGGGTTCGCACCAAGCCCGCCTCACACAATATGGGATAACGGTCGAGTTTTACGGAAAATATCAATTTTCTTTTTGACGCGGGATTCGGCACGCCCCGTTCAATCGGCCTGGTCTTCATGTTATCTTGAGGTTCGCGCGTTACGAAGTCTTGCGCGAGCCCGGCGGCCCGGGTTGCCTTGGCGCTGCAAACGTTCCAACGTTGGGCCGGTCGCGGCAGGGCCCAGATGCGCGGCTGGGCCCAGAAGCTTCGCTGCGATCGGGGCGCGCGCTCGAGGCTGTGGGGTGCCGGGTCGGGTCGGCCGGACGGACGGTTCGGCGCGCGGGACGCGCCGGTTGGCTAGGCAGGGGACCGAGGTGGCAATGCAGCGAGGGCCGACGGTGGAGACGTTCGAAGTCACGCCGGCCAGCATTTCCGAGTATGTCGTCGAGGGCTCTGTCTTCGTCCGGCAGGATAAGTCGTACCGCGTGCGCAGCGTTTCGGTCTCCGGCGGAAAGGCCCAGATCGAGGCCGAGGTCATCGACCCGCACCGCGAAATGATGCGCCAGCGCAGGCGAAACAACGGCTACGAGTGATCGTTACGCGCTTTTGAGGTTCGCGGGCGTCGGGGGATGCCCGGCGTAGGGGCGGGTAAACGGGCGTGCGGCGAGTTCCCGCTCGATGTGCGCGACCAGGGGGGCGGGCCAGACGACCCGGTCGCGCGTCCGATTCGGTGCGGAAAACAGGATCTCAGCGCACGCATCGAGATAGCCCGGCACCTCGGTGTCCAATCCGAGGGCATCGAGCAGGCGCGTCAATTCGCCACGCGGCTCGGCGATGATCCGGTCCAGGTGCAGGTCGTGCACGGCCACGTCGCCGCGCGCCTTGAGGGTGCCGATCTCGCGCGCATTGGCGAAATAGACGGCCGCGGCCCGGTCCAGACTGCGCCCGGTGCGCAGTGCCTTGGTGGCGATGTTGTCGTAAGGGTTGCGGATGACGTGGATGAAGTGGATCGGGACCGGGATCCGGGCGCGGATGCGTGCGAGCGCGCCGGGGTCACAGCGGAGCAGGCGCGCCGTCCCGTTGCCCTTTTTGTCGCCCACGACCGTCAAGTGTCGGGCCGTGCCCTGCCACTGGTCGGGAATCGCGTAATCGTAGCCCGTATAGTTCCGCCCCATGATCTGGAAGATCCGGGCGTTCTGTTGCAGGGCGCGGACCACGCGGTCGAACGGGACACCGCGCGCGAGGTGCTTGAAGGCGTGGACCTCGTGGGCGATGACCGCGTCCGGATGCGCGTCCAGGAGCGAGCCCACGAGCGAGTGCCCGCTGCGGCTGTACCCGACGAAGCCGACGAAGCGCGCCGGCGTGTCGGCTGTGGCAGCCAGGCCGGTGTCGCAGTCCCCGAAACGCCGGAGCAGCGCGTCCAGCCGCCGGTAGGCGCGCGCGGACTCGCGATAGGCGCGGGCGAAGCGGATCGCCTGCGCATGGGCGAGGATGGCGCACTCCCCGTTGCCCTGGGCGGCGTACCAGCGGGCCTGCGCGTCGCGGCCGAGGCCGAAGGCGCGTTCACGACTTTCGCGGCGCAGTTCGCGTACGCCGTGACGGAACGTGGTGACCATGGCGCGTCGGGAGATCCGAAGGTGGCGAAAGCTGCTCGACCGGCTGCCCCGGCGGGCGGCGTTTTGCCGCGCGCGCAACCAGCTAACGTTGCATCCCTGTTTCGCACAGCCTATATCGCGCTGCAACCCGGGCGCCCGTTGACATGCGCGCACCCCGTGCGGATGAATGCGGCCTGGCAGGCGATGGCTGGCCTGCGCCCCCGGGCGCGGCGGTTGCCAGTCGCGACGCGCGGCGACCGACCGCCGGTGCACGGCAGCATGGGCGCATCGGTTCATTGCGGTGCAGCCGGTCCCGACGGCATGAGGCGGACGGTCGACCAAGCAAAGGAGAGGCAGGGGAAAGCGGGTTACGCCAAGGGTCAAGGCAGCAGCGGGCGCGCGCCGCTGCAACGTGACAGGAACGCGACAAACGCTTTAATGATCCCCGAAACTCTGTTACGCGAATGGGATCGTCCCGAGTTGGCGGGGTTGTGCGGCTCGGGGCGTGGGGGGCGTTTGGGACATCTTCTCCCAAGCAATTCGCAACGGCGGTCGGTGAATCCGGTCGCGCGAACTCGAAAAGGCGGAGCAACCGACGGCGATCTATGGTGGATGTGATTCGAAAAACGCAGGCCACAAGGTCCCAGGCCCTCGACGGCCAGCATCCCGAACCGACGCCGACGGGAAGCGGTGATATCCCGTTCCGGCTGGCCGATTTCGGCAGCCTGACCGAAGCCCTGGATTACGCGGCGAAGGGGGATACGGGGATCAATTTTTATAGTGGCCGCGGTCACCTCCAGGCGGTGTTGCCCTATGCGCGCCTGCGCGAGCGGGCAGTGGCGCTGGCGCGGCGTCTGCTCGCCCTTAATCCGGCGCGCGGCGACCGGATCGCCATCACTGCCGAGATGGAGCCGGATTTCGTGGTCGCGTTTTTCGCGTGCCAGTACGCCGGCCTGCAGGCGGTGCCGCTTCCGGTGCCCACCGGCCTGGGGGGCCGGCAGGGCTACGAGGACCAGTTGCGCCGCGTTCTGCGCAGCTCGCAGGCGCGCATCGTGCTCAGCTCGGAGCCTCTCCTGCGTCATCTGCACAGCGCTGCTGACGGGCTGAACGTGAGCCTGATCAGTACCGTGCCCGACCTGGAGGCCCGCGCGGCGGCGGGGATCGAGCCCGAACCGCTGCGCCCCGACGAGCCCAGCCACGTCCAGTATTCATCGGGCAGCACGCGTAACCCCCTCGGCATCGTGATCAGCCAGACCGCGCTCATGGCGAACGCGCGCTCCGTGGGCCGGCACGGGCTCCAGCTTCGGCCCGACGACCGCGCGGCGTCCTGGCTTCCGTTTTACCACGACATGGGTCTGATCGGATTCCTGCTGATTCCGATTACCTGCCAGATCTCCATTGACTTTATCCACACCGACGGCTTCGCGCGCCGGCCGCTGCAGTGGCTGCGCCTGATCTCGCAGAACCGGTGCACGCTCGCGTTCAGTCCGACCTTCGGCTACGAGCTTTGCGTGCGCCGCGCGAGCACGGCGCAGAGCCTCGACCTGGATCTGTCCGCCTGGCGCGCGGCCGGCATCGGTGGCGAACTCATCCGCCCCGAGACGCTGAACCAGTTCGCCGAGACCTTCGCGCCTTATGGCTTCGACGCGGGCGCATTCGTCCCCAGCTACGGCCTCGCCGAAGCGACCCTGGCATTCAGCTTCGGCGACCTGGGGCGCGGCGTGGCCGTCGACGCGGTGGACAAGGGCGCGCTCGTCAACCGGAGCTGTGCCGTCAGCGTCGCGGGCGCGAACGGCCACGCCAAGGCCAACGGGAACGGCAACGGCCATGCGGCGACGGCGGGGTATGTCCCGGCCAACGGCGCGGAGCCGGACGCCGACCAGGGCCACGGTTACACGCCGGCAAACGGCAATGGCCATCCCTATGCGCATCCGGAGACGCCCGAGCACGGCGTACGCCGGTTCGCCATCTGCGGCGCGCCGCTGCCGGGCTATGCCGTGGAGATCCGGGACCGGGCCGGGCATGTGCTTCCCGAGCGGCAGGTCGGCCGGGTGTTCATCGCCGGGCCGAGTCTCATGTGGGGCTACGACCGCGCCCCGGATGCCACGGCGCGCGCCATGGACGAAGGGGGCTGGCTGGACACCGGCGACATGGGCTATCTCGCCGACGGGCAGCTCGTCATCACCGGACGGCAGAAGGACCTGATCATCGTCAACGGCCGGAACATCTGGCCGCAGGACCTGGAGTGGCACGCCGAGGAGAACGTCGCCGACGTACGCAGCCGCGACGCCGCCGCGTTCTCGGTCGAGGACGAGGCGACGGGCAAGGAAATCCCGGTCATGCTGGTGCAGTGCCGCCTGCAGGAGTCGGATGCGCGCCTCCGGCTGCGCGACGAGGTGCATGCGGCCGTTTTCCGCAACGCTGGTATCGACTGCCGGGTCGTCCTCATCCCGGCGCGCAGCCTGCCGTTCACCACGTCGGGCAAGCTGAGCCGCGCCAAGGCGAAGCAGGCCTACCTTCAGGGTGCGTTCGAGACCGACCCGGCGCTGCCGCCGCGCGTCCAGCGCGATGCGCCGGTGGCCGGTGCTGCGCTCAAGGCATCCTAGCCGCGGGGCTCGGGTCATGCGCGTGGCGGTCACCGGCGCCTCGGGGTTCGTCGGCCGACATGTGATCGAGCGGCTGGTGGCCGCCGGTCACGATGTGCGGGTGCTTAGCCATCGGACGCCGCCCGGCCGGAACAGCGGCATTACCGTGGTCCGGGGTGGTCTGGCGGATGCGCCGGCGCTGGCCGAGCTGGTCCGGGATGCGGACGTGGTGGTGCATGCGGCCGGTGCGGTCGCGGCCGCGAACGAGGCGACGTTCCACCGCGTCAACGCGGAAGGCACCCGGCGGCTCGCCGAGGCCGCGCGCGATGCGGGGGTGTCGCGCTTTCTCCTCATGTCCAGTCTGGCTGCCCGGCGCCCGGATCTTTCCGCCTACGCGGCGAGCAAGAAGGCGGCAGAAGACGCGCTGGCGGCAACCGAGGGCCTGGCCTGGGATGCGCTGCGGCCGCCTGCCGTCTACGGTCCCGGCGACCGGCAGGTGCTGATCTTCTTTCGCTTGCTCAAGCGTGGCATTGGCGTGCTGCCCGCCGGCGACACCGCGCGGGTTTCGGTCATCCATGTGGCCGATCTCGCCGACGCCGTCGTGGCGTGGCTGGACGCCGAGACCGGGACGGGCGACGTCTACGAACTGGCGGACGGTTTCCGCAACGGCTACACGTGGCGCACCCTGATTGATGCGGCCGCGCGCGAGTTGACGATCGAGCCGAAGTATATGACACCACCGCAGGGGCTGTTGCGCGTGGTTTCGCACGGCCTTCGGGCGTGGGCGCGCGTGACCGGCGGCGTGCCGTTCCTGACGCCCGACAAGCTGCGCGAACTGCGCCACACCGACTGGGTCTGCCGCGACGACCGCTTCCCGCGGCGGACCGGCTGGCGGCCCCGGATTGCGCTGGGCGAGGGCCTGCGCGCGACACTGGCGTGGTATCAGGCGCGCGGCTGGCTCTAGCCGCAGAAAGAGGGGATCGGACCAATGGAACATGCCGAGCAGGTGCGCACGGCTGCCTCGCGCGACGACATCGTCGCGGCCCTGTGCGCGGAACTGGCCAAGCTCGACCCGCAGGGCGGCCCACTCTCGGAAACCACGGACATCACCACGGAGCTGAACATCGACTCCGTGGCCGTCATGGATCTGCTCTTCGCCCTCGAGGAGCGCTACGACGTTTCCATCCCGCTGAACGAACTCGACGACGTGCGCACGGTCGGCCAGTTGGCCGATGTCGTGCTGCAGCGTGTCCGGCAGAGCTGAAAGCCACGCCATGGCCGATCTTTTCGACAAATTCCGGACCATGGAGACGCGCTATGCGGCCATGGTCGAAGCCGCGGGGGCCGACCCGCTGTCCATGCGCGTGGAGCGTATCCATTCGCCCACCGAGGCCGATGTGGCGGGACGGCGCTGCGTCCTCCTGGGCTCGAACAACTATTTGGGCCTGACCTTTGATGCCAATGCGCTCGCTGCCGCACAGGACGCGGTGCGTGCGAACGGCACGGGAACCACGGGCTCGCGCGTGGCCAACGGCAGCTATGCCGGGCACCAGGCGCTGGAGAACCAGCTCGCCGAATTCTACGGCCTGAACCACGCGGTCCTGTTCACCACCGGCTACCAGGCGAACGTCGGCTTCATCTCCGCGATCGCGGGGAAGGGCGACACCGTGCTCATCGACGCCGACTGTCACGCCAGCATCTACGACGGCTGCAAGCTCGGTGACGCCACGGTGATGCGCTTCAAGCACAACGACGCGCAGGACCTGGACCGCCGCCTGGCGCGCATGGACGAGCCCGGCCGCGCGCTGGTGATCGTCGAGGGCGTGTATTCGATGCTGGGCGACTGCGCGCCGCTCGCGGAAATCGCCGAGGTGACCGCGCGACACGGCGCCTATTTGCTGGTGGACGAGGCGCATTCCCTGGGCGTCATGGGCGAGACCGGCCGCGGGCTGGCGCAGGCGCTGGGCGTCGAGGACAAGGTCGACTTCACCATCGGCACGTTCTCCAAGTCCGTCGGCACCATCGGTGGCTTCTGCGTCTCCAACCACGCCGAGCTGGACATGGTGCGCTTCGCCGCGCGGGCGTACCTGTTCACGGCATCGCTGCCGCCGTCGGTGGTGGCCTCGGCCGGCGAGACCCTCAAGCGCATCGCGGCCGAGCCGGAACTGCGCGAGAATGTCTGGCGCAACACCCACGTGGTCTACGACGGTCTGCGCGACATGGGCTTCCAGGTGGGGCCCGAGAAGACGCCCGTGATCGGCGTGCGCATGCCCAACGTGGAAGCCGGCATCAGTGTCTGGCGCACGCTCCTTGAGAACGGTGTGTACGTGAACCTGGCGCTGCCGCCGGCGACGCCGCAGGGCGTGTGCCTCCTGCGCTGCTCCGTCTGTGCCGCGCACACCGCCGAGCAGCTCGAGCATGCGCTGGGCGCGTTCCGGCGTGCGGCCGACGTTCTCAACGCCCAGGCCGACGCGGCGGAATAGCTGTGGGCGCTTACCGGAAGGCACCGCGCCGGTACAGCCGGACGAGCAGGGGCCAGCCGCCGATCAGCGGGTGCTTGCGCGTGAACGCGCTGGGCGTTTCGCGCACGCCGCTGTGCCGCTCGATCTTCCAGAGGATGTAGTCCACGCCGCCGTCGAAGGTGAGCGTCGCCTTCATCAGGCGCAGCAGCGCGATCGCCTTGCCCGCCGGGCGCGCGACGGCCGCCCGTCGACGGGCGCGGCGGCGCGCGGCCGCTGTTGGCCGTCCCATGGCGTCACGGGCGCATGCCGTCCGCCAGGCGAAGCGTTCCGGGTCGGCGTCGAACACCGCCGCCGCCCGGTCGCGGCGCTCGCTGCGCAGCTCGCGCGCGTAGGTCTCCGCCAGCCCGGCGAGCCAGAACCCGCGGGCATCCGCGTCCGCCGGGACAAGCGGCGCGAGCTTGCGGTGGAAGGTTGTCACGGCGTCGGCGAGCGCTGCCAGGGTCGCTTCGGCGCGCGCGCGGGTGTCCGCGTCGACGATCCGGCAGGGCTGGGCGAAGCGCGCCCAGATGTGCGGCGTCGCGGCGCGGCCGCGCGCCGCGCGGGCGAACTGGTCCCAGCGCATCACCGCAACCTTGGCGCGGTAGGTGACGCCGTCCGCGTCGGCCTCCAGGTAATAGACATTGGGCGGGAGCACGCGGGCCAGGGCGGCCCGCACCGGGCGCGGGTCGAAATCGCGCTGGCGCGCCACCAGGGCGTAGAAATCCTGGACCTTGTCCGGGTCGGCGCCGTCCCACAGGCCCGAGCCGTAGAACAGAACGGCGCGCACCGGCCCGTGGGCACGCGCGTGGATGGCCGCGACCAGGGCGCGGATGCCCGGATCGCGCACGGGCGCCAGCGCCTCCGCACGCAAACCGGCGATCAAGGTGTCCCGGGACCGGGCAGCCGTCATCGCGTCACAGCACCAGGAAGCGCGCCGGCGGCGCGGCCGTGAGCGTCACGGCGCCGTCGGCCGGCGGGTCGAACAGCTCGCCGTCGACCGTGTAGGCGCTGGCGAGCCGGAGATGCAAGGTCTCCACCGCCGCGCGGCCGATGTCCGCCCCGAGGTCGCCCGCGCCGCGGCCGCGCAGGAACCCGGGCAGCCGCCACGCCAGCCGGGCGTACGGAAAGGTCAGGGCGCCCACGCCCAGGCGCCCCCGCGGCGGCGCCGGGCGGAGCCCCAGGATGAGGCGCTCGAGCGTCGTCGCCAGGAAGACCACGGCCTGCGTCTCGTGCCACGGCCCGCCGTCGACGGCGTAGCCGACCGCATCGGGATGGAGCACCGGGTCCCGCGCCACATTGCCCCGGAGCAGCCGCATGATGGACCACGCCAGGGCGATCGCCGAGCCCGCACGCCCGGTGAGGCCGCGGCTGTGCAGGCGTTCGCGCACGCGCCGGATGACCCGCGGGATCGCGGCGCCGGCGACGAAAAAGCCGTAGAACGGTTCCTCGGCATCGGATCGCGTGACCCGCACGGGCCGGCGCAGGCGCACGCGCGCTTCGGGCAGGCCGTCGAGGCAGGCGGCGGCGACGTGGTCCAGGGCGCGTCCGGGCGTGTGCCGCAGGCCGACGTCGGCATGCGTCATGTTCGTGGTTCCGCCGGGGATGAGGGCGAGCACGGGCTCTTGCGTGAAGATGCCGCGGGTGCGCAGGCGCGTGAGCACGGCGTCCACGGTGCCGTCGCCGCCGTGGACGGCGAGCACCGCCACCCCGGCGCGGGCGAAAGAGCGCAGGGCGTCGTCGATCTCCTCGGGACAGCGCGTTCGCGCCACGGGGATGAGATGCGCCTCGGCCGCGCGGGCCAGGCGCGCCGCCGTTTGGCCGGTGCCCTGAGGGCCGCTTTGGGTGTTGATGATGAGGCCGATTCGGCTCACGGCGCAGCGCTCGCTGTGCTCCGCCTGGTAGGGCGTCCCGGGGTGGCTGGCTTGACATGCGCGGCCTGCCGGGTGAAAGCATCGCGCCGCCCCGCCGTTCGCGAGCCGCTGCTGCGATGCCCACCCTTGCCCACATCACGGATCTGCATGTCGCGCCTCTGCCGCCGGTGACCTGGCGGCAGATCGCGAACAAGCGCGTGCTTGGGTACGTCTCCTGGCACCGCAAACGCAAGCACGAACATCGCGGCGAGGTGCTCGACGCGCTCTGCCGCGATCTGGCGCAGCAGGCGCCGGACCACGTCTGCGTCACGGGCGACGTGACGAACCTGGGCCTGGCCGCGGAGTATGCCCGCGCGCCCGAATGGTTCGCCCGCCTGGGCCCGCCCGAGCGGGTGAGCGTGATCCGGGGCAACCACGACGCCTATGTCGCCATGCCGCACGCCGAAACCCTGGCGCACTGGACGCCCTGGCTCGCCGGCGACGACGGCGCCACGGCGCCGCCCACCCTGCGCCGACGCGGGGCCGTCTCCCTGATCGGCGTGGACACGGCGCTCCCAACGCCGCCGTTCATGGCC
>Ga0207714_1001567_pt1 | contig 14671 bp, 15 predicted proteins | sample PonA232FremontCA_2_FD_187270 | JGI IMG/M metagenome (GOLD analysis project Ga0207714, IMG submission 187270) | Marine sediment microbial community from Fremont, CA, USA - Pond A23 Sediment 2 (SPAdes) | ecosystem: Environmental > Aquatic > Marine > Unclassified | place: USA: Fremont, California... | reverse complement strand
CAGCAGCAGTGCGTATCGCATGATGTCGCGTCCTCGTCTCCTTCCGCGTCAGCCGCCTGCCAGCGGCAGGCTGCGTCCGCCGTCCACCGCCAGGATCTGGCCGGTGACAAAGGGCGCATCCAGCGCCAGCCAGATCACCGCACCGGCAATATCAGCGGGCTCGCCGCTGCGCTTGAGCGCCGTGGCGTCGGTGATGGCCTCGGCGTCCATACCCTGCTCCTGTTCCGGCCAGAGAATGGGGCCCGGCGCGACGCCGTTGACCCGCACCGCCGGCCCCAGCTCCCGGGCACTGCTGTGGGTCAGACTGGCCAGGCCGGCCTTGGCCATGCAGTAGAGACTATGTTGCCACAACGGTCTTTGGGCGTAGACATCCACCAGATTGACGATCGCTCCGCCGGTATCGGCCAGGGCCGGGGCGAGCGCCTGGGTGAGCACAAAAGGTGCACGCAGGTTGCTGCCCAGCAACTGGTCCCAGTCGTCGTCGCCGGCGTCGCCGAAAGGCGTGGGGTAGAAACTGGAGGCATTGTTCACCAGCACATCCAGCCGACGCCGGCATGCGAGGGCTTCGTCGGCCAGCCGGCGCACCTGATCCGGGTCGGTGAGTTCCGCCCGGAGCAGTTCGGCACTGTCCGCGCGTTGGTGGTTGAACTCATCCGCCAGAGCATGGGCGTCGTCAGCGCTCTGGCGGTAATGGATCAACACCGTGAAACCCCGGGCGTGAAAGGCGCGGGCGATATCCGCGCCAATGCGCCGGGCGGCACCGGTGATCAGGACGACCTTGTTTGCCATGATTGCTTGAACTCCTTCAGGGCCCGGATGCGGGCCTGTTCAATGGCTTCGCCCAGTTCGGGCCCTTCCAGACCCTGTGCGCGCAGGGTGGCGATATCCACATTGTGCAGTGCCTGGGCGGCGCCCCGCAGGAAATCCGCCTGGGGGTAGGGCCGGTCTTCCAGGCCGGTACGTCCGCGCGCGTCCGCTTCACAGGCGCCCAGGAAAAGCTCCAGCCGTTCGGGCCGGCGTCGAACGTCCAGCGCCTTGAACAGCTTCCAGAGCGTGCCGGGTTTCAGTTCCAGCGCCCGGTGGGCATGGGTGTGCCAGCGCGCCACCAGCATGCCCAGATCCCGGCATTCACCGGGCACGCGCAGGCGCTCGGCGCATTGTCGGGCGAGCTTCTCGCTGCGTTCTTCGTGGGCGATATGCTGCGGCCATTCGGATGCGGGCGTGGTGGCCTTGCCCAGATCATGGACCAGTACGGCGAAGCGCGCGGCCAGCGGCAGTTCCAGCCGGGCCGTCTGTTGCAGACACAGCAACTGGTGCACGAAGGTATCCACTTCCGGATGATGGGCTTGGGGCTGGGGTACGCCCCGTAACGCGGCCAGCTCCGGAAAGACGTGTTCCAGGGCGGTACAGTCGTTCAGCACCTCGAAAAAGACATCCGGCCGGTCTTCCATGAGCGCGCGCTCGGTTTCCTTCCAGACTCGCTCCGGGGTCAGGTATTCCAGTTCACCGCGCTCGGCAATGGTGGCCATGAGTTCGCGGGTTTCGTCGGCCACCCGGAAACCGCATTCATGCAAGCGCGCGGCGAAGCGCGCCACCCGCAGCACGCGCAGCGGGTCCTCGACGAAGGCGTCCGAGACATGGCGCAACAGCCCGGCCTCCAGATCCGTCCGGCCGTTAAAGGGATCGACGAGCTCACCGCTGTCCTCGTCCCGGGCCATGGCATTGACGGTCAGATCCCGCCGGCCCAGATCGGCTTCCAGGGTTACGTCCGAATCGGCATGGAAGACGAAACCATGATAGCCGTGGCCGCTCTTGCGCTCGGTGCGCGCCAGGGCGTATTCCTCGCTGGTCTCCGGGTGCAGGAAAACCGGGAAATCCTTGCCCACGGGCTTGAAGCCCCGCGCTTCCATGTCTCGCGGCGAGGCCCCGACCACTACATGGTCCTTTTCGGTTACGGGCCGGCCCAACAGCTGATCGCGCACGGCGCCGCCCACCAGATAGATCTTCATAACATTGCTCGATGCCAGGGACGCCGGCCGGAACCGGAACGGGCATAGTGCCATGCGCGGCCGTACGAATACAGATTGCGGTGGGGGCCGGCCGTGGCGTCAAGCAATCCGATTGACCAAAACGCGCGTCGGTCGGTCATTGAAGCTCGGCAGAGGGCGTGCTTAAGTCTGCCGGGTTTGCGGAGCCGCCTGTGCCGCGGCTTCTGTCTCGGCGGAAAGAGGGAAGGTTATGAAAACGCGTATCACCGAATTGCTGGGCATCGAGTACCCCATTGTCCAGGGCGGCATGCAGAATGTGGGCTATGCCGAGCTGGCCGCCGCGGTATCCAACGCCGGCGGACTGGGCATCATCACCGGCCTGACCCAGCCCACGCCCGAGGATCTGGCGAAGGAAATCGCGCGCTGTCAGGACATGACGGACAAGCCCTTCGGCGTGAATCTGACGATTCTGCCCACCATCAAGCCCGTGCCCTATGAGGAATATGCCCAGGCCATTGTGGAATCGGGGGTCAAGATCGTTGAAACCGCGGGCAGCAATCCCGAGCCCTTCCTGCCCATGTTCGGCGACAACGATATCAAGGTGGTACACAAGTGCACCTCGGTCCGTCACGCGCTCAAGGCGCAGCGTATCGGCGTGCATGCCGCGAGCGTGGACGGCTTCGAATGTGCCGGCCATCCGGGCGAGGACGACGTCCCCAATCTGGTGCTGCTGCCCGCTGCGGCCGCCCAGCTGGATATTCCCATGCTTGCGTCCGGCGGCATTGGCACCGGTGCCCAAATGGCGGCCTGCATGGCGCTGGGTGCGGACGGTATCAATATGGGCACACGTTTCATGGCCACGAAGGAAGCGCCCATCCACGACAACATCAAGCGCGCCGTCATGGAGGCGAGTGAACTGGATACGGAGCTGCTCTTTCGTCCGTTGAAAAACACCGCCCGGGTCTACAGCAACGAAGTGGCGAAGGAGGTGCGCGGTATCGAGAAGGAGGCCGGCAACGACATCAAGTTTGAAATGATTCAGGATCTGGTCGCCGGCACGCGCGGCAAGGTGGCGCTGGACGAAGGCGATATCAACTACGGCGTATGGACCTCGGGCATGGTCCAGGGCCTGATCCACAACAACCCCTCCTGCCATGATCTGATTCAGGAGATCGTCAACGATTGTCGTAGTGCCATCCGGGAGCGAATGAGGCCGCTGATGGAGGATTAACAGCCTGTTAATCAGCAAGTACCCGGTGGCAAGTGGACAGTAGCAACAAGTTTTGCAGGCCGCGCTTTGCGCGGCCAACCTTTTGGCTTGCCCCTTGCCCCTTGCCCCTGATTTCTCTTTCTACTCTTCGACCGTTTCAATGCTGCCCAGGTTGAGCAGGGTCTTGTGAACGGGGCAGCGGTCGGCGATCTGGAGCAGGCGCTGGCGCTGTTGATCGTCCAGATCCCCCTCCAGGTGGATGTAGCGGTAGATAACATCCACCTTGCTCGTGTTGCTTTCGCAATCGTCGCAGTCCGCCGGATGTTCGCGGTCATGGCGCAGACGTACGCGCACATCGTCCAGCGGCAACTGCTTGTGGTTGGCGTACATGCGGATGGTCATGGAGGTGCAGCTGCCCAGGGACGCCAGCAGCAGTTCATAGGGGTCCGGGCCGGCATCGGTGCCACCGGCTGATGCCGGTTCATCCGACTGGAGCACATGCTGGTCGGTGATCATGGTGCGCAGGAATTGGTGATTGCGTTCCAGAACCTCCACTTCGCCCTTGCGGGCCCGGGGCTCCTTTATTTCGTCCGGGATGGGGAGATAGCGCTGGGCCCAGGCGCTGATGGTCTGGGCTACATACTGAGCATCGGCACGCCGGCTCAACAGATGGTCGGCATCGTCCAGGGAGATAAAACTCTTCGGGTGGCGCGCCATCTGGTAGACATGGGCCGCTTCGTTGACCGAGACAACCTGGTCCACGGGGGAATGAAAGATCAGTAACGCCTTGTCCAGATTCCGAACGTCCTCGTCCAGCCGGTACTGCTCGATATCGTCCAGGAAGGAGCGCTTGAGCCGGAACTTGCGTCCGCCCAGTTCCACCTCCGCTTCGCCGTCCGTACGGAGGCGGTCGATGTCGCACTGGAACTGTTTACTGACATGCTCCGGTGAGGAAGGCGCTGCCAGGGTCACGACACCCCGGGCCTCGGGGATCCGGCTCGCGGCGCTGAGTACGGCGGTGCCGCCCAGGCTGTGGCCGATGAGCAGCTGCGGGGCGTCATAGTGCTCGCGCAGGAAATCAGCGGCACTGACGAGATCCTGCACATTGGAGGAGAAGCTGGTGTTGGCGAAGTCCCCGTCGCTGTTACCCAGACCGGTGAAGTCGAAGCGGAGTACCGCGATATCGTCGCCCGCCAGCGCCCGGCTGATACGGGTAGCCGCGGCAATATCCTTGCCGCAGGTAAAACAGTGCGCGAAAAGCGCGTAGGCCCGGGGCTCGCCCGCGGGCAACTCCAGCAATCCGGACAGCTCCAGGCCCTCGGCATTGGTAAAGGTCAGCTTGCGGCGGTGTGATGTCATGACCGGCTCGCTCCGTGGTTGGGCCCCCATGATAACCATTGCTGGTCTTCACGCCAGACTGACGGGGACAGGGTCAGGCTGGATCAACATGAAACGTGCCAGAGAAGGAATCCGTAATGGCGCCACGCCAGGTGAAAAGGTCCACGCCCCTGTTTGATCTGGAACCGGCCGAACGCGGTCGTCGACTGGGACTCTGGCGCGTTCGTGCGGGGATTGCTGTGGTGGGGTTCGCGGCCTTCTTCGTGCTCTGGCTGGTTGTGGGTTCGCTCGGCATGCTGGCCTCGCCGCTCGACGTGTTCGGGGTCAACGGCTTGCGCATGCTGGCCGGCTTCAGTATAGCCGGCTTGCTGGCGGCCAGTGTGATACTGGCTGATTTTTAACAGCCTGCTAGCATCCGGGGCCGGTACACCACCGGGCCCTTGTTCAAGGGGAAAGCTGATGTTTCGACTATCCGATCTCTTCATTCTTCTGGCCGTGGGGGTGTCATTCATTGTTTCCGCGTACCTGTGGTACTCGGGCCACCATGAGCAGGGTATTTTTACCGCTATCTGGGTGCCGGCGATTCTGTCCTTCGGTATCTATTTCAAACTGGCAGCCCTGGTGGCTCGCGATCGGGAGCGTGACCAATGAATCAGGATCTGCATTTCTGGGTGGCGGTCGTCGTGTTCGGGCTGATGGGCATCGGGCTGGTGCTGACCGCGGTAGAGTTCCGCCGTATGCAGCAACGTGGTGACGATAACGGCGATCGCTAGACCATCGGTTCAACTGCCCGCAAGGGCGCCGCTGCCTGCGCGGCGCTCATGCGCCTGCCGGGGCAGGGTTGTGCGAGCATTCGCTCGGCGTCGTGCCCGCGACACTTGCTCGCTACCCAGGACCCGCCACGTCTTCGCCGTCCTGCGGGAAGACGACGAGATGATCCATCTCCAGATGAATGCCGATGTATTCCCCATAGGCGTGGCGGTGATGGCTGGGGGCGATACAGGGCAGACGGGCGCCGTCTTCCAGCTCCAGCGTATAGAGGGTATAGGCGCCGCGGAAGGAGCGGTCCAGCACCTTGCCCTGCCGGGGCGACTGATCATCATGGACCAGGTCGTCCGGGCGAATCAGTACTTCGACCGGGTCACCCGGGTTCAATCCGGCCGGCAGGTCGCCACGTAATTCGGCCAGCACGGTACTGACCCGATCGATACCGGACACCCGCCCGGGAAGCAGCACGCCCCGGCCGATAAAGTCCGCCACGAACCGCGTGGCCGGGCGGTGGTAGACTTCATAGGGCGTATCCCACTGATGTAGCTCGCCTTGTTTCATGACGCCCAGCTGGTCCGCCGTGGCGAAGGCTTCGGTCTGATCGTGGGTGACCAGCAGGGCCGTGATGCCTTCCGCCTTGAGGATGTCACGCACCTCCCGCGCAATGGATTCGCGCAACTCGGCGTCCAGGCCGGAAAAGGGCTCGTCGAGTAACAGCAGACGTGGTCGGGGAGCCAGAGCCCGGGCCAGGGCCACACGCTGTTGCTGACCACCGGACAGTTCATGGGGCATGCGCTCGCCCATCTGGGGCAGGCCCACGCGCTGGAGCAGCTCGGCGATGCGGTGACGGCGCTGCGCGGCGCCCTGACGCCGGATCCCGAAGTCGATGTTCTCCGCCACGGTGAGGTGGGGGAAGAGCGCGATGTCCTGGAAGACCATGCCCACGCGCCGAGCTTCGGGGGCCAGCTGATGTGCCGGCGTGGCCACGGTTTCGCCCTGCAGTTGGATGGTGCCGGCATGGGGGGCAACGAAACCGGCAATGGCACGCAGCAGGGTGGTCTTGCCACAGCCGGACGGGCCCACCAGACAGCCGATATCGCCTTCGGCGAGCGTCAGGGCCAGATCGGTCACGATGGGCTGCTCGTCCAGGCGCAGTTCCAGTTGGTCGAGTTCAAGCATGGTGCGCATCATCCCGGTTTCCCAGCGAGCGTGCCAGCAGCGCCACGGGTAGAATTCCCGCCAGCAGAATGGCCAGCGCGGGCAGGGCAGCGTCTGCCAGACGTTCGTCCGAGGCCAGCTCGAAGGCGCGCACGGCCAGGGTGTTGGTATCAAAGGGACGCAGGACCAGGGTCGCCGGCAATTCCTTGAGCGTGTCCACGAATACCAGCAAAGCACTGGTCAGCAGCGGAATGCGCAGCAGCGGCAGATGAATGCGCCGGAACAGCGACCAGGGGCGTCCGCCCAGCGAGCGTGCCGCTTCGTCCATGTGGGGCGATAGCCGCGCGAAACCCGCTTCCAGCCCCTGGGCGGGTATGGTGAGAAAACGGATGCTGCAGGCAAAGACCACGGCGAAAAGCGTGCCCGAGAACACCAGTCCCGGTTCGGAGAAGCCCAACCCGGCCAGGGTGTCGTTGAGTCCGCCGTCGAGCCAGCCCAGGACCCAGACCACGCCCACGGCCAGCACTGTACCCGGCATGGCGTAGCCGAAGGCCACAGCGCGCATGGCCAGCCGGCGCAGGCCCGTGGGCAGCAGCCTGTGGCTGCTCACCAGCGTCAGCGCTACGGCCAGGGTCGTCAGGGCCGTCAGCGAGGCGATCAGCAGGCTGTTAGAGATCAGCTCGAGAAATTCCGCGGACAACAGATGACCGGCGTCGTCCGCCGCCCAGGCGATGAGTTGCAGCGCCGGCAGGACGAAACCCAGCAGCACGGGCAGTGTCAGCCCGACCGTGGCCGCCGGGGCGGCGACGCCGGTCAGGGGTTGGCGCTCGGCGGGCGGCTTTTGATCGGTGTCCGTGCGCCGGTGACGCCGGGCCCGGCGTTCCAGCCAGAGCAGCACGAACATGGTGAACAGCAGGCCGCTGGCCAGCTGGGCGGCGGCCAGATGATCCCCCAGGCCGAACCAGGTACGGTAGATGCCCGTGCTCAGGGTGGGTACGCCGAAGTATTTCACGGTGCCGTAATCCGCAAGGGTTTCCATGAGCACCAGGGCCACCCCGGCCACAATGGCCGGGCGGGCCAGCGGCAGCGCCACGCGTGTGAAACGTTCCAGCGCCCCGGCGCCCAGGGTTCGGGCCACGTCCAGCGCCGTGCCCGACTGCGTCAGAAAGGCCTGACGGGCGAGCAGGTAGACATAGGGATAGAGCACCAGGATCAGCATCATGGCGGCACCTTCCCGGTTGCGGATATCCGGCAACGGAAAGGGGGCCCATTGTTGCAGCGGGCCTTCGAGGGCCAGCAGCCCGGTCCAGGTATAGGCGATCAGATAAGCGGGACAGGCCAGTGGCAGCAGCAGGGCCCATTCCAGAATCCGCCGGCCGGGAAAGCGGTAAACGACCACCAGCCAGGCACAGCCGGTGCCCACCACCAGGGTGCCGGTGCCGGTCAGCAGGCACAGCACCAGCGAATTCAGGGCGTAGTCACCCAGTACGGTACTGAACAGATGGGGCCAGTTGCCCGAGGGTCCGGCCAGCCAGCTGCCCAGCACCACCAGCAGCGGCAGGGCAAAGGCCAGTGCCAGCGCGACCAGGGCGCCACTGCGCCAGGCCGGTGCCGCCGTTACTGCCACCCGGCCCGGTCCATCAGCCGCACGGCCTTGTCGTTGTTCTCGCCCAGGCGCACCAGCGGCAGATCATCCGCCTTGTAATCGCCCCATTCGCGCAGGGTTTCGCTGATCGCGACGTCCTCTTTGACCGGGTATTCGTTGTTCACCTCGGCATACCACTGTTGGGACTCGTCGTTGACCAGGAATTCCAGCAGCGCCCGTGCCTGCTCCGGATGGGGCGCGTGCCGGGCCACGCCGGCGCCGCTGATATTCACATGCGCGCCGCGGTCGTTCTGGTTGGGCCAACGCAGGGCTACCTGTTCGGCTGCCTCGCGCTGCGTCTGGTCGTCGCTGTTGTGCATCATGGCCAGATAGTAGGTGTTCACCACGGCGATATCACAGAGGTCGTTCGCCACCGCCAGAATCTGATCCCGGTCGCCGCCCTGGGGCGAACGCGCCATGTTTTCCACCAGGCCACGGGCCCATTGCTCGGTGGCCTCCTCCCCCTTGTGCGCGATCAGGCTGGCCACCAGGGACTGGTTGTAGATGTTGTTCGACGAACGGATGCAGATGCGATCTTGCCAGCGCTCATCGGCCAGGTCCGCGTAGCGGCTCGGCGCGTTCGCGGGGACTCGGTCCGGCGCTACCACCAGCACGCGCGAGCGCACCGACAGACCATGCCAGTAGCCCTCGGGATGACGGTACTGTTCCGGTACAGCGTTACGCAGGGTTTCGGAGTCCGCCTTTTGCAGAAGATCGGCCTGGCGCGCGCGATAGAGTCGGCCCGCGTCGACCGTGAGCAGCAGATCCGCCGGACTGTGCTCGCCCTCGGATTCCATGCGTTCGATGAGCGCGTCGGCGCCGCCGGTGATCAGGTTCACCTCGGTGCCCGTCTTTTCCGTGAACCGGTCCAGCAACGGCTGAATCAGGGCTTCCTTGCGCGCGGAGTAGACGTTGACCTCTTTTGCGGCGGCTTCGCCGTTGTCGGTTTCGGGGCCCGGCTGGTCACAGCCGGCCAGCAGGGTAAGACTCAGCAGGGTCAGCAGCGTCCAGCGCATGATCCACTCCCGTGATCGTTGATGGGCATACAGTATAGTCTTCAATGAGAATGTTTATCAATTGCGAGACAAGGGTCAGGCGCAGCTGACGTTGAAGATGGCGTGATCTTCCAGCCGCAACGCCGTCAGGCAACCGCCCCAGACACAGCCTGTATCGAGTGCCTCCACATGCTCTACCGGCGCCCGACCTTCCAGCGCCGCCCAGTGGCCGAACAGGATGCGTGTGTCCGCGGTGCGGCGCTGGGGGTGATCGAACCAGGGCATAAGGCCTGCCGGGGTGTCGCCGAGCGTGCCCTTGGCGTCCAGATCCAGTCGGCCCTCTGGATCAACGAAACGCATGCGGGTTAGAGCATTGACGATCAGGCGGATACGGTCATAGCCGGTGAGCGTGTCATCCCAGAGCGAAGGCTCATTGCCGTACATCTGTTCAAAGAAGGCATCGTCGTCCGCGATCACCGCTTCCGCCTCGCGGGCGCGTTGCCGGGCCTGGTCCAGGGTCCACATGGGCGGTAGTCCGGCATGGGTGAGTACGGCATTGAATTCGGGCAGGTCCACCAGCAGGGGTTGGCGGCGCAGCCAGGCGAGCAGCTCCGGGCCGTCGTCGGCCTGGAGAACGGGGTCGAGGGTGTCCTTGCCTCTGGGGGCGGTGACGTTATGGGCCACGGCCAGCAGGTGCAGATCATGGTTGCCCAGCACCGTGTCCAGATGCTCGCGGTAGTGGTACACCAACCGCAGCGTGCCCAGGGAGTCGGCGCCGCGGTTGACCAGGTCCCCGGCCAGCAGCAGGTGATCGTGCTGCGGATCGAAGTTGATTGTCTCCAGCAGCGCTTCGAAGGGCGCGCGGCAGCCCTGCAGATCGCCGATCGCGTAGGTGCTCATGCTAGTGAACGGTATAGGGCGGAGCCAGCCGGAAGGGCGGGATCTCGGCGTCGAAACAGGTGCCGTCCTCGGCCAGCATCTGGTAGCTGCCGTGCATGGTGCCCACACGGGTCTCCAGCACGGCGCCGCTGGTGTACTGATACTCCTGCCCGGGTTCCAGATGGGGCTGCTCGCCCACCACGCCCTCGCCATGAACTTCCTGGGTGTGTTCCTCGCTGTCGGTAATCACCCAGTGGCGGGTGAGCAGTTTGGCCGGCTGGGAGCCGTCGTTGCGAAGGGTCACATGATAGGCGAAGGCCCAGCGGTTGTTTTCCTCGTCGCTTTGCGAGGGCAGGAATTCGCTTTGTACCGAAACGTTGATCCGGTAACGCTGATCGTCTTGCTCAGGATTCATAAAGGCTCTTCAGAAATACTTCGGCATCAGGTGGTGATGTTGGCCAGGGCCACGTAATCGGCGACCGTCAGCTGGTCGGGACGCAGCCCCGGGTCTACGCCGGCGCCGCGCATCTGCTCCGTGGCAAGCCGGGATTTTAAACTATTTCGCACCGCTTTGCGTCGCTGGGAAAAGGCTTGACGAACCAGATCGACGAAGCGTGCGTAATCCTGCGCCGCCGGTTCCGCCTCGCGGGGGACGAGCCGGACCACGGCGGAGTGCACCTGCGGGGGCGGCGTGAATGCGCCTGGTGGCACCCCAAAGACAAAATCCGCGCGGCAGTGGTACTGCACCATGACGGACAACCGGCTCCAGTCCCGGGTGCCCGGCTCGGCGGTCAGGCGCTCCACTACCTCGCGCTGGAGCATGAAATGCATGTCCCTGATCGCGTGTGGTGTCTCGAGCAGATGAAAGATCAGGGGCGTGGAAATGTTGTAGGGCAGATTGCCGGTCAACCGCAGGGGCTCGTCCGGGCCGGCCAGGCCGGTGAAATCCATCTCCAGCGCATCGTACGGGTGCAGGGTCAGCCGTGCGGCCGGCCAGCGACTGGACAGCTCGGCAATCAGATCCCGGTCGAGCTCTACCGCGTCCAGGTGCTCCACCTCGTCCAGCAGCGCCTCGGTCAGCGCACCCTGGCCGGGACCGATTTCCACGACGCGCTCACCCGACCGGGGCGCCAGGGTACGCACGATGCGGTCGATTACGCCGCGCTCGTGCAGAAAATGCTGACCGAAGCGCTTGCGGGGCCGGTGCCCGCTCACGGAGTGGGCTCTTCGCGCAGTTGCAGCGCCAGGCGGGTCGCGGCGACCAGACTGGAGCTGTGCGCACGGCCCGTGCCGGCCAGATCCCAGGCCGTGCCATGGTCCACCGAAGTGCGTACGAAGGGCAGCCCCAGGGTGACATTCACCGCCTCGCCGAAACCGGCGTATTTGAGCACGGGCAGGCCCTGATCGTGATAGAGCGCCAGCACGGCATCGTGCCCGGCCAGGCTCTCCGGCGTGAAGGCCGTATCCGCCGGCACCGGACCGGTCAGGTTCAGACCTTCGCCGCGCAGCCGTTCCAGTTCGGGTTCGATCAGCTCGATTTCCTCGCGGCCCAGATGGCCGGACTCGCCCGCATGGGGGTTGAGGCCGAGCACCAGGATGCGCGGCTCGCGACAGCCAAACTTGGTCCGCAGATCGGCGTCCAGAATGCCCAGGGTCTCGGCCAGTCCTTCGGCGGTAATGGCATCGGGTACGTCCCGCAGGGGCAGGTGGGTGGTGGCCAGGGCCACACGCAGATCGCCGGCGGTGAGCATCATGACGACCCGATTTACTTCCGCGCGTTGCGCCAGAAATTCGGTATGGCCGGTAAAGTCCGGGGCAGCGCCCTCGCGGATCACGGACTTGGCCAACGGCGCGGTGACCATGCCGGCGAAGTCGCCGTTCAGGCAGCCGTCGGCGGCCCGTTCGAGCAGGGTGAGCGTGGCCGTCGCCGTGCCCGGATCCGGCCGGCCGGGGTGCACCATCCCGCCCGCGGAACAGTGCCAGACGGACAGCGCGTCCGTGGCCGGCGCCTCGCCCGGCATCCAGTCCGCCATGGCTACATCGAGCCCCAGCAATCGCGCGCGGCGATCCAGCACGTTGCGATCCCCGAGCACCACCAGGGGGGCATCGGGCAGAGCCTCGGGCAACGCCAGCACCAGATCCGGGCCGATGCCCGCCGGGTCGCCCGTGGTTACGGCCAGGGGTTTCACCATGCGCTTCTCCCGGCTCCGGACGGTCGCTCAGAGACGCATATCCACATAGGCCTCCCCGCGTTTTTCCTGGAGCCAGCGCCGCAGCTCTTCCTGAAACCGGCGCTTCTGGAGGGAGCGTTTGGCGCGGGTCCGGCGGTAGTCGTCGCTGCGGTCGGTGGTGCGGCTGTCCTCCACCTTCATGAAATGCCAGCCGAAGCGGGTTTCAAAGACCGGTGAGAGTTCGCCTTCGGGTGTCTGTTCCATGACCTCTTCAAAGGCGGGCACCATTTCGCCGGGGGACACCCAGCCGAGCGAACCCCCGTCGCGGGCACTGCCCGGATCATCCGAATACTGCTCCGCCAGCTCGGCGAAATCCTCCCCGTCCGTGACGCGCTGGCGCAGTTTGCGTGCGCGCTGCCGGGCCTGTTTCGGCGTGCGCAGGGTGTCCGCGGTTACCAGGATATGGCGCACCTGGTGCTGTTCCACCACCTGCTCACCGCCGCCGCGTTGATCCTTGAGTTGGAGGATGTGAAAGCCGGCGCCGGAGCGCAGCGGCGCGCTGATTTCACCGGTGTCCATGTTCGCGGCGTTTTCCGCGAACAGGGTGGGCATTTCCGCCGCCGGGCGCCACCCCAGGTCCCCGCCTTCCAGCGCGAATTGACCTTCGGAATTCGCCGCTGCTGTCTCGCTGAAGTCCGCACCCTTGCGCAGTTGCTCCACCAGCTCGCGGGCACGCTTGCGGGTCTGCTCCACTTCTTCGGACGAGGCTTGCGAGGACACGCGTAGCAGGATATGGCCCAGATGGTATTCGCGTTTGAACAGCTCATCGCTTTGTTCCGATTCCAGGAAGCGGTCCAGTTCGCGATCGGTTATGCGCACCCGTCGCCCCACCTGCGCCTGCTGGAGTCGGCTGATGATCATCTCGCGCCGGATCTGCTCGCGGAAGGCCGCCCAGTCCTGACCCGATGCCTTCATGTCCCGGGCGAATTCCTTCAGGGTCATGTTGTTGCGCCGGGCGATGGACGCCAGTGCCTGATTCAGGGCGTTGTCGTCCACCTTGATGTTGCCGCGCCGGGCCAGTTGCATCTGCAGGGTCTGCTCGACCATGCGATCGAGCACCTGTTGGCGCAGGACCTCGTCCGGCGGCGCGGACTGGCCCCGGTCGCGCATGCGGGCGCGAATCTGTTCAATGCGCTGGTTGAGTTCGCTCTCCATGATGACGCCGTCGTTGACGACGGCGACGATGCGGTCGAGCATTTCCACCTCGGCCCGGGTGGTCAGGGCCAGCCCCAGCAGGGCCAGTGTTGCCAGCCATTTGATCATTGTGTCTCCGGGTTGTCGGTGTCCGCCGGTGATATCCGGCCGCGCCATTGTACGTTGGGCTCAGGGTGCCTCATAGCGGGGCAGGCTGCGTTCCAGCAAGCGGTCGATACGGCCACCGAAATCGCCCAGCCCCACCAGCTGGATCTGCAACATGACGGTCTGATCCGCCTGCAGTTGTGTGTCACCGTTGTCGTCGGACAGTTCCCGGTGGTTGACCAGACGGATATTCCAGCAGCAGTCGCGGTATTCCAGCCCCGCCATGGTTTCCAGGGAACGGTGATTGTCCAGGTCATAGAGCCAGCGTCCGATCAGGCTCCAGTGGTCATGGACCGGCCAGAGCCCGGCCAGTTCCCCCTGTTGCAGGGCCGGGTCCGTGCTCGAGGGCTGTTCGCGTTCCAGATAACCGGCATGAAGGTGGCGTCGGGGGCCGCCGTGGTAGCCCAGGGAGGCGGTGCTGCGAACATGTTCGTTGCTCTTCGTGTTCCACTGGATTTCGGAACGCGCATACCAGCGGTCGTTCAGCCGCCACTGTGCATCCGCGACCAGCGGCGTCTGTTCGCTGCGGTCGGGGGTGCCCGACAGGGTGACGCGGCGGTCCTCACGGAAAAAGCCCTGGCCGGCGCGCAGACGCAGATGTTCGGCGCCGGTTTCGTTGTCAATGAAACGCGAGGTTACGCCCACGGCCAGCTTTTCCTCGTCACCGATGCGGTCGTGGCCGCTGAAGCGGTTTTCCCGGAAGAGGTTGTTCCAGGAGAAGGTGAGCCGGCCCGGATCAAAGCGGGGCAGCGAGCTCTGGTCCTTATATTCCACCTTGTTGAGAAACAGCCGCGGCTCCAGGGTCTGGCGCCAGGCGCCGTCGAACAGCGGCCGTTCCAGAAAGAGGCCGCTGTCCAGACTGGCGCCGGCCAGATTGCGCTCCGGGCGCTGTTCCGGCGGCGCCGGCGTGTCATTGAGCCGGTACCGGGTGTGATAGAACCGCGCCCGGGGTTCGATATAGCCCCAGGGCTGGTCCAGCGGCAGGCTGAGCGCGGGCTCCAGATGCAGCCGGCTGCCGGCGACCCGGCCATTGGTCTCCGAAGCGGTGGTGTGATCGAAGCGCGTGACATCGCTGAACCAGTTCAGCCGGAGCGGGCCCATCACGTCCGGGTCGCCGCTTAGCTGCAGCTGGGGCAGGCGCCGGTAGGGTTCACTACGCG
>Ga0207714_1001564_pt1 | contig 14680 bp, 10 predicted proteins | sample PonA232FremontCA_2_FD_187270 | JGI IMG/M metagenome (GOLD analysis project Ga0207714, IMG submission 187270) | Marine sediment microbial community from Fremont, CA, USA - Pond A23 Sediment 2 (SPAdes) | ecosystem: Environmental > Aquatic > Marine > Unclassified | place: USA: Fremont, California... | reverse complement strand
TCCGCCTTCAGGCTCTCGCCCAGTTCCTGCAACGCCAACCGGGCCTGGAACAGAGCATAACTCCTTGGCGGTATATGATCACGCAGGTCGCAACACCTAAGCAGGGCCGCCGCGCTCATGAGCTGCCCCGACTGGCAGTAGCCGCACTGGGGGACATTCTCGGTGATCCAGGCCGCCTGCAGCGGGTGGCGCTCCGTCCCCTCGGCCAGGCCTTCCACCGTCGTGACGGAGCGGCCGTCCGCCTGGGCGATGGCCGTGCTGCAGGAGCGCACGGGCTCGCCATCCAGGTGGACGGTGCAGGCCCCGCACGCGGTGATGCCGCACCCGTACTTGGTACCCGTCAGGCCGAGGTTATCGCGCAATACCCAAAGCAGTGGGGTATCCGAGGCCACGTCGGCCTCGTACGTCTCGCCGTTCACGGTCAAGGAAACCGCCGCCATCGCTCGCCTCTCCTGCCCGGTGTGCGTTCCTCAGGGGGATGATGCCTCCAGCGTAGCAGCCGCACCCTGCCGTCCTGGTAGCTCCGCTCCGGCTGGAACCCCTGGCGGCGGTAGAGGCTGAGCGCTTCCTCGTTGTCGCGGTGGGTGATCACGTCCAGCGCAGCCACGCCCGCTTGCTGGCCCCGCTGGAACGCGTGCTCGAGCAGGCTGCGGCCGATACCCCGCCGCTGGTAGCGCGCGAGCACGGAGATCAGCTGAACCCGCAGCAGCTCGTAGCGCTGGCGGTAGTTGAGGAAGAGCTGCCCGATCACCTGGTCACCGTGCGCCACGACATACGCCTCGAGGTGCGGTACCGCCTGGATGTGCTCGATATGCCGGCGCGCGCGCCGGTGGCCCATCCGGGAGATCTCGCCGGTCTCCCGCGCCGATTGCTGGCGGAACTCGACAAAGGCGTCCAGGTACGCGGTCGTCAAGGGGACGATCGCCATCTCGCTATTCCTCCGGCAGCGCATCCCTAGCCGCGCCCCCAGGCCGGGTGGTGCAGGCGGCAGCCCCTCGGGGGGCCAGATGGCCGAGGAAGGCCTCGGTGCACTCCCGCCACGAGCGGCGCAGCGCCGCCGCCCGGCACTCGGCGGGATCCAGCCCCAGGGCCGCCCGCGCCGCCCCCTCCAGGTCCTCGGCCAGGTAGCCGGTGACGCCGTGCTCGACGATATGCTCGGGGCCGGTCACCGGGTAGGCAGCCACGGGTACGCCGCACGCCAGGGCCTCGAGCAGCACCAGCCCCAGGGAGTCGGTGCGGCTGGGGAAGACGAACACGTCGGCATCCGACAGGGCGCGCACCAGGGCCTCGCCGGTGCGGTAGCCGGTGAACACCGCCTCGGGGTGGGCTGCCTCCAGCCGCGGCCGGGCCGGGCCGTCCCCCACCACCACCTTGGTGCCGGGCAGATCCAGGGCGAGGAAATCCGCCACGCTCTTCTCCACCGCCACCCGGCCCAGGTAGAGGAAGACCGGGCGCCGCACCCCGAGCTCCCCGCGCCCCACGGGCCGGAAGTGCTCCGCGTCCACGCCCCGCGGCCACAGCACAAGATCCTCCAGGCCCCACGCCGCCAGCTCGGCGCGCAGGGGGTCATTGGTCACCATGGTGCGCTCGGCGCCGCCGTGGAACCAGCGCATAAAGGCGTAGCCCCAGGACAGGGGCACGAAGGGCAGCCGCTGCCTCACGTACTCCGGGAAACGGGTATGGAAGGAGGTGGTGAAGGGGATGCGCGCCCGGCCGCAATACCACCGCGCCGCCAGCCCCAGGGGCCCCTCGGTGGCGATATGCACGGCGTCGGGCGCGAAGGCCTCCAGGCGGTGGCGCACCTTGCGGCGGGCGTCCGTGGCCAGGCGGATCTCCCGGTAGGTCGGCAGGGGGACGCTGGGCGAGCCCGCCGGTGTAATCGGGTCTACCTCGTGGCCCATGGCCGCCAGCTCGGCCACCGTGCTCTCCAGGGCCGTAACCACCCCGTTGATCTGGGGGCGCCAGGCATCGGTGATCAGGCTTACGCGCAAGGGGCTCCTCCGCGTCGCTGCTAACGCCGTCCCGCAGCGGGCCACGATCGATCGGCAGGCTCGAGGTCCGCCCGGAGCGCCTCCGCCGCCTCGGCCGGCCCCGTCGGCGCTACCGGCTCACTGCGCGGGCGCGCCAGGAGCGCCGCCACCGCTTCCGCCAGCCGCTCCGGCCTCGCCTCGCCTCCCCCGATCACGACGCTCGTGCCGTGCTCCGCAAGCCACTGGCGCAGCACCGCATCCTCCGGCCACGCCGGCCGGCTGACCATGCACACGCGGGTCCCTGCCGCCAGGGCCTCGGCCAGCGTCGCGTAGCCGCTCTTCGTGACCACCGCGTCGGCCGAGGCGATGAGGTCCGCATGCGCCAGGTCGGTCCTCGCTGCATCCCGCACATCCGGGCGGTCGGCGGGGGCGTCCGGCTGCAGCCAGACCACCCCCGGGCACCGGGGCAAGGACGGGAACACGGCACCGCCCATCCCGCCCCAGGTAACGAGCACGAGGGCGGCCTCGGCCTCCACACCCAGCTGGTCGCGCAGCTGCCGGGGCCGGGGCGTACCCACGCGGGCCACGGGGCCGATGGTCCGCGTGCTCGTCAGCCCGCGCATCGCCGTATGCGGCCGCGGCTGCAGGAAACGGTCGGCCGCCTCGTACGCCCGACGGATCTGCCCCTGGATCCGCTCGGCCTCCGGCCGCTGCCCGGCGTACGCCGTGTAGGCCTCGAGCCAGTTGAACGAGCACATCGCTGTCGCCGGTACACCGAGCTCCGCCGCCGCCTGCAGGCCGGTGTACGGGACATCCGCGAGCACGGCGTCCGGCGCCAGGCGCGCCAGCGCGCGGCGCTCGCAGGCCACCGCCGCCGGCCAGTCCGCATGCAGCGCCGCAAACGCCTGCGCCGTCGCCGCTGCATCCACGGTCAGCGGGTCCCGCATGGGGATCGCCGCCTCCACCGCCGGCGGCGCCACCGCTGCCTCGAGGCCCAGCTGGCACGCCACGAGCGGCTCGGATCGGGTCGTGCGGAGCGTCAGCCGCAGCGCCGGCAGGTCCCGGCGCAGTGCCTGGAGCACGGGCACTACCTGCCCCAGGTGCCCGAGACCGTGCCCCGAGACATCGACCACCAGGTGCGGCATCGTCAGCCGGCGTCCGGCACGCTCGGGCTCGGTACTTGCCGCGGCCGGCTCCACAGCGAGCGGCACGGGATCCGATCGGTGTTGCAGCGGTGCGCGTACCGGTTCGCGATCTCCATGACCTCCTCCATGAGCCCGACCGCCAGCGTGGTCGGCTCCAGGCCCAGATCGAGCAGCCCCTCGTTGCGGACATGGAGCTCGTTCTCGTCCGCCTCGTTGCGCGGATTGGGCACGTAGTCGATCTCGGCCCCCGTGCGCTCGGCGACCATCGCCGCCAGATCCCGCAGCCGGTGTGTCTCCGTCATCTGGTTTAGGATCCGGACCCGCTCGTCCCCCGCTGGCGGGTTCTCCAGGGCGAGCTGGATGCACTGCACCGTATCCCGTATGTGGATAAACGCCCGCGTCTGCCCCCCGGTGCCGTGCACCGTCAGCGGGTAGCCCACCGCCGCCTCCATCAGGAAGCGGTTCAGCACGGTGCCGAAATCGCCGTCGTAGTCGAAGCGATTGACCAACCGCTCGTCGCGCCTGGTCTGCGGCGTCTGCGTCCCCCACACGATCCCCTGGTGCAGGTCGGTAACCCGCACTGCGTCATTCTTGTTGTAGTAGAAGAACATCAGCTGATCGAGGGTCTTCGTCATGTGGTAGATCGAGCCCGGGTTCGGCGGGTACAGGATCTCCTGCTCGACCTGGCCGCCGTCCTCGGTCTCGATCGCCACCGGCAGGTACCCCTCCGGGATCCGCATCCCCGGCGAGCCGTAGCCGTAAACGCCCATCGTGCCCAGGTGCACGACGTGGATGTCCTGCCCGCTATCGACGATCGCCGCGAGCAGGTTGTTGGTGGCGCTCGTGTTGTTGTCCACGGTGTAGCGCTTGTGGTAGCTCGACTTCATCGAGTACGGGGCCGCCCGCTGCTCGGCGAAGTGAACCACCGCATCCGGGCGCCAGTGCTCGAGCAGATCGACCAGGCGCTGATAGTTGACCGCGACGTTGAAGTTGTAGAAATCAATCGCCTGGCCCGATACCTCGCGCCAGGCCCTCAGCCGCTCCGAGATCGGCCGGATCGGCGTCAGCGACTCGCACTCGAGCTCGACGTCGATCTTGCGCCGTGAGAGGTCGTCCACAATGGCGACCTCGTGGCCCTGCTCGGACAGGTGCAGGGCCGTGGGCCAGCCGCAGAAGCCGTCGCCGCCGAGGATCAATACCCGCATGGTCTGCTTGGCCTCCCTCGTGTCCTAGAACGATCGCCACCGCTGCCCGGTCGCGGGACAGAGGCTGCAGACGGGACGTTACAGCTTTGGGTCGGGGAAGTTGCGTAGCTGTCTCAGCGCGCCTGCCGCTAACACGTGGTCCGCATCAGCGCCACGGCCTCGGCACACCGGGATGGCGGTAGAGGCGCCGCTCAGAGGCCTGTGCCCAGGCCCGGCCCGGCGATCCCGGCCACGAGCCAGTCGAAGGGCAAGGCCAGGCTGGCCAGGGCGAGCAGGCCACCGAGCACCCCCCCGACGACGACATCGCTGGGGTAGTGCAGGCCGAGGACCACGCGCGAGGCTGCGATGAGCGCCACCACGGGGAGCAGCCACGGCGCCAGCCCCGGGTAGTGGGCGATGGCCAGGGTGCTGAACAGGACAGCCTGCAGGGTATGCCCGGAGGGGAAGCTGTACTCATCCAGCGCCGGGGCGGCCGACCTCAGCCTGGGCTCGGCCTCGCAGGGCCGCGGCCGCTGCATCCGGCGCTTGATCACCATGTAGAGCAGGGCCGCAAAGGCCCCGCTAACGGCCATGCGGACGACGGCTGTCGTGGCAGGCAGGCCCTGGACGAGGAGGAGCCCGACCATCAGGGCGTACCACAGTACGCCGTCGCCGGCGCGGCTGGCGATGATGAGGACCCGCCGCGGCAGGCGAAGCCGTTGTAGCCGGCTGAGCGAGAGGCACACAGCTAGCTCCTGGTCTTTCAGGCGGATCAGGGTTTGCTGCATAGCGGGTCCCCTCCTCGGGATGCGGATCGTTGGTATCAGCCGCCTTGGCAAGGGTGTACCCGAGACGGTGGACGGCCTGCTGCCAGTCTAGCGCCTCGGCGCTGCGTCGCGCAGCGTGCTGCCGGCGCTGGCGTGTCTCCGCCGGCAGCCGCAGTCCGGTGCCTGCCCTTGCCTCGACCTCCCTGCCCGGCTCGTTCCGGGGCGCCAGGCGGCCATTCACCGCGCCCCTGCAAGCCCGCCGCCGCGAGGCCGAGGGCGATGGCCGATAGCCCACCGGCAGGGGCCTCCAGGGTAACGCTCCTGGACGCGCGCGGGGGGCTATGGGGCTTGCACGATCACGGCTCCATGAGTCTGTCGCCCCCCGGGTTGCAGGATGATGATAGGGGCGGGTCAGCGGGATGAAGCTGGCTTGAGCCCTCGAGGGCGCCGCCGGCCCCGGGGGCGTTACCTGGTGGACGGTGCGAGGTGGCCTGCGCCGCCGCCGAGATCCACGCCCACTGCCCCCACGTCCGCGCTATCCAGGCGAGTAGCGTACCCCATCCTCGACCTGGTAGCACGCCTGCAGGCAGAGAGGATTACGCCGACAAGGGGTGGCGCGCTACCGGCTGCTGCGGGTAGCAGTCACCGGCTACTGCAAGGCCGTTACGCGCAGGCTACTATCTACTTGTGGCGCGCCTGGCTGGCGTCTATCTTGACTATTATCGGACCGTGGCATCTACACCATGAGCGAGGCATACCTCCAGGGAGGACACGCTCTCGGGGGCAACCACAATCCCTAAAAAACGACGGGGGAGGTGCATGATGATGAGAAAGTACGTGGCAACGGCCGTGCTCGGCGGTCTCCTCGGCTTCGCCGGCGCGGCGCAGGCGGAGAACACCGGCTGTGGCGCCGGGACCATTCTCTTCGAGGGCGAGACCGGCAAGGGCCAGGAGATCCTCGCGGTCACGACGAACGGGTTCTTCCTCAACCAGTTCTTCGGGATCACCTTCGGCACGCTGGGCTGCGAGGAGGGGAGCACGATCTCCGCCGACGCCCGGCGGTTCATGTCCGAGAACATGGAGCAGGTGGCCCAGGACGCCGCCCGTGGCGAGGGCGAGGCGCTCGCCACGCTGGCCTCCCTGCTGGAGATCGACGAGGCGGACCGCGAGGCGTTCTACGCCCATGCCCAGGAGCACTTCAGCGAGATCTTCCCCTCGGCGAGCGTGACCGCCAGCAAGGCGCTGGAGAACCTCGAGGCCAGCATGGCCGAGGATGAGGCCCTGAGCCGCTACACCGTGTAGCTTGAGCCAGCCGCCAGACGCCCCCGGCTCGGGCCCCCGAGCCGGGGATAAGCTTGTTCACCCTCCCCCAGCCATCGCCCGGCAGGCACGACGCCGCCCGCTGGCTGCTGCAGGCCTGCTCGCCGGGATCCTGCTCGGCAGCCTGCTCACGCCACCGGCCCTGCACGCCGGCCCCGATCGCGCCATGGCGCTGGCCCGGGGGCTGGAGCTAGCCGCAGACCCCCAGTGGCTGCGCCTACTCGCCTACGAGCGACGCGCCTTCTGGCCGGGCCGGACGGGGCGCGTGCAGTCACCGGGCTTCTACCTCCACGAGGACGGCTCGGCCGACCCCGAGGCCGAGCTGCGGGCGACCCTCGAGGCCCTGTACGCCCCGGTCGTGCCCGGCGCCGCAGGGGCGCACGCGGCCTGCCAGTTCCCGGCACGGCGGTCCTTCCTGGTCGAGCGCCTCGGCCTCCGGCTCCGCGGGCAGCCGCTGCCTGACCCGGCCTGCCCGGCCTATCAGGCCTGGCGCGACCGGCTCGATACCGAGCGGGTCGTGCTGGTCTACGCCGACGCCTACATGGGCAACCCCGCGTCCATGTTCGGGCACACCCTCCTGCGCCTCGACAGCCGGGCCGACCTGCAGCGCCCACTGACGGCCTACTCGGTCAACCACGCCGCACGAGCCGGGGGCGACAGCGGGGTCCTCTTCGCCATGCGCGGCGTGCTCGGCAGCTATCCGGGCCTCTACGCCGTCGTGCCGTACTACTACAAGGTCAACCAGTATACCCGGATGGAGCAGCGCGACCTCTGGGTGTATGAGCTCAACCTCGACGAGGCGGCCATTGACCGCCTCCTCGCCCACCTGTGGGAGCTCGACGGCGCAGCGATGCCGTACTACTTCTTCCTGCACAACTGCTCCTACCGGCTGCTGACCCTGCTGGAGGTGGCCGACCCCAGCCTGACGCTGCGCGGGGACTTCGGCCTCTGGGCCATCCCGAGTGACACGATCCGGGCGGTCACTGCGGAGGCGGGGCTGGTGCGCGAGGTGCGCTATCGACCCTCGCGCCGCCGTGTCCTCGATCACATGCTCGGCGACCTGGCGCACGAGCGTGCCGAGCAGGCCCGCGCCCTCGCCCGCGGCGAGCTGGCGCCGGACGATGAGGCGATCGCCGCCCTGCCGGAGGCGGAGCAGGCCCGGCTCCTCGAGACGGCCGAGGCCTACCTGGCACAGCTCGGCCACGTCACCGACGTCGGCGACGAGGGGCGCCGGCGACGCCACACCCTCCTGGCCGCCCGGGCCCATGTAGACGGCCCGAGCATCGCACCCCCGCCCCGGCCGGAGCAGCGCCCGGACGAGGGGCACGGCACCGGCCGTGCCGGCCTCGGCCTGGGGACGTACGGCGGCGTCGGCTACGCAGAGCTGCAATGGCGCGCGGCGTACCACGACCTGCTCGATCCGCCGGGCGGCTACCTCCGGGGGGCCCAAGTCTCCTTCCTGTCGATCGCGGCACGGGCCTATGAGCACGGCAGCGAGCCGCGGGATGGCCGCGAGCCTGAAGGGGGCGTGGCGCTGGAGCGTCTGCAACTGCTGGGGGCACGCTCGCTGGCGCCTCGCAACCGCCCCTTCCCGGGCTGGGCCTGGGGCGCCGGCGTGGGGGTGGAGCGGATGCGGGACGCGGACGGTGAGCGGCCCCTGATGGCCCACCTCGAGGCGGACTTCGGCCCGGCCCAGACCGAGGAGGTCCGGGGCACGGTCGTCCATTTCCACGGCAATGCGCAGAATATCAGCACCCACATCGCCGCCGTCTGGTGGCTCCCCCGGCACGGGTTCCGCGTCTTCGCCTTCGACTACCGCGGCTACGGGCGCTCGGCGGGCGAGCCGAGCTTCGCCGGCGTCCACAGGGACGCCCGGGCCGCCCTGGAGGCCGTCACCGAGCGCGAGGCCGTGCAGCCGGAACAGCTGCTGATCCTCGGCCAGAGCCTGGGGGCGAGCATCGCGATCACGGCCCTTGCCCGCTGGGAGGGTGAGGAGCCGGCCGGTATCGTCGCCGAGAGCGCCTTCGCCAGCTACCGCGGGATCGCCCGGGATAAGCTGGGCGCCCTCTGGCTCACCTGGCCGTTCCAGTACCCCCTCTCCTGGCTCATCGGCGACGCCTATGCGCCCATCGATCACGTCGCCGACCTGGCCCCAACCCCCCTGTTGCTGGTCGTCGACGGCGACGACCGCGTCATCCCTCCGGGCCACGGGGAACGCCTCTACGAGGCCGCCAACGAGCCTCGCTACCTATGGCGGATCGAGGGGGCCCGGCACAGCGCAGCGCTCGCCGACGACCGCGTCCGGTACCGGCTGCTGCAGACCTTCCGCGGGTGGCTGGCGGACGAGCCCGAGGCCGCGGCGCGGCCGCCGGAGGGGCCCTGGCGCAAGGATCCGCCGCGCCCCTGAGCGCCTGCCGCTGCGATGGCGGACGATCCGCGGCATCGCGGCCCGATGGGGAGATGCCCGGCACGGCCGCCTGCCGCCAACCGGGCTCGGGGAGGCCTCACTCGCCCCCAGTCGGCGCAGCCTGGTAGACGACCCGGTTACGTCCCTGCCTCTTGGCGGCATACAGGGCGTCATCAACCCGCCGGACGGCGCTGTTGAGGTCGTCGTCGCCCTGGAGCTGCGTCGCCCCCACACTGATCGTGATCGATCCCGTCTCGGCAAGGGGATGGGCCTCGATGCAGGTACGGAGGCGCTCGGCGGTCTCCCGTATGCCGGGCTCCTCCGACTCGGGCAGGATCACGGTGAACTCCTCGCCGCCCCATCGCGACAGCAAGTCCGTATCTCTCAGCATGCCGCGGACCCGGCGCGCAATCTCGACAAGCGCTTGATCCCCGCAGGCGTGGCCGTACCGGTCGTTGAGCGCCTTGAAGTAATCGATATCGAAAAGGAGCAGCCCCATGGCGCGGCCATGCCGCCTCACCTGGGCCAGCGATCGGTGCAGCTCGGCCTCGAAGTGCTGCCGGTTGAAGAGCTCGGTCAGGTGATCGGTGATGGCCTCTCGGACCAGGGCATGGCGCTGCGCCTCATTGGTCAGCTCATAGGTGAGCCATTGGCCCATGAGCCGCAGCAGCTGCCACTCAAAGTCGCTGAAGGCCTCCCGCGGCTCATGGCTGTAGAACAGCAGCGCGCCGTCCTGGGCGTCGCTAACCTGCACCGGCACACCCAGGTAGGCCTCGATGGCGTGGACCCAGTAGCAGGGGTAGTGGGCATACCTCGACCCCTTGAGTTGCCCGGCCCCGACGGGCCCCGAGGCCGCTGAGATGTGCGTGCTGCAGGCCAGGTCGAGATCGAGGCGCTGGCCCGGCTGAGGGGGCCCGTCCGGTGTCACGGCGGCACGGATGGCGTACTCGCTCTCGTCGACCCGCCCCAGCACGGCGTAGGGGAGCCCGAAGGCGGAGGTGCCGAGCCGCAGGATTGCATGGAGCTTCTCTTCCAGCGGGCTGGCGGAGCCGACGATCGTCAGCAGCTGGCCGAGCAGCTCCTGGTGCTGCTCCAGGCGATGCTGGAGAACCTTTTGCGGGCGCAGATCGCGCAGGATCGTGGAAATGCGCAGCGCCTCACCGTGCTCGTCGTAGTGGGCGAGGATCACCTGCGACATGGCGATCTCCTCGCCCGCGGCATCCAGGATCGCCGTCTCGTCCTCCCACCATCCCTGGCTCAGGGCTGTGGGGATGCCGGTGTCGCAGATGAGCCTGCTGGCCCACGCGGGGTGGCTACTCGAGCCGCCTACAAAGAGCTCCCCGGTATCGCTCGGTGCCTCACTCCAGGAACTCGGGCTCTGGCTCGATTGCGGCACCCCGAGCATCTTCCGGCCCGCGCGGTTCAGGTACAGGATTCGGCCGTCGGGGTTTGCGATCGAGACCAGGTCCGGCGTGCTCTCCAGGATCGCGGTCAGCTGCTTCTGCGCCCGCTCCTTCTCCTTGAGCTGGTCGATCGGCATGTGGACGCCCATGACGTACCCGGGCCCGCCGTCCGGCGCCCACCTGGTGACCTGCCCGCGCCCCTGGACCCACCGCCATCCGCCGTCGGCGCGCCGATAGCGGAACTCGACGGTGAAGGGCTCCCCGCGCGCGACCTGCTCCTGCACCACAGCCTCAGCCTGCTCAAGATCGGCGGGGTGGACCTGCGCCCGCCAATCGGCGTACCTGAGCACCGAGGCCTGGGCGGTCGGGTCATAGCCGATCATCTCCCAACAGGCCGAGTCCCAGTAGATACGATCCGCGTCGAGATCCCACTCCCAGATGCCGAAACGGGCAGCCTCTTGCGCCAGGCGGTATCGGCGCTCTTTAGCCACCCGCTCACTCAGGTCCTGGAAGGAGACGACGGCCCCCGCGCGACCCCGCTCGACATTCGGCAAGGGCGCCGCGTAGACGAGGACCGGGAAGCTCGTGCCGTCGGCCCGCCAGAAGTGATCCTCCCAGGCATCGAGAGGCTCGCCGGTGCGCCGAACGCGGTCGATGGGGCAAGCCTCGGCCGGGAAGGGCGAGCCATCCGGATAGCTGTGGTGGGTCAGCTCGTGGGCATTGCGCCCGAGGGGGGCCGCGGATTCCTCGGCGAAGCCGAGCATACGGTAGGCTGCAGCGTTGAGGAAGGTGAAACGGCCATCGCTGTCCACGCCGAAGACGCCCTCCCCGAGACTCTGCAGTAGCTGGCGGACAAAACCCTCCTGCGCCTCGGGCGGTATGGCGTCCTTCTCCTTGAGGACGGAAACCGGGTTGCTATCGAGCGAGCCCCGGTCGAGGACATGGTCCCAGTCGGGGTGCTGCGGCGACAGCGTTGCATCCGGGGACGCGCCGTGACGAGGCTGCACGTAGACCAGGAGCGGGCCCTCGACGTCCTCATGGGGGGTAGCGCGGATCTCCACATCAGGCGCCGTACCGTCCCACCGACGTAGGCGCCAGGTGTACGTGGCATGTCCCGGCTGCTGGGTGCGCGCCAGGCGCTCCGCCAGCGTCGCGCCATGGGGCTCATCCTCCAGCGAGTCGGCGGCGACGAGCTCGGACAGGGTGCAGGCCAGCAGCGACGCCCGGTCCGGGGCTGCCCAGAGGGAGGCCGCGGCCGCGTTGGCGTCTCGAAGCCGAGGGCCATCCACGATCAGGATGGGGTCCCGAGCCTGCTTGAAGACGGCACGGTACAGGTTCAGTGGCGACGGCTCCGGTGCCAAGGGGGTGGCCTCCGCGCAGTTTTCTACTACTTCTTAATCTAACATTGAAAAAGGCGCCTCGATTAGATCGCGCTGACCGGTCTACCTCCAGCCGCCCGGGCACGCGGCCAGGATCGCCGGTACGCCGGCCCGGCCAGGCTCTCCTTGCAAGCGCGCGTGCTATAGCGATAATACGCGCTCCCGCAGCAACGCTGGAGCAAGCATGACGCGCGAAGAGGCAACGAGCCGGGATGAATCGACCATCCCGCTGCCTACCCTGACCGTAGCCCTCCTGCCGATCATCTTCACCATGGGGTTGATGATCTTCCAGATTGTCGCCTTCGAGGAGTTCGTTCCCCACGTGCCGCTGGCCCTCAGTATCGCGTTCACCGGAGCGCTCGGCTGGTACCGCGGCATCCGCTGGTGGCGCATGGAGAACGGGCTCTACCACGTGGTCCACATCGGCCTGCAGTCGGTGGCCATCCTGATCACGGTGGGGATGATCATCGGCACGTGGATCCTATCCGGGACCGTGCCGCTGCTGATCTATTACGGGCTGCTCCTGATCACGCCGGAGCTGTTCCTGCTCACGGCGATGATCCTCTCGGCGGTGGTCTCCATGGCCGTGGGCACCTCGTGGGGCACCGTCGGCACGGTCGGCCTGGCGCTGGTCGGCATCGGGGAGGGGCTCGGCGTCCCGATGGCCCTGACCGGCGGCGCCATCGTCTCCGGCGCCTTCTTCGGCGACAAGATGTCGCCGCTGTCCGACACGACCAACCTGGCGCCCGCTGTCACCGGTACCAACCTCTTCAGCCACATCCGCAACATGATGGCGACCTCGGTACCGGCGCTCATCATCGCCGGCGCAGCCTACTGGGCCATCGGCTTCGGCTACGCCGGCACGGAGCTGGAGGCGGGCCGTATCGAGACCATCCTCGCGGGCCTGGAGGCGCAGTTCACCCTGCATCCGGTGCTCCTGCTGCCCGCGGTGGTGGTCATGGCCCTGGCCATGTCGCGGTTTCCCGTGCTGCCGACCCTCTTCACGGGCGCCCTCACCGGGGCGGTCATGGCGGTCCTCGTCCAGGGGGCGGACGTGACAACCGTCGTCACGGTCATGCAGGACGGGTTCGTCAGCGATACCGGTGTCGACTCGGTAGATGAGCTGCTCTCGACCGGCGGCATCCAGTCGATGATGTGGACCATATCGCTGGTGCTCATCGCCCTGGCCTTCGGCGGCATGCTGGAGCAGATGCGCAGCATCGAGGCGATCCTGAACGCCATCATCCAGCGCGTCCGGGGCCGTTTCTCCCTCTTCGCAGCCAGCACGGGCAGCGCCGCCGGCACCAACCTGATCTCGGGCGACCCGTACCTGTCGATCGCGCTACCCGGGCGGATGTTCGCCCCCGTCTACCGGGGCCAGGGCCAGTCGACCCTCAACCTTTCGCGCTCGATCGAGGAAGGCGGGACCATGATCAATCCCCTGGTCCCGTGGGGCGCAGGCGGTGCCTTCACGGCCGGTGCGCTCGGCATCCCGACCCTGGTCTACGCGCCGTTCGCCATCGTGTGCTGGCTATCGCCCCTCATCGGGCTGCTGTTCGCGACGCGCGGCTGGTTCATGCCGCAGGCTGGCGAGGCGGAACTACAGAGCTGGCAGGAGAACCATGAGGCGATCATGGTCGGCAGTGGCGTGGTCAACTCGGCGGACCTCGATCCCGAGGAGCTGGAGCGGGCCTTCGACCGCTACCGCCGCCGCTGAGCCGGCGCAAGGGCCGAGCCAGGGAGCAGCAGGCTCCCTGGCTCACCCCTTCTCTCTCTAGCGGTACCGGTCATCTACTCCATGACCGCGCGGGCGTTGCGCGGCTGCACCGGCCGATTGTTGTCGTTATTGTCCATGGCCTCCCGGAACAGCCCGACCTGGGAGCCGGAGACGGTCACCGGCTCCTTCAGCACCAGCCACAGGACCCCCTCGCTGCAGGGCGGCGTGGTCAGGGAGCCGTTGTAGCGGTAGTAGGCCTTGTCCTCGGGCAAGAGGTCACCCGGGCGGAAGCCTCGGGCGTCCTCCAGGGTGCGCTCGGCACCCGCCTCCATGGGCATGGCCTGCCACAGCTGCCCCACAGCGGGGCTAGCGTCTCCCTCCTCGAACATCACCGTCACCACGGCCAGATTGCCGTCGGCATCGGCGTGGACGAAGTGGCCTTCCATATCGAAGTACTCGCCCTGGACCTGATGCTCGCTGGGCGCGTGGAAATGGAACTGCTCAAGGGCGAAGCGGTGGCCGTTCACGGTCATCTCGGCACCTGAGCCTACCCGGGCCTTGACTGTATGGCCGTTATTCACCACGGACTGGATGCCCGTACCGTAGTCGAAGCGGACGGAGCCCAGCTCGGCCTCGACCCGATCCGCCAGGTTGATCGGCGACTGGTTGCGGCCGTCCCCGCAGCGCTCGAACGCCTCGGTGAGCTCCCCCCAGTGCTCGGGCCCCGTCTCGCCGGAGTAGCTCCAGTGGGCCTCTTCGGCGCTCGCGGTCCCGGCAACCAGCAGGCCGATCAGGGTGGTGGCCTGCGCGCTCGCTCGGAGCTTCCCGGCCAGCCTGCCACTCGCCCTCACCCGGCTAGCCGGCCCGCAGTAGCGCCCGGCACCGGCGTAAGCCTGACTCGCCATCGTTTCGATCCTCATGTTGCTGTACACGGCTCGCCCCTGCCGAAGGGGCCGCTCCTGGCCCGAGGGGCAGCTCTTGGAGGACTGCCCCTCGGCTCTTGGCGGCCCATGAACATATCACCGTGCGCTTAACAATCCTAGATCGTGCATGTGGCGGGTCAGCGGCCCGGGCTGGAGCGCAGCAGGGCCACAGCGCTCCCGCGCTGAACGCCGAGCAGCCCTGGGCCGAGACGCCGAAGGCGTACTGATTGCACGCCAGCTACTGGCGGCCTACCCTTACAAGCCCAGCAACCCGCCACACATTGCGAGATCAGGGATGTACCTTGATCGCCCCTAGTTGCACAGCCTGCGGAACAGATCGCTCCCGGGAAGCGCTCGTTCCTGAGTCAGCCGATAGGATCACCGGATGACGGACGCGGCCCCGCCCCCGAGCCCCGAGCCTGGGAAGGATCCAGCCCGGATGAGCGAGACCGAGCTGCGGGCCTT
>Ga0207714_1001563_pt1 | contig 14684 bp, 15 predicted proteins | sample PonA232FremontCA_2_FD_187270 | JGI IMG/M metagenome (GOLD analysis project Ga0207714, IMG submission 187270) | Marine sediment microbial community from Fremont, CA, USA - Pond A23 Sediment 2 (SPAdes) | ecosystem: Environmental > Aquatic > Marine > Unclassified | place: USA: Fremont, California... | reverse complement strand
GCAGAGAATACGAGAAACGGCGTGGCTCGCTTCAACAGTGCGGGACGCGCTGGGCACACGAGAATATCCAGTCGGTCGGACGCAAAGAAGAAGGTCGCTTTAAAATGACGCTTCAGCGTATCTCGAACGAGATTGTTGAGGAAGCCCGCGAGAACGGGTGTTCAGTGATAGCGTTCGAGGACTTGACCGACATTCGTGAGCGGACTGGCGCGTCGTGGGGGCACAAGTGGGCGTTCGACCGCCTCTACGAGTACGTTGAGTACAAGGCCGAAGAATACGGTATTGCGGTCAAGCAGGTTGAGCCAGAGAACACGAGTCGGCGTTGCTCGCACTGCGGGTTCACCCATCCCGACAACCGCGAGGACGAAGACTTCGAGTGTCTGAAGTGCGGGTACGAGAACCACGCTGACTACAACGCCGCCAAGAACATCGGCCTGCGGTATCTTCGTCGCAACCAAAACGGGGGCGACGGAGGCGCACCCTTGGGCGTGCGCTTGAACAGCGGGATGGTGAACGTGAACGGAGGCTATTCTCCTGCCGAGGAATCGGCCAGAACGGGAGTCCACGCTGAATCCCACCGCTTTAGCGGTGGGTAGCTCAACGACGCCGCCCTGGAGCAGATCGGTCGGCAATATCCTGAAGCCACGGTCAGCGTCCAGGCACCCGACACGCTCCCGGTACTGGCCCATCCGGTGATCGACTTCGCCGTCGCGAACGTCGTCGAAAACGCAGTAGAACACAACGATAGCGCCAACCCACGGATAACTATCGAGACCCGACCGGTCACCGAAAATGGGACGGAGTACACCGAACTGCGCGTCGCCGACAACGGGCCGGGGATTCCCGACAGCGAGACAGCGGTTCTCGAACGGGGCTACGAAACGGACCTCGAGCACATGAGCGGGCTCGGGTTGTGGACCGTCCACTGGATCCTCAGCAACCTCGAGGGCAAAATCCGATTCGAGGCGAATGAACCGCGGGGCAGCGTCGTCGTTCTGCAACTCCAAGCGGCGCCGAGCGAATAACGGCGACCCCGTTTTTCCGGCGCTCTTTTCTAACCGATTACATGTAGCCCAGGTCGCGGAGGCGCTCCATCAGGTCCTCCTTGTCCTGGGCGCGGCCGGCCCGCTCGGTCGTCCCTTCGAGGTTCTGGAGCCAGGCTGGCTCCTGGTCTGCCTGCTCGGTGCTGACTTCGCTCCCCAGCGAGCGGAACCCTTCGAAGTACTTCGGCGAGATGGGGATGTCCTCGTGGGTAAGGTCGTTGGGCAGGTCGTCGTAGCTCTGTGGGACATAGCCTTCCTCGGGGAATCCCGGGACAGTCTCGGGAACGACGTAGTTCCAAAAGACGTCCCAGACGTCCCGCTCGGTGAACTGCAGGATCGGTTGAATGCGGTCGTGCGGCGGGTAGATGTCCGGGTCGTGACGGGGGCTGAAGAATGTCTCGTCGGCGCGGGCCTCCTGCTCGTCCCAGCGAACCCCGGAGATCACGCCGTCGATGTCGTACTCCTCCAGGGCGTCGTTCAGGGCGACGGTCTTGAGCAGGTGATTGCCGACGTAGGTGTCAAGCAGGAAGGGGAAGGTCTCCTCTTCGTACTCCAGAATATTGCGGACGTGATGCTGGTTGTGCTCGGAGAGGGCCGTGATGTCGATGTCGTCGCCCGGTTCGAGGTCGTGCTCCGCGACGTAGTTCCCGACGTCCTCATTGCGGGCGTAGATGACCTCGAGATCCCACTCCTCGGCCCAGTGCTCGACGAATTCTTCCAGTTCCTTGAAATGCTGGAAGTGATCGATGAAGACTGCTGGGGGAAGGTCGTAGCCGAACTCCTCGGCGACTTCCTTGACGAAGTATAGGGTCAGAGTGGAGTCTTTCCCGCCCGTCCACATGATCGCGGGATTCTCGTAGGTTTCGAGGCCGGCCCGGGTGACCTCCAGGGCCTTCTCGATCATCGCGTCCATGTCGGCGTAGTCCTCGGGCGATTCGTCAGTGCCGTCGTCGTAGTCTACGTCCACGTAGTCGGGAAACGTAGGGGTGTCAGCGTCTGTCATAGGTGTTGGGTTGGATATGGTGTCTCACTGCAACGGTCAATCGGACTGCACGTCTGCTCCTTGTGCCAGGTTATCGGCAGCTGCGTCGGCTTTGGTCGCCGTTTTTCGCCCCCAGGAAATGCGATTCCACACGCGTTCCCAGAGGTAGTAGAGGGTCGTCTTCGCGAGGGCAGCTGTGAGGCCGATTTTGGCTGCCGGCGAGAGGTCGCCGGTGTAGAGAAACGCAATTACGAACACCGTCGTGGTGGCAAAGAGGCGATAGCTCACAGCCTTCGCGATAGCACGACGGTGGGTCTGCATTTATTCGACGTACCCCAGTTCTTCGAGCTTCTGGCCCAATTTGCGGGCCTCGTCTTCAGTAATCGCTTCCGGGGATTCCATCTCGCGCAACGCGAGGTGTTTGAGGAACTCTTTGACAGAGCCGTAGGGCTCGTCCTCGAGGTACTCCTCCACGTCGCGAACGAAGTCCTTTTTCAGCGAGATCGTGGTGTAATCGGACATTGCTGATTTGTGCTGCCTGCGATTGTGGTAATGTGGTTTAATTATATATTATTAACGGTGTCTGGCCGGGTATCTGGCCCGCGTGAGGATGGGCGGAAACCACCTCGACAATTCCCTCCGGACACCATACTGTAGACCAACCGACACCGTTTGCCGATGACCAACACTTTCTGCAATTAAGCGATAGGGCCCTCGATTCCTGAATTTGGGGAAGAATTTGAACGAAGTTTCAACGGACTTTGCACCGATCTTATATTGAATTTGAAAAATCATTTTGTGTGACTCCACCGTCCGTTTGGATGTGATGGCCGACACAAACCGGAGGCGGTTCATTCAGGCGACGGGTGGGCTCACCATCTTCGCACTGGCCGGGTGTACTGGCAACGGCGGCGATGAGGACATGATGGCCGAAGAGACGACTGGCGAGGAGATGATGGGCGAAATGACTACCGAAGACGGGATGGAGAGCGATATGAAACCGACCGATCCCGCTGACGCACCGCGGGCGTCCATCGATCGGTTTAGCGAGTCGGCTGGAACGCTCCACGTTCGCGGGCCGGACACCGACTTGCCGGGTCCTGACGAAGCGATCGATTTCGACCAGCAGTTCCTCACCCAGGGGTTCGGGCCGGATGGGTCGGTCGTCCAGTACTACGATTTCGACGTCCAGCCGACGACCCCGGCGCCCATTTACACGTTCGTCGACGAGAACGGCGACCCGATCGAGGGACAACGCAACGTCGTCGGCGTCGTCCCGAGGGACGATGGCTACAACGACTTCTGGCGTGTCAACAAGGTCACCGTTCCCGAGGAGTACGAACCGAATACGGTCACGAGCGCCGGCGGGTTGATGGCCGGCGATTACGACATTGAGCGGACCGACGTGATCAAGAACTGTCCGATCGTGCCCAAAGGATCAACCGCATCGATGCGACATGGCGATGGGAGCGCCGAACTCGTGGACGGGTGGTACGACGGGCAGGTAGTGAGTTACTTCCTATTCGAGGAAGCGACGATCGAGGTGTCGAGTGAGTCCGTTCCGCTGTCGCCGATTTACGTGAGTTTCAACGTGAACCCCGGTGAGGACGGAGGCGGACCACCCTCCGGATTCATGACCGAGATGGAGGGCGACCAGACCCACAACGTGGTCGCGACCGTGCCAGGCGACGAGGCCTACTCTCCACTGTGGCAGGTCATGATCTACGACAACGCCGACTTCGAGACGGTCACCGACCTGGATTCGGCGAGGGACGCGACCATCCTGGCCTCCGACGCGGCGACCGTCAACTGCCCGATCGTCTCCGTCAAATAAGATGCTGAGTTTCTCACATCCAGCCCTCAGGACGGAGACGGGACAGCACTAACCGACTTGGTAACATACATGATACCAATAAACATGGGATTGACCCCTCGGAAAGCGGGAATTGCCCTCCTGGCCGGATTGACGGGGGTGGCAAGTTCCTTCGCTATCGCTGCAAGCACCACACAGACAGTCGTCGCACCGATCGACGCACTGGTCGTCCGGGCGACACCGGGCGCAATCGTCACCTGGATGATCGTGAACGTCGGCGACCAATCACACCTTCTGCATATCGGGCTTGCAGCGGCAATCGCCGTTGGACTGTTCGCCGCGACGGCCGTCCTCGGTTTCGAGGTCGCCCGCCGAGTGGACTTTCCGTTCGTTGGACCGCTTTCCACTGGCGTCACGGCCTGGGGTCTGACGATGGCTATCCTCGCTGACCCGGTGTCCGCCGTTGCCACTGCCGTCCCGGTGGCGCTAATTACGGCCGCTGGCCTTTCGTCCCTGCCGAACGCTGGTCACGACCCCTCCAGGCGACGGGTCATCGCCTACGGGGCGAGCGCGCTCGCATTCCTTGGGGCGTCCGTCTTTCTTGGCCGGCAGAAAACGGATGACCCTGGAACGGGGCAGAATGGCGAGCTCAGCGACCAGGCAACGGAGCTTTTGCAAATGGCCGAGGATCGGTCCCTCGACCTCGCGACCACGGAGTTGCCGGGGCTCGTCACACCGACTGACGAGTTCTACAAGGTCGACATCAACTCTTTCGACCCCACCGTCTCGGCTGACAGGTGGTCGTTGACGGTGGACGGAGAAGTCGAGGAGTCATTCGCCATCGTGTACGACGAGTTGGTCGCGATGCCGGCCGAGTACCGGTTCGTGACACTCAGGTGTGTCGGTGAAAGCCTCAACGGCCAGAAGATGGACAACGCCCTTTGGACGGTGACGCCCATTAAACCGCTTCTCGAGCGGGCTGATCCTGCGGGGAAATGTGGCTGTGCAATGTTACACGCGACGGACGGCTACTCGGTGCAGGTCCCGATGGCAGCCCTCGAAGACTCCGTCCTCGCCTGGGAAATGAACGGCCGCCCGCTACCGAAAGCCCATGGGCAGCCGGTCCGCGTCCTCGTCCCGGGACACTGGGGGGAGACGAATGTGAAGTGGCTCGACGAAATCGAGTTACTCGACGAGGAGATGCATGGCTACTGGGAAGAACGTGGCTGGCGGGGCACGGGTCCGGTCAACACCGTCGCCAAACTCTGGGCCGAGACGCGACTGGAAGAGAACCGCGTCGAAATCGCCGGGCACGCCTACGCCGGCACCCGGGGCGTCGAACGAGTGGAGGTGTCCACCGATGACGGTTCTACCTGGGACACTGCAGAACTATCGGAGCCACTGCCTGGTGAGGACGTCTGGCGGCAATGGCGGTACGTCCTCGAAACCGACGGTCCACAGGACGTCGTCGTCAGGGCCGTCGACGGGGAGGGCACCGTGCAGGTCCGCGAACGGTCCCAAGCCTTCCCGAGCGGCGCGACCGGCTGGGTTTCCAGGACCGTGGGGGAATGAGCATCGACTTCATAATCCTTCGCTGTGAGAATTCCTTTGGATGGAGAAGGCACTCTGGTACCTCTTCGTGGGAACGAGAGGCGGAAAAAATCGGGTGCGCATCGTTTCCGCCATCGAAGAGCGGCCGCGCAACGCCAATCAGCTCGCGGAGTGCCTGGACGTCGAATACAATACGGTAAGACACCACCTCGACATGCTACAAGAACACGACGTCGTCGAACCCGGAGAAGACGCGTACGGCAAGCTCTACTTTCTGACCGACCGGTTCGAACACCATCGCGAGGAGTTCGAAACCATTCTGGAGGCGATGTAAATGGCGGGGATGGGTCCCTGGATGGTGATTGCGACCGCCTTTTCGGGAGTGAACGTCCTCCTCCTGGCTGCATTGACGGTCATTTGGGTTCGCAACTACCAGACGTTTGGCTCCCAGATGAGTGCCGGCCTCGCCATGTTCGCCCTCGCGATGCTACTCGAAAACGTCGTCGCGATCTACTTCTTTTTCAGCACGGGCATGTTGTACGTCAAGAACCCGGGCGTTCAGCAGTCTGTTGCCATTCTCCGGGCATTGCAGACCGTCGCACTCGCATTCCTCACCTTCGTCACTGCGAAGTGAAGCGATTCCGGCAACTAGGCCCTACTTGATCATCGTCAAGGCCATCTTGAACTGCGTAACAGCATCGACTGCATGGGGCTCGTTCGCGGGTAACACGATTGACTCTCCCGCACTTACTTCGTACTCCTCAGTTCCGATCGTTATCGTCGCCGTGCCGTCTACGACCTGAAGAATCGCATCGTGGGGGGCTGTATGCTCGCTGAGACTCTGGGTTTCGTCGAACGCGAACACGGTCACTGTCACTTCCGCTTCGTCCACGAGTGTCCGACTGACTACCGATCCGGTTTGATAGTCGACCAGACTTTGCCACTCGAAGACGTCTCCGGTTAGATCCCGTAGTTGCTCTCGGTTGGTCATAGATTTTCGAACCGACTGCTGTCACACCAAATCGACCTGACGGAGATAAGTGCTGTCCCTAACATGTGCTCCATCGAGCTAAGGGACTGCCTGGGCGATTTTGAAGTATTCAATAGCCAAACCAGCGGACCTGTCGACCGCCCTCTCAGTTACCCGCTGTCTGTGCCAGGGCCTCGGCGAACCAGTCAGGGTCCTCGACGACAGTCGATCCAATGTCAGTGATCGTGTATTCCCATTCGACGGTTTGAGGCGTTCCATCCTCGTCGGTGCCGTCAACGCTGAATGACTGGTACCGTGCGATGCCGTCACTGTCGACCAACATTCGGAACTCGACGTCCCTCAGGTCGAAGTCCGACTCGGCGGTGTCCCCCCTGGCCCCGAGCCAGTAATTGCTGCCGGTGTAAACGTATTCACGGACGGACACGCCGTCGAACGTCGTCATGCCGGCATCGGACCAGTCCGAGAGGCCCGAATCGTGGTAGGCGTAGCCATTGTCGTAGACTATACTATCACCCTCGAACTCGGCCTGGCGTGCGATGTAGGTCGGTGTCGAACCGGAGCCAGCCGTTTGCATGCGCATGTACTCCATCCCGTCGACGTAGTAGTAATCCATCAACAGATCGTCGGAGCCGTCTGAATTGACCGTGCTCACGAGCGAGTGATTGGTCTCCAGATCCACGAAGTGTCTCATCTCGTAGGTGGCGACGTCATCGCCGTCGGTCGCCGTCCAGACCCAGGTAGACGTAAAGGTCCCGGCATCCCGCAAGGCCCGTTCCGGATCGGAAAAGACCGAGTCATCGTCGCCGCTTGGTTCGGCGCCGTCATTTCCATTCGAATCGGCGGGCAGATCGGTCGTCAGGTCCAGGGAATCCGACTCGTCCACGTCCGCTGGTGTACCGGCACACCCGGCGATAATCAGCATCGCCACGACCATCAGGGTTTGTAAAAGGATCCGTGTTACCATGTATATTAATTGTTCTAATGATATATTAATCTATTTACCATTTTGGAACGCTTACGTCAGTAACTGAAAGTGCCTAATCGAGAGTGGGAGCAATGGTATTTACTCAATTAAGCGCCTCTCAGACGCCGCTACGTAGAAATCCACTGTCAAGCTTCACCACATCGAGACCGCCTAAACGGCAGAAAAAGTTTCAGTAAGAAATAATGATAGGTCCTTTCAAACGAAACGATTTATTCGACCCCAACTATTGGAACACGTGCAGTCCAGGTGCAGTGAAAACTGGCGGGTAACACTCAGCGAACTCACGTTTCTCCGCTTCGTGAATCTACTTACAGGTACACCCGGTTGTTAAACCATGAGTGAACCTCACGCAGTCATCACGGGAGCGAGTCAGGGCATCGGCGCCGCGGTCGCTCGCGATCTCGCTGCGGAAGGAGCGGCTGTGGTTCTCGGCGCTCGCAGTATCGATGCGGTCGATCAGGTCGCAGAAGAGATCCGATCTGAAGATGGTATCGTCGAAACCCGTCAGGTGGACGTCAGGGACCCATCATCGGTAGAGGCGCTGATGACCGCGGCGACCGATTCCTTCGGAGAAATCGACGTCGTGGTCGCCAACGCCGGAATTTATCGAGGCCATTCGGGCCACACCCCACTTCCTGAGGAAACGTATTCGGACTACGACGACCACATGGCGACGAACGCTCGTGGCGTGTTCGCGACGATCCGCGAAGCGGTCCCGTCCCTCGCTTCGGAGGCGCGGATCCTCGTTCCGTCCGGTAAACCGGCCCGGGAACCGACGCCGGGAACGGGGGCCTACGCGGTGTCCAAAGCCGCAGCGGAGGCGATCGCCCGTGGGTTTTCGGCCGATCTGGAGCAGGCCGTCGGCATCGTCGACCCGGGCCAGGTGATCACGGATCTCAGTGAGAAGGAGACGGGCCGCGAGCCGGAGGCCGTGGCACCGCTTTTCACCTGGGCTGCGTTGGAGGCACCGGCAGAGACGGTCGATGGGCAGGTCGTTGGAATCCGAGAGTGGCGCCAGGCGACTCGTTGAAGCGAACGGTCACCTGTCACGCGGTCAATCCATCGCTTCCCAGCATCTCTGTCCCCGGTAGCGGATAAACGAAGCTAATTGTGGTCTAATTTCAGACTGTTCGTAGAAAATCCTTTCAGCACACTTGATCGGCGTATGGCCGGGTATTCTGTTGCACGAATGAGGTGGCCCAGCTTCGCAATTCGTAGAGCCCGGTCCTCACCTCATTCGATAGTTACGGTTCCATCGTTGGCAATACCGATATTGGTCACGTGGATCTGATCATCGGTGGGCTGAAAGGTGTGGGTCAAACTGGTCGTATTGCCATCGACGCTCACTTTCACGTCGAATTCGCCAGTTTGGGAAAATTGGGCCAAATTAAAATCGGTCTCCGCTTCGATAGTCCGACCTTCCGAGTAGACGAGTCCAGAGTCGTCTGAAATTTCTACGACGACTGCGTGATCCACATTGTCTTGATTGACGAGTTTCAGTTCCCGAGTGGTCTCAGGTTCGCTAAGAATCCCCGAACAGCCGGCAGAGAGGACAAGTATTCCGAGAAGGACACTCACGACGATAAGTCGATGACTGTGACGCATGGTGAGTGCTTTTCTCCTTTTCCGGATAAACCCGCGGGACTGTCATAGTACTCTTTCACCCTTCTCACCATCCCTCCGTGCTGTATTGGCAACATCAGGCTCTGAAATCGCTCTTGAGTGTTGGCAGTTGCCAGATGTAAACACAAAGACAACTAACTGCAGACTCTCTCCTGTCCTGCCCAGCGGTTAGAATCAACCGGCGTCTGCGGGGCCACGGGTTTATTTATATGTCATACCACTCCAATGGACTAGGTATGGAACGGCCATCCGACGATCAGGTCGGAGGTACGCCGTTTTCGTCCGGGAAAGATGCTCTTCTTCGATTCATTCCCCATCCGTATCAGTCGCTGGGAGCGGATGGACGGATTCGGGTCGTCAACGACGCTTGGCTCGACAAGCTGGGCTATGACCGCGAAACGGTCCTCGGCAAACATTTCACCGACTTCCTCGCCACGGACTCGAAAGAGGAGTCCCTTTTCGAGACGTTCAAGAGTGAGGGAGAAATTTCAGACGTCGAATTAGAACTCCGCCGTGCTGACGGGGATACCATCGCGGTGGCGTTTGACGGGGTGATCGAATACGACGAGGCGGGAGAGTTCAAGCGGACACACTGTCAGTTCACGGAGATCACGGAACGACGGACGCGGCGGCGGGAACTGGAGCAGACGAACACGGTCCTTACCACCCTTTTAGAGAATCTCCCGTTTGGCGTCCTCATCGAAGACGCCAATCGTGAGATTATCGGCGTGAACGAAGCCTTCGCTGCGCTCTTTGACTTGCCCGTCCCGGCCGAGGAACTTCACGGGAAGGACTGCGGGGTGGCCGCCGAAGAGGTGAAAGACCAGTTCGAGCGACCGGACGTGTTTATCGAGCGGACGGAGGAACTCGTCGATAGACGGGAGCGGAGGCTGGGCGAGGAATTGCGGCTCGCAGACGGCCGGGTCTTCGAACGTAGCTACGTCCCCTTTACAGTCCCCGCAGGGCCGGCGAACTTCTGGATCTATCGCGACGTCAGCGATCGGATCGAACGCGAGCAGGTGCTCACGTCCCTCCACCGGTCGACCCGAGACCTGTTGGAGGCTGATACCCGTCAGGATCTCGCGGAGCGGACGGCCGCGGCCGCCAAAGAGACCCTTTCTTATCCCGTCAGCGTCGTTCGACTTCGCTCGAACGAACGTGACGTCCTCGAACCGATAGCCGTCACGGAGGAGGCCAAAGGGATCCTCGGCGACCGTCCCGCATACCCGATCGGCGAAGGAACGGCCGGCACCGCGTTCGAACGCGGTGAACCGCTCGTCGTCGACGACCTCACCGAGTGGGACGACGACTACGAGCGAAACCGGGCGCGGTCGGGAATGTTCCTCCCGATCGGGGACTACGGGGTCCTCAGTATCGGAGACGAGGCGGTCAACGCCTTCGATCGGTCTGACGTTCAATTAGCCTCGATCCTGGCCACGAACGCGGAGGCGGCGCTTCGGCGAATGGATCGGGAACGAGACTTGCACCTCCAAAACGAGCGACTCGAGGAGTTCGCCAGTATCGTGAGCCACGATCTTCGGAGTCCGCTGAACGTCGCCAATGGCCGGCTCGAGTTGGCGACCGATGAGTGTGATAGCGATCACCTCGAAACGATCGAAGCGGCACTCTCGCGGATAGAAGAGATCGTCGAGAACACGCTGACCCTGGCCCGCCAGGGGAAGAGCGTCGGCGAAACCGAACCGATCGAGGCCGAGAATTTGCTCGAGGAGTGCTGGGGGATGGTGGATACAGCGGCAGCCTCACTGGTCGTCGAGGACGGATTTACCGCTGAGGCAGATACCGATCGGGTCCGCCAACTGTTCGAGAACCTGTTTCGTAACGCGGTCGAACACGCCGGTGCGTCCGCGACCGTCAAAATCGGGCGGCTGGGCGATCGCGGATTTTTCGTCGAAGACGACGGGCCGGGGATCCCGGAGGCAGATCGCGAATCGGTGTTCGACGCCGGGATGAGCACGTCGAACGACGGGACCGGGTTCGGCCTGGCTATCGTCCGGCGTATCGCCAAAGCTCACGGGTGGACCGTTCACATCACCGACGGCGAGATGGGCGGCGCTCGGTTCGAATTCACCGGTGTAGATATCGACTGAGCGGAAAATTTGGGTCTGTTCTTCCAGACGGTCGTAATCTGTCGCCAATAGGACTGCCTGTTTCCAACTGGTGACTGGATTATATTCAGGCTGATAGACTTCAATCGGCCCCCTCTTTGACCGACAGATGTTCCTCTTGTCTATTCGTGTTTGATTGATCTGGGTAAGAAGGCCTATTGAATGGCACCACCCGTAGCGTGCAAAATACAGGGAACGTATTGGGAACTGCTACTGACAACTTCGCCGCTTCTGGAATCGGCCCCAGTGAAGCTTTTAAAGCTCAGACGCACCAGATTGGCGTGAGACGGGTTACACACAAACCAGTGTTTGAGGCTTCATCACCATCTTACAACTGTCAATTCACGTTTCTCCTGTGAACCGGCGCACGTACCTTGCGGCAGTAAGTGCTGTTGGCGCCACCTCCCTCGCTGGGTGTGGGGCTGTAAGGGGGAGAGAGACCCTCTCTAACCCAACTGTGACTACGGAATCACCCGGAAGGAAAGCCCTCATATTCACATCGAATGACACCGAAGTGGGCCATTTCGGTGTCGATGGGGACGCCAACAGCGACCGAATCGACATTTCGACCGAGATTTGGCATCAGGAAGGCACACGCGTACAATCCATCGAATTACGACTCTGGATGCCCGAAACTGCGACGGACTCCCCCGCAGAGGTTGCCGTCGTCTCTCCAGTCGAGGGGGACAGTTCGCCACCCCCATCCCTCTCCCTCTCCACGCCGAGTCGGAAGCCCGGCACAGTCATCGAAATCACAGACCTCGACGACCTCGCAGATGAAACAATCAGCACCCTCGATCTCATCGTCGTTCCAGGCTCGGAGACAGCGACAGCCCTCAACATCGACGTAACTATCGACCTCCCGGGTGATGGTGTATTCAGCAGTCGTTACACACTCGAAGGCGAACTTCAGTTGGCGTATCCAGAGCGCCACGGTCAATAGTTATCGTTCCACCTCCTGATCGAGAAACTCCTCACTCACCCGTTTTCCACACCTATTGGCTAATTGATCAGAAACGAGAACCGAGATAGCCCATCCAGGCCTGCTGACTCCATCCTCTCGAACCGCAGAAATCCCGATCTCGGGACAATTTTTTCTGGAATCGAAGAACTATCTTCCAGGACGAAAAGACATTTTTCAGTTCCGTCCGTTTGTCAAACGATGACCTGGTCCAACCAAGAGTGGTGGCCAAACCTGCTACGAGTCGACATTCTCGATGACAACGCCGCGGAGCTTGATCCGTACGGGGCGGACTTCGACTACGCCGAGGAGTTCGAGAGCCTCGATTTCGAGGCGGTCAAGTCCGACCTCAGGGAGTTAATGCGTGACTCGAAAGACTGGTGGCCCGCCGACTACGGCCATTACGGTCCGCTGTTCATCCGGATGGCCTGGCACAGCGCCGGAACCTATCGAACCAGCGACGGTCGCGCTGGGGCCTCCGGCGGCCTCCAGCGTCTTCCACCGGAGAGCAGCTGGCCTGACAACGTAAATCTCGACAAGGCCCGCCGGCTGCTCCAGCCGATCAAGCACAAGTACGGCCGCAAGCTCTCGTGGGGCGACCTTATCGTCCTCGCGGGGAACGTCGCCCTCGACTCGATGGGCTTTGAAACGGTCGGCTTCGCTGGCGGTCGGGTGGACGAGTACAAGTCAAACGAGGCCGTGGAGTGGGGCCCCGAAACCGAGTGGGAAGAGACCTCGCCCGAAAGGTTCGAGAACGGTGAGGTGGGCAATCTCAAGGACCCACTCGCGAACACCGTCATGGGGCTCATCTACGTCAATCCCGAGGGCCCGTACGGCGAGCCCGACGTCGAAGGGTCTGCGAAGAACATCCGCGAAGAGTTCGAGCGCATGGCGATGGACGACGAGGAGACCGTCGCGCTCATCGCTGGTGGGCACACCTTCGGGAAAGTCCACGGCGCGGACAACCCCGACGAGCACCTCGGCCCCGAGCCCGAGGCTGCACCCCTCGAGAATCAGGGTCTCGGCTGGGATCACGACTTCGACGAAATCCCGGGAATGATCACGAGCGGAATCGAGGGGCCCTGGAACGACACGCCGACCCAGTGGGACATGGGATACATCGACAACCTACTGGGGCATGAATGGCACTCGGTCAAGGGGCCCGGCGGGGCCTGGCAATGGCGGCCAGTCGGCGATGACATCGAGGCGGCTCCGGGCGCCCAAGACGAGTCCGAGACCGAGCAGCCGATGATGCTGACCACCGACGTCGCGCTGAAACACGACGACGACTACCGGGCAGTCCTTGAGCGCTTCCAGGAGAACCCTGAGGAGTTCCACGAGGCCTTCGCGCGGGCGTGGTACAAGCTTCTCCACCGAGACATGGGCCCGCCCGAACGCTTCCTCGGCCCCGACGTCCCCGACGAGGTCATGATCTGGCAGGATCCAGTCCCCGAGGCCGACTACGAGATCATCGGCGAGGACGAGATTGCCGAACTTGAATCGCTGATCCGCGATTCCGACCTCTCGCGTGCCCAGCGGGTCAAGACCGCGTGGGCGGCGGCCTCGACGTATCGGGATAGCGACAAGCGCGGCGGCGCGAATGGGGCCCGCATTCGCCTCGAACCCCAACGGAGTTGGGAGGCGAACGAGCCCGAGGAGCTCGAAACAGTCCTGGGGACCTACGAGGAGATCCAAGCAGAGTTCAACGATTCCCGCGAGGACGGCGTTCAGGTATCCCTTGCCGACCTCATCGTGCTGGGCGGAAAGGTGGCGATCGAGCAGGCGGCCGCGGATGCCGGCTACGACGTGACAGTCCCCTTCGAACCTGGCCGTACCGACGCGACGGCGGAGCAGACCGACGTCGAGTCCTTCGAGCCGCTGAAGCCGAAAGCCGACGGCTTCAGGAACTATATCGGCGGAAACTACGACGACCTCTACGATACCCTCGAGGAGCGCATGGTCGACAAAGCCGATCTGCTAAACCTGACCGTGCCCGAGATGACGGTGCTCGTGGGCGGCATGCGAGCGCTTGGCGCCACTTACGGTGACAGCGAACGCGGCGTTCTTACTGACAGCCCCGGCACGCTGACAAACGATTTCTTCGTCAACCTGCTCGACATGGACTACGAGTGGGAGCCCCTCGACGAGGACGAGGAGATCTTTGTGATTCGAGACCGCGAAACCGGCGACGCCAAGTGGGAGGCCACCCGCTTCGACGTCATCTTCGGGGCTCATTCCCGGCTCCGAGCTACTGCGGACGTGTACGCCGCCGACGACGGCGAGGCGGAGTTCGTCGAGGATTTCGTCGACGCGTGGTCGAAGGTGATGAAACTCGATCGGTACGACCTCGACTGAGGACGAGATAAGTCTCCTCTGGATTTCTCCGCGATTACGCCGATACTCGACCAGCTTCCTCACTCGCGGTTTGACTCGAACCAATCGACTGCGAAGTCCACGAGTGACTGTTGGGGCAGGAGTTTCGCGTTGGCACCCCCGACACGGCCTGATTCGAAGCCGTCGGGATGCTCGCGTTCGAACGCGGCTCCGCATTCGGCGAAGTCCGCATCGTCAAAGGCAAGCTCCTCCCAGTGAACCCACCCCCGTTTCCC
>Ga0207714_1001561_pt1 | contig 14694 bp, 12 predicted proteins | sample PonA232FremontCA_2_FD_187270 | JGI IMG/M metagenome (GOLD analysis project Ga0207714, IMG submission 187270) | Marine sediment microbial community from Fremont, CA, USA - Pond A23 Sediment 2 (SPAdes) | ecosystem: Environmental > Aquatic > Marine > Unclassified | place: USA: Fremont, California... | reverse complement strand
TGATACTTGTGCGGATGGAGGGACTCGAACCCTCAAGCCCGAAAGCACTAGATCCTAAATCTAGCGCGTCTACCAATTTCGCCACATCCGCAAAAATTTGTGGTGCAAATATATGTAATTTTTTAGAATAATAGATTTTTAAACTTGAAAATCTGTTATTGAAACATAAGTTGCTCTTAATTTGTTATAACTAATAATTTAAAACCTTATTGCTATGAAGTTTTATTTATTTTATTTTTTATTGTGGATGGGTTTGTTGTTTTATCCTTTTATTATGATAAGTCAATCTCCTTCCTATTTTATGCATAATGATCTTACTTTTTTATGGGAGACAAGTAATGAGCTAAAAGTTCCTGAATCAGTATTCTATAATAATGATGATATTCTTTATGTGTCCAACATTAATGGAAATTCTACTGATGAAGATGGAAATGGCTTTATTTCAAAATTGAGTTTGACAGGTGAAATCAAAGAATTAAAATGGGCAGAAGGAATGGATGCTCCGAAAGGAATGGGGCGGGCCGGGAATTTTCTGTATGTTACGGACATTAATAAAGTGCATAAAATTAGCTTCACGACAGGAAAAATTAAAAAAACCCTTAAAGTTGATGAAGCAAAGTTTCTAAATGATATCGATGTGCATAGTTCCGGAGATGTATATGTTTCGGATATGCAAACCAGTAAAATTTACCGGATAAAGAATGGACGCATAAATTTATGGCTTTCTGATGAAAAATTAAATCGTACAAATGGCCTCTTTGCCACCGAGGATTACCTTTATATTGGTATGGCGAATGCGATTGTCCGTGTTGGATATAAGCATAAGGAGATACTACCTTTTATTGAGAATTCAGGAAGTGTAGACGGATTGAAGCAATTGAATGATGGAAGGTTGCTTTTTTCTGACTGGCAGGGCAGAATTTATTCAGCTTCTACCGATGGTACTGTAGTGAAGTTACTCGACACACGTTCAGTAGATAAAAATGCGGCAGACATTGAATACAGCAAGCAACGTAAGATGTTATTTGTGCCTACATTCTCAGCAAATACAGTTTCGGCTTATAAGGTATCAGGAGTTCCTTAGTTCAAAATTTTGGCCCAGATATACGCGTCTTACCTGTTCATCTTCAGATAGTTCTTTTGCTGTTCCTGCTTTGAGAATTGCACCCTCAAAAAGCAAATAAGAACGGTTCGTTATTGTCAGAGTTTCGTGGACGTTGTGGTCGGTTATAAGTATTCCGATATTTTTCTTTTGTAATTTTGTGACAATTTCCTGAATATCTTCCACTGCAATAGGATCCACTCCTGCGAAGGGTTCATCGAGTAACATGAAACTTGGCTTTAGGGCTAAAGCCCTGGCAATTTCTGTTCTTCTTCTTTCACCTCCGGAAAGTTGTATCCCGAGGCTTTTTCGTACTCTCTCAAGTCCAAATTCTTTAATGAGCTGCTCTAAACGGTCTTTTTGTTCTTCTTTGGTATAGTGAGACATCTCCAACACTGCTTTGATATTGTCTTCCACGCTGAGTTTTCTGAATACAGATGCCTCTTGTGCTAAGTAACCGATACCTTTTCGTGCTCGCTTGTAAACAGGCTCACGAGTGATATTGTGGTCATTTAAATAGATTTTGCCGGCATTAGGTTGAATAAGCCCTACAATCATATAAAAGGTTGTGGTCTTTCCGGCTCCGTTTGGCCCTAATAAGCCAACAATTTCTCCCTGGCTTAATTCTATGGAAACTTTATTAACTACGGTTCTGGAACGGTATTTTTTTACTAAATCTTTTGTGAAGAGTTTTCCTTTTATATTGGTATTGTCTTGATGGCTATCTGGCATAGTTTTCGATTTTATACAAATTTAACTTTATTATTAACCCGCTAGTTCTTCTTCTTGTTTTTTCTTCTCAATTCTTTTTGAAATTTTAATTCCCGCTTCGTATAACAAAATTAGCGGAATGGTAACCATTGTCAGACTAAATACGTCTGGCGGTGTTATTGTTGCCGCGAGTATTAAGATTAGTATGATGGAATGTCTGCGGTACTTTTTCAGAAACCCGGGTGTGACTAATCCTGCTTTACTTAAAAAATATATTAAAACCGGCAGCTCAAAAATAACGCCGGAAGCAAGCACGACAGAAGCAGTAGTCCCAATGTATGACTTTAAGTTGATTTGATTGGTTACCTGTTCGCTGACATGATAGGAGCCAAGAAAGTGAACTGATAAAGGAAGAATCACGAAATACCCGAAAAGCACCCCAACAAAGAAAAGTACCGAGCTAAAAAATACTGCTCCTTTGCTGTATTTTATTTCTCTTTCGTAGAGCGCTGGTTTGATAAAGTTCCAAAATTCCCAGAACACGTATGGAAAAGACAAAATGAGTCCCAGAACAAATGAGATCAAAATATGCATTGTTAATTGGCCGGACATTCTGATATTTATTATTTCGAGGGATTTGGAGTTGATACAAAGGTTATCACTATTTAGCAATTCACTGAGATTACATAGGATGCGGTTTGTAGCAAATTCTGGGTTTTTGGGAGCAAGAATGAATGTATTGAATATGAAGTCATGCATAAGAAAAACTAAAACAGCAATGCCCAAAATTGCAATGAGCGCACGCATAATATGCCATCTTAATTCTTCAAGGTGTTCCAGAAAAGTCAAATCTGAAGATTTTTCTTTCATAGGGGGCTGTTATTTGTTCCTTTTATTAGGTGTTATTGTTTGGTTTATGTTCATATTAACGTTCTAGTCCTGCTGATATTCTTTGCCGTTAAAATGAATAGCTTTTATTGTTTATTTGAGAATTACACTATTCCTTCTTTTAAAATATCATGCAGATGAACCATTCCTATATATTTTTTACCTTCCATTACGGCAAGCTGGGTGATGTTATAGTCTTCCATAATATTAAAAGCGTTAATTGCCAATTGATTTTTTTCAATGGTTTTTGGCCCTTTTGTCATTATATCTTCTGCCTTAATGTTCTCTATTTTTACTTGTTTCTGGAGCATCCTTCTTAAATCTCCATCAGTAATTATTCCAACCATTTTTTTGTTCTCATCTATTACTGCCGTAGCACCAAGCCTTTTGGTAGATATTTCAATGATTACCTCTTTTAGCGGGTCATTGACATTGACCTGGGGAGCTTCATTTTGTTTGTATAAGTCTTCGATGGTTAGGTAAAGTTTCTTTCCCAGTGATCCCCCCGGATGCACTTTGGCAAAGTCGTCTTTGGAAAAACCTCTGTATTCAAGCAAACAAACCGCAAGTGCATCTCCCATTACAAGTTGTGCCGTAGTGCTGGATGTAGGAGCCAGATTGTGTGGGCACGCTTCTTTTTCAATTGTGGCTTTGAGCAGATAGTCTGCATTTTTTGCAAGAAACGAATCAGTTTTGGAGACCATCCCGATTAGTTTGTTTTCGCGGTACTTTATTAGAGGGATCAATACTTTTATTTCCGGAGTATTACCGCTTTTTGAGATGCAGATAATGACATCATCCTTTTGAATAATCCCCAGATCACCATGAATAGCATCGGCTGCATGCATAAAAATAGCAGGCGTTCCTGTGGAGTTTAAAGTGGCTACTATTTTATTCGCAATATTTGCACTTTTACCAATCCCCGTAATAACAACGCGTCCATTGCTTGAATAAATTAATTCGACTATTTTTTCAAAATCATCGTCAATAAAATCTGCAAGTTTTCTGATGGAGTCAGATTCGTGTATGATGGTTTCTTTTGCCAGTGATTTAATGTTTGATTTCATCAGTTATTAAGTTGAGTTCGCTTTCTGTTTTGAAAATTATTGAAGGTAAATTTTTATTGATTTATTTCATGCTCATAAATATGATTTTTGTCAAAAAAACAAAAATAAGTATCCTATATTTTTTTTTGCTCACTGAATTGTAGTAACTTTAATATTGCAATTGATTTTTTCAACTTCAATTTTGAAGTTTGAAACATACCAACAAAAATTGCGTTACAAAAATAGCTAAAAATAATTGCATTAAATTGAAATAAAAAAGGAAAATGAGTGCTGGAGTAGATGTATCATTAAGGGATTATTTGAAGAAATATTTTGGGTTTGATAAGTTCAAAGGAAACCAGGAAGTTATTATTCGTAGTGTGTTAGATGGCAATGACACTTTCGTTGTTATGCCCACAGGAGGAGGGAAGTCTATGTGTTATCAGCTGCCTTCCTTAATTATGGACGGCACAGCGATAATTATTTCGCCTTTAATTGCGCTTATGAAGAACCAGGTGGATTTAATGCGGGGATTTGGTTCTGAAGAAGGGATCGCGCACTTTTTAAATTCTTCACTGACAAAAGCTCAGATGCAGAAAGTAAAGAGCGATGTGCTTTCCGGCGTTACACAATTACTTTTTGTTGCTCCTGAGTCACTTACAAAAGAAGATAATATTGATTTTCTGAAACAGGCTAAAATTGCTTTTTATGCGATAGATGAGGCGCATTGTATTTCTGAATGGGGACATGATTTTCGCCCCGAATACAGACGAATACGTCCAATGGTTGACAAAATCGGAAGAGCGCCGATTATTGCTTTGACAGCAACTGCTACGCCTAAGGTTCAGAGCGATATACAGAAAAATCTTGAAATTCAGGATGCTAACGTTTTCAAGTCTTCTTTTAACCGTGCTAATCTCTATTACGAAGTTCGGCCTAAGAAGGATGCCACGAAAGAGATCATCAAGTTTATAAAGAATAATCCTAACAAATCAGGAATCATTTATTGCCTGAGTCGTAAGAAAGTAGAGGAACTCGCAGAGACTTTAAAAGTGAACGGAATTAAAGCCCTGCCATATCATGCGGGTATGGACTCGGCAACGCGTACAGGAACACAGGATAAATTTCTGATGGAGGATATTGACGTTATTGTGGCAACGATAGCTTTTGGTATGGGTATAGATAAGCCTGATATTCGGTTTGTTATACATTACAATATTCCAAAAAGCCTGGAGGCATATTATCAGGAGACAGGCCGGGCCGGCAGAGATGGCGGAGAAGGAAAGTGTATTGTGTTTTACAGCTATAAAGATATCCAGAAGCTTGAAAAGTTCATGCAGGGTAAACCTATAAATGAACAGGAGATAGGACGGCAGTTGTTGATGGAGACTACAGCATATGCCGAATCTTCACTTTGCCGCCGAAAACAGCTGCTGCATTATTTTGGAGAGGAATATAAAGAAGACAATTGCCAGAACTGTGATAATTGCCTTAATCCAAAAGAGCAGTTTGAAGGGAAGGATTATGTGGTAAAAGTGCTTAAAGCGATTCAGGAAGTTAAGAATAAATTTAAACCCGACCATATAACCAATTTTATGGTTGGAAAGCAAACCAACAATATAAAAGCTTATAAACATCATACTCACCCTATGTTTGGTGCGGGAAAAGATGAGACTGCTGAGTTCTGGAATACCATTATTCGGAGAGCTTTGGTTATGGGCTTACTTAATAAAGATATTGAGAATTACGGGTTATTAAGAGTTAGTGAGAAGGGAGTGAAATACCTCCAAAATCCTGAAAGTATAATGATTAGTAAGGATCATGACTATGAAAGCAGAGATGATGAGGGTGGAGGAGAAAATCAGGGTGGTACCGTAGATGAAGAATTATTATCAATATTAAAAGACCTGCGTAAAAAGGTTGCTAAGGAGGAAAGCCTTCCGCCATTTGTTATCTTCCAGGATTTCTCCCTCGAAGATATGGCTACTCAATACCCTGTAACACAGGAGGAATTGCAGAATGTGATGGGTGTTGGAAAGGGAAAAGCCCAGAAATTCGGAGATAAATTTATTGATATAATTAAGAAGTATGTAGAAGAAAAGGATATCATTCGTGCGCAGGATATGGTAGTTAAATCTATCGTTAATAAGTCGGGCCTTAAAGTAGCAATTATACAGGGAATTGACAGAAAATTACCACTGGAGGATATTGCGAAATCGAAAGGGATTGAAATGACTGAACTGTTAAATGAAGTTGAATCTATCGTACAGTCCGGAACCAAACTAAGCCTGGATTATTATATCAATCAGGTAATTGATGAAGATAAACAAGATGATATCTATGACTATTTTCTCGAAGAAGCTGAATCTGAATCTGTCGATGAGGCTTTGAATGAACTGGGTGAAGATGAATATTCTGAAGAAGATGTTCGCCTGATGCGGATTAAGTTCTTCTCTGAATATGGAAATTAAACTCAATCTTTAATTCAGGCAATTTCATTACTTTTTATTCAAAATGGACAGGAATTATTAATTTTGTAATAAAAAGAAACTATTATGACAGGAACAGAAGAGATAAAAGCCATAGAGGAACGCCGGGATGCGTTGAGGAGGCATCTTTGACATCGATAATAAACGTATTCAGGTAGAAGAAGAAGAAGAAAAAACTCAGGCTCCCGATTTTTGGGACGATCCCCAAAATGCAGAGCAGAAACTCAAATACATTTCACGGCTTAAAGAATGGATTAAAGCTTACGATGAAATTGATACGAACATCGAAGAGCTTAAAGTGATGCTTGAGTTTTACAGGGAAGGTGAAGCTACTGAGGAAGATATTGAAAATCAGTATAACAAAACCCTGGAACTGGTTGAGAGCCTTGAGCTGAAAAACATGCTTGGAAAGAAAGAAGATGCTTTTGGAGCCTACCTTCAGATAAATCCCGGGGCAGGAGGAACAGAAAGTCACGATTGGGCTGAAATGCTTATGAGAATGTACTTCCGGTGGGGCGAACTTCATAATTATAAAGTAAAAGAAATTTATTACCAGGAAGGTGATGAAGCAGGAGTTAAGTCTGTCACTTTTGAATTCGAAGGAGATTATGCTTACGGTTATTTAAAAGGTGAAAATGGTGTGCACCGCCTTGTCAGACTATCGCCTTTCGATTCAAATAACAGGCGCCATACCTCTTTTGCTTCTGTTTTTGTATCCCCTGTTATAGACGAGAGCATAGAAATAAATGTTAATCCTTCAGATATTGAATGGGATACCTATCGTTCCAGCGGAGCCGGCGGACAACATGTGAATAAAGTAGAAACAGCTGTGCGGCTACATCACCTCCCTACAGGAATTTCCATTGAAAGCCAGGAGACCCGTTCCCAGCATAAAAATAAAGAAAAAGCCCTGCGTATGTTAAAATCTCAGTTGTATGAGATTGAGATGCGCAAAAAGCTCGAAGAAAAGGAAAAAGTAGAGGATCAGAAGAAAAAAATTGAATGGGGCTCTCAGATACGGAATTATGTTTTGCATCCATACAAGATGGTTAAAGACCTTCGTACGGATTATGAAACATCAAATGTTCAGGATGTATTGGATGGAAAAATCGATGGATTTATCAAAAGTTATCTTATGATGCATGGCGGCGAATAATTGCAAAAATATAATTTACGATGTTGTGTGTAATTTTGTTCTGTATTCTGATATTCTAAGTTAAGAAAATGCCTAAATCAAATTATTTATGAAAATATATCATAACCCCCGTTGCAAGAAAAGCCGTGCAGGTTTGGAATATTTAACAAACCAGGGCGTTGAACCCAAAGTCGTTAAATACATGAAAGACGATCCTTTAACAGAGGAGACGTTAAAGAACCTTTTAATGAAACTAAACAGAAAGCCTCAGGATATAATTCGTACACAGGAAAAGGTTTATAAAGATAATTTTAAAGGAAAAAATTTTACCGAAGATGAATGGGTGAAAATATTAGTGGAAAATCCAAGATTAATTCAGAGGCCCATTGTTGAAAGTAAGTATAAGGCAGTTATCGGCGACCCTCCGCAAAATATTGACGCGTTGTTTTAATTTTTGTATCTTATCGGTTGAAAATTAACGACCTTGTAAAACATGGTTGTTTTATATTTTTTCAACGAAAACGAATACAAACTAAAACTTTATGCCTTATGTCTACTCCCGAATTCAAATACCAGGAGCCTTTTCCCCTTGGTAAAGATAACACTGATTATTACCTGTTAACAAAAGATTATGTTTCCGTTTCGGAATTTGAAGGGCGAAAAATTTTAAAGGTGGAGCCCGAGGGGCTTACAGAACTTGCAAAAACTGCCTTTCGTGATACTTCTTTTATGCTGCGTACCGAACATATCAAACAGGTTGCTGAAATCCTGAATGATGATGAAGCCAGCGAAAATGATAAGTACGTAGCACTTACTATGTTGCGTAACGCTGAGATTTCAGCTAAAGGTGAATTGCCTTTTTGCCAGGATACCGGCACAGCAACAGTGGTTGCTAAAAAAGGACAACACGTCTGGACTGGAGGTGGCGATGAAAAGGCTCTTTCAAAAGGAGTTTACGAGACATATACAAAGGAGAATTTGAGGTATTCCCAGACCATCCCTCTTGATATGTATACAGAACAAAATTCCGGCACCAATCTACCGGCTCAAATTGACATATATGCAGCTGACGGGGATGAATACAATTTCTTGTTTGTAGCAAAAGGAGGAGGTTCTGGCAATAAAACAGCACTTTTTCAAAAGACAAAGGCATTGCTGAATCCCGGTAAGCTGGAAGAATTTTTAGTTGAGAAACTTAAATCACTCGGCACTGCAGCTTGTCCTCCATATCATGTTGCATTTGTAGTAGGCGGAACATCTGCAGAGGCAAACTTGAAAACCGTTAAACTTGCTTCCACCAAATATTTAGATAATTTACCAACACAAGGGAATGAAGGTGGTCAGGCATTTCGTGATAAAGAACTTGAGGAAAAAGTTTTGAAGGCAGCTTATGATCTTGGAATCGGTGCACAATTTGGGGGGAAATATTTTGCCCTTGATGTTCGTATCGTTCGTTTACCAAGACACGGGGCTTCCTGTCCTGTAGGCATGGGAGTTTCTTGTTCAGCTGACCGTAACATTAAAGGAAAAATAAACAAAGACGGAATCTGGGTTGAAAAACTGGAAGATAATCCGGGTCGGTTTATTCCTGAAGAGTACCGAAAAGAGGGGGAAGACGACGCCATAAGCATTGATTTGAATAAACCAATGAAGGAAGTTCTGGCTGAATTGTCTAAACATCCTGTGGGCACAAGATTATCACTCAATGGAACGATTATAGTTGCCCGGGACATTGCGCATGCGAAGCTGAAGGGACGCCTGGACAACGGTGAGGATTTACCGGAATATTTCAAAGAACATCCGGTTTATTACGCCGGGCCGGCTAAAAAACCCAAGGATAAACCCTCCGGCTCTTTTGGACCAACCACAGCCGGAAGAATGGACCCGTACGTTGAGCCGTTCCAGAAACATGGCGGCAGTATGATTATGATTGCGAAAGGGAACCGTAGCCAGCAAGTTACCGATGCATGTAAAAAATACGGCGGTTTTTATTTGGGCAGCATAGGTGGTCCGGCAGCCATTTTAGCGCAAGAAAATATTAAAAACGTTGAATTGCTGGAATATCCTGAATTGGGAATGGAAGCTATTTATCAGATTGATGTGGAAGACTTCCCTGCCTTTATTCTTGTAGATGATAAAGGAAACGATTTTTACAACATGACCTAGAATAAAACGATTTAATTTGGAAAATATAGATTATGGGCAATTGGTTGAATTAACCCTCAACTAGTTGCCCATCTGAATTCTGAGTTCTGAATTCCTGTAGAAATATAGCTGGTACTTCTGAAACTGCCTTTTTAGTCATGTTTATATAAAATAAAATTTTCTTCTTAAGACCATACTATTTTGTTTCAATAAAAAAGACTCCGGAATGTGCTATAGATGGAAAAAGCGCTTTGACCTCCCCCGTCTTGAATTCAAGATTTTTGACTTTATTCCATGGAATATTTTTTAAACTATCTAAAGGGACAGGTATATTGTTTAATAAAATACCAGGTTTGAGGTATTTATCCTCCTTTATCTTTATATTTGCATACATTTGGTAACTCACTGCAACATTGAAAACAAACTGTTGAAGCGTTTGAACATTTTGGTAAAGTGAGTCTTTATCTGAATCGTAATATTTAGAAGTTTTTGGCATACGAACTTTTTCAAAGTAGAAAGTACTATCCCCTTCCTGGGCATGCAGGAAAGTAGTTACAAATATACACAGTAAGACTAAAATGGTTTTTTTCATAAATAACTGGTTTCACCCTGACACGCGGGTCGCGTAAGAAATATAGTACCCAGCAATTTTATCCGTAAACTCATTCCCCTTTTGTGCTATATATTCAGAAATATAGTAACAATCAAAATGAATAGGAATTGTTGAATATAATTCATGAATTTAAAAATACAAACTTTTTTTAAACTTGAAGGGATTGACATGACATTTGTCCCGGAAATCTGCTATTGTGAACTTTCCCGTTTATTTTAACAGGAACTAAGGATAATCAATTATGGATTTTGTAAGTCCCTTAAATTTATCAATTAAAATGCTACTTTTTTTATAGCTAGAACCCTGTTTTTTGAATTTATCTTGTATTCCTGAAGTTTGTCCAATCTCTTGCTCAAAATCCTTTCTTTTTAAACATTACAGATTTAAAAAAACCTTTTCCCATTTTGTTTGTATAGTTCTTTAAGAAAATCCTTTTGATATGAAGTACAGAACAGAATATGATACCCACGGGCCTGTTGAAGTTCCCGTGGATAAATATTGGGGAGCGCAAACACAGCGTTCTAAAGATAATTTTAAAATTGGCAATGAAGGTTCAATGCCTGTTGAAGTTATTTATGCTTTTGCTATTCTGAAAAAAGCGGCAGCTATAGTTAATTTTAAATTTGGTATGCTTTCAAAAGAAAAGATGAACCTTATCACACGTGTCTGTGACGAAATTTCTGAAGGGCAACTGAACGACCATTTTCCCCTTGTAATCTGGCAAACCGGATCCGGTACACATACGAATATGAATGTTAATGAGGTAATTGCAAATCGTGCTCATGTCCTGAAAGGTGGAAAACCGGGAGAAGGTGAACGGTTGCTTCATCCGAATGATGATGTAAATAAATCGCAGTCATCAAATGATACTTTCCCTACTGCCATGCATATTGCCGCATATAAAATGTTGGTTGAACATACGCTTCCTTCTGTTGAAAGCTTACGGGATGCTTTGAAACGAAAAAGCGATGAATTCATGTCAGTGACTAAAATTGGCCGTACTCATTTGATGGATGCCACACCACTAACGTTGGGACAGGAATTTTCCGGCTATGTTTCTCAATTGGACCATAGAATGAAGGCGATTACAAACACTCTGGATCATCTGAAAGAGTTGGCTATCGGAGGAACAGCTGTTGGAACAGGAATGAATGCTCCACAAGGTTATGATTGGGCGGTTGCAAATGAGGTTTCCAAACTGACCGGATATCCGTTTGTGTCTGCAACGAATAAATTTGAAGCTTTGGCTGCTAATGATGCTATAGTTGAGTCTCATGGAGCTTTAAAAACGCTTGCCGTCAGCCTGATGAAGATTGCCAATGATATACGTTTACTTGCCTCTGGTCCGCGGGCAGGATTAGGGGAGCTTATTCTTCCGGCAAATGAACCCGGGTCTTCTATAATGCCTGGTAAAACCAATCCGTCTCAACCTGAGGCTGTTACGATGGTTGGTGCACAGGTAATGGGGAATGATGTTGTTATCAATACCGGCGGGGCAAACGGGCATTTTGAATTGAATGTTTTTAAACCGGTGTTGATTGCTAATTTTTTACAGTCAGCTCGGCTAATCGGGGATGTATGCAAATCATTTGAGAAAAATTCTGTTGTTGGAATTAAAGCTAATGAAGAGAAAATTAACGCACATCTGAAAAATTCGTTGATGCTGGTTACAATACTGAATAATCACATTGGGTATGAAAGAGCCGCAGAAATAGCTCATAAAGCATATAATGAAAATCTGACATTAAAAAAAGCTTCAGTTGAAAGCGGATATTTGACTGAAGAACAATTTAATGAATGGGTCGATCCGGATAAAATGACCGGATTAAAATAATCGATTATCAGCAATATATTTTACAGAGATGTAATTTCGAATAATTCGTGAATTATTCTTCTAACTAAGGGGACTAAGATTGACATCGGTGATCTCACTCCGTTTCCGTTTACTAAGAAACTGTTATTTCGTTGTGTTGATTTCTAATATGAAAGATTGAAAAATAATCAAAAACCATTAACTTTGACATTTATTGGTATAATAATATTGAATCATGGCAACTACAAGACAAGAAAAAGTAGGAAGACAGATACAGAAAGATCTGGGAGAAATTTTTCAGAAAAAAAGCAAAAGCTTATTTGAAAACAAGATGATTACAGTTACTGTCGTACGTATGTCACCGGATCTGCAAATTGCTAAAGCTTATCTGAGTATTTATCCCAGCGAAAAAAGTGAAGAGATACTGGAGCTGATTCGCCAACATGGAAGTGAAATTCGGTATGAACTCGGGAATCGTATACGTCATCAGGTTCGTAAAATTCCAGAGTTAAAATTTTTTATTGACGATTCACTCGATTATATTGAAAACATTGACAATTTGCTGAAAGATGAATAGTTTACCTAAATTAAAACCTGCAACAGATTGAATTTTCCACTTTTCATAGCCCGGCGTTATTTTTTGACCAAAAGACTGCGCAATGTTATTAACATCATATCAATGGTTTCTGTAGTAGGGGTAACCATTGGCACAATGGCATTAGTCATTGTGTTGTCAGCTTTTAATGGTTTTGATGAAATGATACGTGCAACCTATAATAGTTTCGACCCAGATCTGAAAATCACGCCACATAGGGGAAAAACATTTGAGCCCACCAAAGACAGTCTATTGCAAAAGGTTAAAAACTTTGATGAAGTTGCTGTTTTTAGCGAGGTAGTTGAAGAAAATGCGCTCATTCAGTATGACGAGAAACAATATTTAGGAAAAATAAAAGGTGTTGACAGTGATTTTGAAAACCTCTCCGGCGTTGATAGCATGATTTATGATGGTAAATTTTCACTGCACAAAGAAAACAGGCAATTTGCAGTGATAGGAAGAGGTGTTCAGGTAAGATTGTCATTGAGTCTGAATTATATGGAGCCTTTGATAATCTATGTTCCTGAAAGAGGACGTTCCATAGGGGCAAATCCAAATCAGGCGTTCAACAGAAAACCCATATTCACTTCCGGGGTGTTCAGCACCCAAAGAGAATATGATATGGAGTATGTGATAGTTCCTATAGAATTTGCGAGAGATTTGCTTGATTACAAAACAGAAGCAACAAAGGTAGAAATCAAAATCAGAGAAGGTGCAAATTTGAACAGAACCCAGGATAAAATTCAAAACATTCTCGGGGCCGAATACGATGTGCAAAACAGATACCAAATGCATGAGGCATTATATAAAGTGATGAAATCAGAGAAGTGGTCTATCTTCATGATTTTGACTTTCATCCTCATTGTAGCTTCATTTAATATTTTGGGTTCATTGACAATGCTGATTATCGATAAAAAACAGGATATAATGATTCTCCGAAATCTGGGAGCAAACCTAAAAACCATCCGCAGAATTTTCTTCATGGAGGGATGGTTGATCTCAATTATTGGCTCTGTCATTGGCGTGGCTCTGGGAATATTTGTCTGCTGGCTTCAGCAGTATTTTGGCATAGTAACGCTTGGCCAGGGAGGAAGTTTCATTGTAGATCACTACCCGGTTGATATACAACTTTTGGATATCTTTGGAATATTTCTGACAGTATTGATAATAGGTTTCCTTGTTTCTTATTTCCCGGTTCGATACATCACGAAGCGTTATATTGTAGATGAAAAGACTGAGTAAACAGGTGTTCCGGGTTTCGCGTTCTGAGCCGAAAGTTACGATCTTTTGAGCGAGCCTAAAAATCATTGGCTAAAAGACCAGAATAAGAAATCACTTAATCTTCCAAATTACTAGTAAGATCGTAACTTTTTGTTAGCTGAGGACGAAATTTTTTTACCGGACAGGGCGGCGGAATTAACCCGAAACTCGAAACGCTATTTAATCAACTAAAAAAACCAATTTCATCAATAACAAACATCAATTTAACCCAACAAATCAATATGTCATCAAAATTTCAAATCCCGTTGTGAAAGAAAAGTTATTAACACCCCCATCTATAAAATGGATATGTATAAAGTAATTATTGTTGAAAAAAAACATCCTTAAGACCTATACCTACCTGAATTTTTGAAACAAAAACCAAGCAAAACCCGTAAAATTTTATTAACATTGCATTTTAAATTGTTAACAGTCATAAAATTATCTGATCATGTCCGGAAAACTCAGATCATACAAGATTATTATACTATTGTTTTTATTTTCATTTATTTATATTACAACAATAAAAGCCCAGGAGCGCTATTGGGTTAACGGCAGCGGCTCATGGAATGACACGGAGCATTGGGCTAAAGTCAGTGGAGGAGAAGGAGGAGCTTCAGTGCCAACAAAATCCGACAATGTAATCATCGATGAACATTCTTTTTCTGGTTCCGGAGAAGCAATTGAAATAAAAGGTAAAGTGTCATGTAATGATTTTATATGGAAAGAAACACCCTACAAATCCATTCTCAAAAGTAAAAACTTTCTCTTCAACAAGCTGACAAGGGCTTCATTAAATATACATGGCTCATTTATTATTAAAGACGATATACAGAATAAATTTTATGGAGATATCAATTTATTGTCCGAAAATACTGAAATATTAGATGTTAAGGC
>Ga0207714_1001559_pt1 | contig 14702 bp, 13 predicted proteins | sample PonA232FremontCA_2_FD_187270 | JGI IMG/M metagenome (GOLD analysis project Ga0207714, IMG submission 187270) | Marine sediment microbial community from Fremont, CA, USA - Pond A23 Sediment 2 (SPAdes) | ecosystem: Environmental > Aquatic > Marine > Unclassified | place: USA: Fremont, California... | reverse complement strand
ATCTCGCCTACGACAGCGCCGAGTTTACCAACAGTGGCGTCGTTGGCGACCCCGGGCAGGGGTCGGCCGAACTCGGCGAGCGCCTGCACGACGCGGCCAGCGACCACCTCGCCGGCCTGCTCGAGACTGTCGCAAAACGGGCAGGTCCGTCCTCGACATCGTCGGCGGAGTGACACGGGGTGTCTGGCGGTCGGCATCAACACCGAGAAAAAAACGGTGGGACGGTGGCGTGACACAGTGAGCCGGGCCATCGAAGGTGAGGAGCCAGACAGCCCGGTGCGAGTCCCCAGGTCGCCGGGTCACACAGACAAACACCCGGCATCTACCTGTATAGGTCCCACCCGGAGGACAGTTGTCCCCCGATACTGTGGCTATTGAAGTGCGTCGAGTCGGAGTTCGAAGGCCACGACGGGGAGTTCGAGGTCGTGCCCAACGAGCACCGCCGGGTGGAGTTCGCCGACCACGCCGACAGACTCGCCGTCGACAACGACCGAGGCGGTCCGACCGTCGATAAACGAGGGGTGGTCGGTGGGCGGGGTCTCCAGTGTGCTGTCGAACGCCCGGACGAGCGCCTGCAGGCGGGCACGGGCATCCTCGTAGGAGACCCCCGGTTCCGCGAGCGCGCCCGTGACCGTCCGGTACTCGGCGACACCGGTGTTCTCGCTCTCGTCACAGACGGCGACCAGTCCGACCTCCGAGAGGTGCTGGGGGTACGACCGGTGGGTGTTGTTCTCGAGTACCTGGAGTACCGACGGGAGCGCCCACGGCCGGAGGATGGTGTACTCCGCGCTGAATGGCTCCTTTATTCTGACCGGCCGGCCGGCACCGACCGCGTCGTCTGTCGGGTCGAGGTTCATCCGCTCGAACACCTCCCGGTTGCTGGTCATGTAGAAGTTCAGCAGGTCCTCGAACCCGAGACCGACGAGCGTCTCGCGGACCGCGTCCTCCAGTCGGGAGCGCTCGTGGCGGCCGCCGACCGTCGAGACATCCGGATAGCGGGGCTGGAGGTCGTTGAACCCGTAGGCCCGGCCGATGTCGTCGACCACGTCGATGGGGTGGAGCACGTCGACCCGGTAGGGGGGGACCTCGACCTCGTAGCTGTCCGTTCCGTCGTCACCAGTCTCGTGGGTGCCCTCGAGTCCCGACCGTTCGAGACAGTCGAGCACCGTCTCCCGGTCGAACTCGCGGCCGAGCACCGACTCGATGCGGTCGTGGGTGATGCGTTTTCCCTTTGTTTCGAGGTCCGGCCGGTCGAACCGGCGGCCGGCGTGCTCGCCGGGTGCGTCGTCGGTGTACTGGACGGTGACCCGCTCGACGCGCCCGCCGCGGGCCGAGAGGGCATAACAGACGATGTTGAGCATCCGGTCGACGGTCCACTGGTCGGTGCCGGTCATCTCGACGAGCAGGTCCCGCGAGCTCTCGCTGACCTCCGTCCGGCGACCGTTTACCACCGGCGGAAACGAGAACAGCCCGATATCGTCGTAGATGGCCGGATACCGCTCCATCTCCGCCACCAGGTCGGCGTACTCTCTCCCGATGTGGTGGCGCTCGGTGACCTCGCGGGGACTCATCTCCTCGTTGCCCTCAAGCGGGACGAACCGCTCGTCGTCGGGGTCCATCGAGGTGTAGGTGACCGACTTGCCCCGCCCGCCGCGGGCGGTGCCGTCACCGCGTCCGGGGGTGTCGCTGTCGCCCGTGCCGGCCGCCGGCGCGGGTGCACCCTTCAGCATCGTGAGGTCGTGGACCCCGATTGCGCCCTTCGAGCGGCTCCGACCCATTGTGGCGTGGAGTTTCTCCTGGAGCTGGATGAGCGAGTCGAGCGTCCCGGCGTCGAGGTCCAGCCCCCGGACCACTGCACCGGTGACGTACGGCCGCTCGGGTGGGGTGTTCTGCACCTCGATTGTCCACTCGGGGTCGTTCGTGCTCGGCACGTGGATACCCCGGGCCTCGCCGTAGTGGTACTGGAGCGCACGCGCCAGCCCCTCAACGGAGAGCCAGTCGAGACGGTCGGGCTCGAACTCCAGTTTGAACTCGCCGTCGTCGGTTTCGCCCTCGAACTCGATACCGAGTCCGAACAGGTCCGCGAGCAGGTCGTCGTCGTCGACTCGCCTGCCGGTCAGTTCCCGCAGTTCGTCGGGGTCGACCTCGACGACGGGCATCAGTAGGTCACCTCCTCTGTCCGCAGGTACTCAAGGTCGACCAGTGTCCCGTGGACGTCACGGATATCCTCGGCCCCGGTGGCGAGCATGTGCAGTCGCTCGAGCGCGAGCCCCCAGGCCATCACGTCGCAGTCGACACCCAGTGGCTCCAGCATCTCCGGCCGGAACAGCCCCGAGTTGCCGATTTCGATGAGTTCGTCGGTTTCGGGGTGACGACCGAACAGCTCGAAACTCGGCTCCGTGTAGGGGTTGTACGTCGGCTTGAACTCCAGGTCGGTGATGCCGAACTGCCGGTAGAACTCCGTGAACGTGCCCATCAGGTCACGCACCGACAGCTCCTCGGCCATCACCCAGCCCTCGATCTGGTAGAACTCGAGCAGGTGTGTCGCGTCGAGTTCGTCGTTGCGGTAGGCCTTCTCGACGCTGAACCAGCGCTGTGGCGGCTCCAGGTCGCCGAGTGCCTCGCCCGCGAGATGGCGGGCAGTCAGCGAGGTGGTGTGCCCGCGCAGCGCGAGTTTGCGCGCGAACCCCTCGTCCCACGGCGAGCGGTACCCCTCGCCATCGGGGCCGACACCCTCGCGGTGTGCGGTCCGGACCCGCTCGACCAGCGCCGGCGGGATATCGTCGATTGCCTCCGGCTGTTCGAGCGCGAACCGGTCCCAGTGGGTGCGGGCCGGGTGGTCCTGTGGCATGAACAGGCAGTCGTGAATCCAGAAGTCGGCGTCGGCGGTCGGCCCCTGCATCTCTTCGAACCCCATCCCGACGAATACGTTTTTGACCCGGTCGGCCATCCGCCGGAGCGGGTGTTTGCGCCCCGCCTGCACGTCGTCGGCCTCGGCGGCGACGTTGTACTCGGCGAACTCGACATCGCGCCACTCGCCGCTCGTGAGCAACTCGGGGGTGAGCCGGTCGACCTGCTCGGTGGCCTCGACACCCGCCATCAGTTCGGTCACTCCCGCCTGTGTGAGACCAACGAGTCGACGGGTACCCTCGTGACGCGTCACCAGCCCCCGGTCGACGAGACGCTCGACCGGGCTCTCGGCCGGTTCCTCGCCGGCCGCCAGCGCGGCCAGCGCCGCAGCCTCGGGGTCGTCCTCGGGGTCAGCATCCGGGTCGGGATGGACCTCGCCGCTGTCTATCTCGCCGTAACCCTTTCGCGCGAAGTTCGCCAGCGCGATGTCGACCGCCTCGCCGTCGAGGCCAGCGGCGTCGATGACTGCCCCCATCGCCGCCCCATCGCCGCCGGTCTCAGCACCGACTGCGCGTGCGGCCTCGTAGAGACGGACCTCGGGCAGTCCGTTCTCGATGTAGGCACGGCCCTCGTCGGTCTGTTCGAGCGTCTCGGTGACCGCCTCGGTCACCGTGACCAGCCCCTCCTCCTCGAGGGCAAAGGCCGCACCGGTCATCGTCTCCGGCTTGAACGCTGTCTCACCGGCGATATCGGTTATCGGTCTGTTCTCCTGTGCGTCGGCGGCTCTGAGCACCGCCACCTGTGCTTCGGGCAATTGCATTCGTTGATGATAACACGGCCGGTCGTTCAGTTAACGGTTCTCACTCGCCCGCGAGACACACACGGCCGCGACAGCGCGCGCGACGACCCGCAGACGTGACACGCTGCTGTGTGCGAGTCTGTCTCGAACCCGCACTGTGAGAGGTTCACCGCCCCGGCCCGGTGTGGACTGGGACAGGTCCACCGCTCACCGCCATATAAAAAGAACCGACTCCGAAACCACTGGTCGGCAAGCGGTGTCTCGTGTCTGGGGCTCAGACGACATATCTGGGTGATTCCCGTGGAAGAACAAAAATACTGTGCTCGTCGACAGCTCTGTCGGGGCTGTCGTGTCCTCTGCGGGGGACGCTGCTGGCCCCGGCGCTCTGGGCGGCGGCCCTGCTCGACGCCCACGTCGAGAGTGTCACCAACCGTGCCCAAGCGCTCCCGGGCCCGCTCGAATCGGCGCTGCGCGACCGTGTCGACCACACTCGGGGGGTGGTCACAGTGCTAACACCAGAAACAGCGTCAGCACGGCGGCGAGTACGAGCACGGACGTACCGACGCCGGCACGGAGATACAGTCGCGAGGGTCTGCCGCCGTCGGCAGGGTGCTCCTCATCGAGCGCCGGCCGCAGTGACTCCGGCAGGCGGCGACTCACCCGCAGGGCCAACAGCGTGGGGTTGGCACCGGCCCAGTAACAGAACCGGACGACCCGGACCACAGCCCGGTCGACAGCACCGAACAACTCCGTCACGGCGACGACGAGGCCGCGGCCGCCGTAGAAGAAGGTGCGGTTGTACAGGAAGTCGACATCCGGCACCCGGCCGACACGGTGGAGCGGTCCCCGCAGGATGGCGAACGCGACGAGTCCAATCGCGCCGAGTCCGACCCCCTCCGCGAGGTGCGGGATGGTGAACGTGGTGTACTTGTACTCGGCCTGGAGCTGTTCCTGCGGGAGCAGGTCGAACAGCAGGTCCGGAAACACACCGAACAGGACACACAGCCCCGCAACCGTGCCCATCGCCACACCTTGGCCGAGATTGGCGTCGCGGACCGTCCCCTCGTAGTCGCCCTCGACGAACGCAAAGTAGCCGAGTTTGATAAACGACAGGAACGTGCCGACGCCGCCGAGCAGGAGCAGCCCCCACAGCAGTTCGAGTTGCTTTTTATCGGCGGCACCGATTATCATCCCCTTTGAGACGAACCCGTTGAAAAAGGGAAAGCCGGCGATAGACAGGGCGGCGACGGTGAACACACCAGCAGTCAGTGGCATCCGCCGCCAGAGACCGCCGATGTCGCCGAGGTGTTCCTGGCCGGTCCGGTAGATGATGACACCGACAGCCATGAACAGGAGCGCCTTGTAGAGAATGTGGTTGAACACGTGGCCGAACGCGCCGGCGGTCGCCAGCGAGGCGTACTCGCCGGGTTTCGTGGCAGTGTGGCCGATTGCGGCACCGCTGAGGCCGACGCCGGCGACCATGTAGCCGACCTGTGACTGGATGTGATAGGAGAGCAGCCGGCGCATATCCTTCTGGAGCAGGGCAACAAAGGCCCCGAAGACGGCCATTGCACCGCCCATGTAGGCAATCCAGAGGTGACCGTCCGGGAACGCCCGGTACATGCCGTAGACGCCGGTCTTCGTGGTGAACACGCACAGAAAGACACTCGCGGCGATGTGCGGGCGCGGGTAGGTGTCGGGCAACCAGGCGTGCAGGCCGATGAATCCGACGTTGACGCCGATACCGACCGCCGCGAGCAGTCCCGGCACCACCGAGTCGGCGGCGAGCATCCCGCCGTCTGTTCCCTCGACGTAGGGGCTGAACACCAGTCCGCCCGCGTCGCCGGCGGCGGTTGCCGGGTCCGCGAGCAGCCAGACAATCGCCGCCAGCAGCAGACTCCCGCCGATGCCGTGCAGTATGGCGTACCGGTAGCCCGCCCGGACTGCCCGACCGCCGTAGTGCCAGACCAGCAGCGTGGAGAACACCGCCATCAGCTCCCAGAAGAAAATGAGCGTCAGCCAGTCGCCCGCGTAGACGGTGGCGATGCTCACGCCGACGTAGGACAGCGCGAACGCGGTCTGTCTGCTCTGGGCGCCGCTGTGATAGGAGTACAGCACCGCCGCCGCGCCGATGAACCCGAATATGAGCCCCATCAGCCGGGAGAACTCGTCGACGTTGAACAGGACAGCGTCGAACGCCCCGAACAGCGTCACCTGCAGGTGGGCACCCTGCGGGGCCAGCCACGACAGCGCCGCCGCCGTACCGGTTCCCACCAGACCGACCGCGTGGGCCGGCCGCCGCGGGAGCACGCCCGCGAGTGCCGCCGCCGCCAGCACGAACACCGCCGGCGGGAGCAGGTCGAGCACCATCAGGCGGTCACCCCAGTGGCGGCGTCCTCGGCGACGGCCTCGATGAGTTCGAGAAAGCCGACCTGGAACGGGACGAGACCGAGCACGACGGCCCCGGCGACGACCACCAGAATGGGACCGAGCATCAGCCACGACCCCTCCGCGCCGGTCCAGCCCACCCGCTCCCAGCCACCCGGTCCCGGCCCGCCGTGGTGGCCGTGTGTCTCGCTGTGGCTGTCTTTGCCGTGGTCGCTGGCGTGTTCGCCGTCTGGGCTGTGTGTCTCGCCGTGGCTGTCTTTGCCGTGTTCGCCATCTTGACGGTGTTCGTGGCCGTCACCACCTGCACCGTCGGTTCGGGGACCGCCGTCGGTGTGGGCCGTCCCCCCGGCCGGAGCCGCGGATCCGAACAACTCGCCGCCGAACGGCCCCTCGATGAGTGGCTTCGAGTCCGCCCGGTCGTGGGACTCGAAGAAGGCCCCGTAGACAATCGGCCAGAAGTACGCGATGTTGAGCACGCCCGAAACCAGCAACACGGCCGCAAACACCGCCTGACCGGCAGAAACCGACCCCACCAGCAGGAACCACTTGCTGACGAAGCCGGCAACCAGCGGGATACCGGCCATCCCTGCGGCGGCAACGGCAAAGGCAAGCATCGTCAGCGGCATCCGCTTGCCGATGCCGTCCATCTCGCTGATGTAGTCGGTGTGGGTCTCGACGTGGATGATACCGGCACAGAAAAACAGGGTGAGCTTCATGAACCCGTGTGCTGGGATGTGCAACAGTCCACCTTTTATGACGTTCTCGAGGCCGGCGTTCGCGGCGGCTGCGGGACCGACCAGTCCCAGCCCCAGAACGATATAGGAGAGCTGGCTGACCGTGGAAAAGGCGAGCCGGCGCTTGAGTCGGTCGGCCCGGAGCGCGATGATGCTGGCGGCGGTGAGCGTAACAGCGGCGACTGCCGCCAGCGCGATACCCACACCCAACTCGGCGACCAGGGCGGGTTCGTACACGTCGAGCACCAGACGCGCGATGCCGAACACGCCGCTTTTGACCACCGCCACGGCGTGTAGCAGGCCCGACACCGGTGTCGGTGCGACCATCGCGTCGGGCAGCCAGGAGTGTAGCGGCATCAGCGCGGCCTTTACGCCGAACCCGGCGGCGAGCATCGTGAAGGCCGCCCGGGCCAGCGCCGTGCTAGAGTCACCCAGTCCGGCCGCGGTGCCCTGTCCGGCGACGGCCGAGAAACTGACCGTCCCCGACAGCGCAAAGACCAGCGCCGTGCCGGCGAGCACGAGCACCCCGCCACCGAGGAACGTGTACGCGAGGTACTTGCGGCCGGCGGCGCGTGCCTCGTCGGTTTCGTCGTGGGCGACCAGCGGGTAGGTCGCCACCGACAGCAGTTCGTAAAACAGGAAGATGGTTACAAGATTCTCCGCAAAGGCGATGCCGATTGCCGCCGAGAGACTGGCCGCAAACGCCGCGAAAAACCGGGTCTGTGAGTGCTCGTCCAGGCCACGCATGTAACCCGCGGCGTAGAAACTGGTGCCGATCCAGAGGAAACTGGCGAGCAACGCAAAGACCATCCCGAGCGCGTCCGCGCGGAGGGCGAACTCGATGCCGGCGACGAACTCCCCCATCGACCAGCGGTACTCGGTGCCGTCGAGCACGCCCGGCAGCATACTCACCACGACGGCGAACTTTCCGACCGCGGCCAGCACCGACCACGACTCCCTGACGTTCGGGTAGCGATGCGATGCCAGTATCAGCAGGATGGTCACCGCGGAGAGCAAGACGGCCAGTATCGGTCGGGGGTCCGACGTTGCTGGTTCTATCATGGGTTCACCTCCGGCGCGGCGTCGACGACGGCCTCCACAACCGGGTCGAGCACCGCCGAGAGCTCGCTGCCGGCGAAGCCGAGCACGACTGTGAGCACCGCCGCAGTCAGCGCCAGCGCCATCATGCCGAGCGAGGCGCTACCGCCGCCGTCGGTCGTAACCGGTTCGTCGCTGTCGGCACTCTCACCGGTTATCGACTCGGCTGTGTCGCCCCCGTCGGCCGCGACCGCGCCACCGGCCCCACCGGGTGACCCGGCAATCTCCTCCGCCGGCTCGCCCGTCGCGTCGGGGCTCCCGGCGAAGTACAGCTTCTCCAGCACCCGGGCCATGTACAGCAAAGAAAGCACTGTGCTGACGAAGATAACGGTCACCAGCGGCCAGTGTTCGGCCTCGACAGCACCGAGTGCAACGTACCACTTGCCGATGAACCCGACTGTCGGGGGGACGCCGACGAGCGCGAACCCGAGGGTGGCCATCCCGCCGGCGAGAAACGGTCGCTCGCGGGCGAGTCCCGCGTACTCGCCGACACGACGGGCCCCGGTGGCGGCCGAGAGCGCCCCGGCGGTGGCGAACAGCCCACTCTTTATAACGGCGTGGCCGACCAGGTGGATGCCGACGCCGTAGACGGCGAACCTGGTCGCCTGCTCGCCCGCCGCGGGGTGGACTGCCACCCCGATACCGATGACGATGAGACCGAACTGCGCGACCGAGGAGTAGGCGAACATCCGCTTGACCCGTGGTTGCATCGCCGCGAGCGCGCTGCCGACCACCACGCTCGTTGCCGCGAGCACGAGCAGAAATTCGAGCACGCGCCGGTTGGCCGCGCCGGCGTCGAAAAAGGCCGGCGTGAACACGAACCAGGTCACCCGTGCGAGCGCGTATGCGGCGGCAGTCGAGGCCAGCGCCGAGATGTACACTGTCACCGTGTCGGGTGCCTCGGCGTAGGCGTCGGGTTGCCAGGTGTGCAGCGGGAAGATGGCCGCCTTCGTTGCGAGTCCCACCGCGATGAAGCCAAAGGCGGCCACCACGAGCGGGTCGCCGTACAGCGCGCCCTCGGTGTCGAGAAACTCGACATTTCCGGCGAGTGTCTCCGAGACGTCGACCATGTTGAGCGCGCCCGTTCGCACGAAGATGTAGCCGACGCCGATCAGATACATCGACGCACCGGTCGTGCCGAGCACGAGATATTTCAGTGCGGCGACCGCCGACGGGGCCGACCGGCCACTTGCCACCAGCGCGTACGTCGTCAGCCCCGATATCTCGAGAAAGACAAACAGATTGAACAGGTCGCCGGTGAGTGCAACACCCATGAGGCCGCCGGTCAGGAGCAGGTAGCCGCTGTAGAAGGCGTTACCCCGGGGGCCGCTCCGGCGGGCAAAGGCCAGCACACCCAGCGAGACGCCGGCGACCAGCGCCACGACCAGCCCCGAGAGCGGGTCCCCGACGAGTTCGATGCCGACCGCGAACCCCTCCGTGGACTCGCCGGAGGACAGTTCCTGGCTCTTCCGGCCGAACGTCTCCCCGCCGAGGACGTGAACGACCCGGCTTCCCTCGATTGCGAGGTCGTACGCGACGCGGGCAGCGAGTCCTGCCTCCACGGCGAGCACGGCAACGGCGACAGCCCACCCCACCTGGTCCCGGAGGAGTCCCAGCGCGAGCGGCAGTGTCGCACCCAGCACCGGCACGACGACGAGCAAAGCGAGCGCGAGTTCGACCACCTCACTCATCGGTGCGCACCTCCCGGAGTGTTTCTTCCTCGAGTGTCCCGTAGGCGTCGTAGATGCGGATGACCAGCGCCAGCGCAACGGCTGTCAGCGCCACGCCCACCACGATTGCGGTCAACACCAGCACCTGTGGCAGTGGGCTCGCGAACGCGGCACCCGCGTCTGCCTCCTTCGGGATGACCGGCGAACGCCCGCCGTCGACGAACGCGGTGGTCACGAAAAACAGGAACAGCCCCGTCTGGAAGATGTTCAGCCCGATTATCTTCTTTACGAGGTTGGAACTGGCCACGACCATGTACAGTCCGACCACCACCAATAGTGCGAACAGGATGTACGTGTAGCGGTTCGCCAGCGTCTCGAGCATCACCGGTCACCCCCTGTTCCTGCGGTGGTGTCCTCCGCCGGCATCCCGGTATCGTCTGTCTGCGCTTCGGTCCCGGTCGACGCTGTCGGGGACCCCTCGTCATCGGTCTGGGGCTGGTCCGTCCGGTTGTGGTTGGCGGCCCCGCCGTCGGTGCGTGGCTCTGTGGTGTCGCCGTCGCGGAACATCCCGGCCGCGAGGACAAAAAACAGGCCAACGAGGACACCCGCGACGATTGGCGCGACGCCGCCGACCTCGATTGCCTCTAGGCCCCACTTTGTTTTTATGCCGAACTCCTCGTTGAACAGGGGGTGTGCGAGGAAACTGTCCCCAAATGCCATCGGGACGAGTCCGACCAGCGCGAACGCGGCGGTGCCGCCGGCCGCGAGCGCGACGACGGTGCGGTTGCGCAACCACTCGCGGGTGGGGGCGACCCCGAAGGCAAAGGCGATCATCAGCACCGTCGCCGCGATAATCGCGCCGCCCTGGAAACTCCCGCCGGGCGAGTCTGCGCCGTGGAACATCAAAAAGAGACCGTAGGTCAGCGAAAACGGGGTGACAGCCCGGACGGTCGTCATGATAATCTGGCTCTCGACGTAGGTCGACTCGGCCGGGTTGCTCACCATCGGCGAGTCGGTGGTCCAGTCGCCCGGGGCACTTTCCTTTCCGGTCCCGGTGTCGTTGCTGTTGTTACTCACGGGTGAACACCACCTGTCTGAGGACGATGAGCGACGCGATACCGGCCGAGAACACGACCACCGCCTCGCCGAACGTGTCGAACCCGCGGTAGCCGGCCAGCACCGCAGTCACCGCGTTCTCGACACCGGTATCCTCGTAGGCGTTCTCGATGTAGTACTGCGTGACGCCGGGGTTATCCCACATCACGCCGGGTTCGCCTACCGCGGGGAACTCGACGACTGTCGCGACCAGCACCACGAACAGCGCCCCGAAGACGGCAAGTGCCGGCAGGTTCGGTCGCTCTAGCCACTGGTCGGGGGTGGTCCGGACGGTCTTTGCGAGTGTCAACAACAGCAGTAGCGTCGTCACGCCGGCCCCGATTGCGGCCTCGGTCATCGCCACGTCCGGCGCGAGCAGGAACGCGTAAAAAAGCGCCATCCCGAGACTGTAGGCCGCAAACACCACGACCACCCCGAGAACGTCCCGGAGTGTGGCCGTTGCGAGTGCCGTCACCAGCACGAACACGAACAGCACAACAGCGAACAGTTCGGTCACGACTGGTCACCCCCCTGCGAGTCCGCCGGCGAACCTGTGTCGCTGTCCTCGGCGTTCTCCGCACCGCTCCCGGTTGCCGGGCCGCCGTCGGGAACGGGCTTGGACAGGGCGGCCTCGTGGAGTTGCTCGTCGCTGCGGTCGTCGTCGGTCGTCCACGGTTCGACGCCCTCCTCGTGGGCCGCACGCGCGATTGCGTGGGCCGCGGTCGGGTTGGTGAGGAAGATAAAAAACAGGAGCAACACAGTCTTGACAGTGGTGGTGCTCCAGCCCAGCGCGAGCGCAACGCCGGCGAGTGTAAAGCCCGCGCCGAGTGTGTCGGCCTGAGAGGCGGTGTGTGCCCGCGAGTAGATGTCCGGCAGACGGAGCACACCGGTCGTCGAGACAAATGTGAAAAAAAGCCCCGCCAGCACCAGGCCGACGATTGCGGAGGTCCGGACGACCTCGATCACAGGACACCACCCCGCTCGACGGTGAACTTCGAGATGGCAACCGCCATCAGAAAGTTCAGCAGGGCGTAGACGAGCGCGATATCCAGCAGCGACGGCTCGCTCAGCCCCTCCGCGAGCAGCGCCAGCACGACCACCGTGTTCGTCCCGAGCACGTTCACCGCGAGCACCCGGTCCTGGGTTGTCGGTCCCTTTACCGCGCGGTAGAACATCGCCACCGCGAGCACCATCAGCAACGTCGCCACCAGCAGGAACACCTGCGTGACGAGGTCACCGGAGAGCCCGGGAATCACTCCGCGTCACCTCCGGTTTCGTCGGTGGCACCGTCGTCGGACCCCGCGGCGTCGGGGCTCTGGTCGTCCGGTCGCGTGCCTCCAGCGTCCACAATCTCGGCCTCGCCGCGCTCGCGCAGGCCCGGCAGTCGCATCGCCGCCCGGCCGTAGAACAGGAAGCGCACGCCCCGCTCGAGGCCGCCGTCGAACAGGTCCTCGCGGACGGCGGGCACGAGCGTGTGGACCAGCAGATGCCGCCCCTGGACCCGGACGGTCAGCGTTCCCGGGGTCAGCGTGATGCTGTTGGCGAGAGTCGACACGGGGAGCCCACCCCAGAGTGCGGGTCGAATGCGTGTCAGTCGTGGCTCGATGGGCAACCGGGGGTCGAGGATGACCGCGGCGATGAGCACGTTCGCCTTTAGAATCTCCTTGAGCAGATACGGAACGTAGACGAGTCCACGGAGGAGACGGCCGAGCGTCTGCCGACCGGGCTCGCGGCCGAGAACGACCTGCGAGAGCCCGACAGCGACGACACTCGCCGATATGGTGCCGGTGACGATGTCGAGCCAGTATATCTCCGCTGCCCAGTCGGCCGGCCCGGCGGTCACCCACGTGAAATTGCCCGCGAGCAACTGGTAGAAGCCAAACGAGACGACAAACAGCACACCGACCTCGGTGAGACTCGCCCGCTCCAGCAGCGGTGCGCGCCGGGTCTGTGCTGTCACCGGCGCAGTCTCGACGGAGACAGCCTCGAACGCCTCGAGTTCGTCCCCCAGCGGCCGGACCAGCGGCGCGCCGATGCCGGGGTCGTACTCCGGGTCGAGCACGACGCGCCGGATGCTGTGGGTGCTTGCCTCTCCGACGAGCAGTCCCGCGATATCCGTCGGACTGAAAATATACTGCTCGGTCCCGAGGTGGGTCGTCTCGACTGTCAGGTCACGCTCGCCGGCGTCCTCACCGGCCCAGACGGTCACGCGGTCGAGGAGTTCATCCGCCTCCGTCTCGTCGTCGGAGGCCTCCGGTGACCGGGTCGTCGAGTGGACGTAAGCGAATCGGACAGTCGCGGCTGTTTCGTCCTCGAGTGCCGTCTGAACGGCGTACTCGACGGTCTGGCGGAGCGTCCCCGAGTCAGAGACAGGCACCAGCAGACGGTTATCTGGCACCGCCCGGCCACCTCCGGGAACAGGCAGGACAGCTGCGCATAACTGTGTACTGTACAATCAGTGCGGTCCGACGAAAACCATTTCGTTCTGGTCTGCGACAGTCGACCCGCTCGTGGGACGCCGTGGTCCCAGGGCTCGCCGACGGGTTCGCGCTCGTCGTGCCGGACCGGCGGGGACGGGGCAACAGCGGTGACGCCGACGAGTACAGCCTCAACCGGGAGGTGCCGGACCTCCGCGCGGTGCTCGACGACCCGGACGGTGACCCGACGGTGTTCGGACACTCGTTTTGATACTGTCGGCTGTAACTTCGTAGAATAATTCGGCACCCCGGGGTGCTGAAATATAGTATGGGCTCACAGCCGACAGTATGGGACCCGTGACGTGGCCGCGGCGGTAGCCGACCTCGGTTTGCTCACACGGACGCTGTCGCGGCGGTAGCCGACCCCAGTTTGCTCACACGGACGCTGTCACGGCGGTAGCCGACCCCAGTTTGCTCACACGGACGCTGTCACGGCGGTCCCGGTCGGACACACCCGCTGCCGTGGCAGACAGCTCTGCTCGCTCTCAGTCTGTCCGGCTCTGTTCCCACTCGCTCGCGAGGAGTCCGAACAGGTGGGTGTCGTGATACTCGCCGCGGATGTAGTCGTGCTCGCGGAGACAGCCCTCCTGCTTGAACCCGAGCTTCTCCAGTACGTGCATCGAGGCGTCGTTGTGGTCGAACGCACGGGCGAGGACCTTGTGCAGACCGCGGTCGTCGAAGGCGTGGTCGAGACACAGCGCGGTGGCCTCGGTAGCGTACCCGTTTTCCTGTTCCTCGGGGACGATCCAGCAACCGACCTCGGCGTGGTCACGGTTGCTCTCGATATCGAACAGAAACACGAACCCGACCGGCCGCCCGCTCCGGCAGGGAATAAACTGGACCGACCCGTCTGCGTCGACGAACGCCGCGAGGTCGTCCTCGCTCTCCGGCGTCGGCACCGGTGCTCCCGCCCGGATATCCGGGTCGTTCCCGAACTCCTGAAGAAACGTGTAGTCGCGTTCTGTGATGGTCCGCAGGTCGAGGGTCTCACCCCGCAAGAACGTCGCACCGGGCATACGAAACTGATTCGGCCCGTGACCTGAAAAGTCATCACCTTCCGGACCGTCGCGTTCTCCCGGCAACCGCCCCAGGGCAGTTCACCGGGAGAGGTTCACCCTCCTGACCACCGCCCCGAGTAATACTGTCGGCTGTAACTCTGTGGAACGATTCGGCACCCCCGGGGTGCCGAAATATGCCATTGGCTTACAGCCGACAGTATAACACCGCAACAGGAACTATTTCGAGGCGACCGACCCACACGTCGAGTAACAATATCGTCCTTGCGGTGTCGTGCACCGCCGGGCCGGTGATGCCCGAATCGGGTCCAACATTTTTGTTCGATTGTCACGTTCGGCTCTCGCAGAACGCTCGGTCGGGGATTTGAACCACCTGCACGTCCCTCCCTCCGGTTGCTCGTGCCGTCATTCAAACCCCTCGCTCGCATCTGCCGCTCACGAGTTGTTCGCGGCACTATGCTCGGTCGGGGATTTGAACCCGGCGAGACGTTCCTGCTCGCTTCGCTGCGCGGGCATGCGGCCCGCTTGCTCAAATCCCGCTCCCTGCGCGCTTCGCTCACTCGCAGGGCTCGTTC